>ENA-ORTD01002489-ORTD01002489.1-human-gut-metagenome-genome-assembly--contig:-NODE-2489-length-10491-cov-2.389613_pt1 | contig 10491 bp, 9 predicted proteins | sample MGYA00241907_ERZ509178 | MGnify/ENA primary metagenome ERZ509178 (study PRJEB26280, sample SAMEA2338793) | human gut metagenome | biome: human gut; feature: human-associated habitat; material: faeces...
TCGGACGGCTGTTTTTTATCTCCAAAAACACCGTCCCGATTTCGGACGGCTGTTTCTATGTCCAAAAACACCGTCTTGATCCTCGGAAATTATATTCCCCCCTTTAAAAGTAATTTCCTCTGAGGTTTAAACACCATATAGTTGAATACCAGAAACACCGTAGTTCCTAACAGGGCAAAAAACGAACCGATCAATGCCGTACTTTCCAGCCCTGCCCCATGTTCGATCGACAATCCTCCAAAATAAGCCCCCACGGCATTCCCCAAATTAAAAGCAAGCTGGACCATCGCCCCGCCCATCATCTCTCCGCCAGGAGAATATTGAAGCAACAACAATTGCTGTGGAGAAGAAACTGCAAACAGGCAACCAGTACAAACGCACATCAGCAAAGCGGACAAAAAGCCGTACGAAGCAAAAAAATAAATCAGCAGAAGTGATGCAAACATCAGAAACTGCATGGACATCGCTACGATACCAGGTGTAAAACGATCAGACAAATGCCCTCCCAAATAGTTACCGACACACATGCTCGCACCCGCCAGCAACATCAATACAGGCATTGTCCCGACACTGAAACCGGACACCTCCGTCATTAACGGATTGACATAGCTATACCAGCAAAAAGCTCCCCCGTTTCCTAACATGGTAGCAGCAATCAGCATCCACGGTTCCGGCCTTCTCAAAAAACGAAACTGCCCTTTCAGATTCGTCGCCGGCAGGGCGGGCAAAACAGGAACCCACCTCCGGATAAACCAAATCGTTATGCCGCCCCACAACGCTGCAATCACAAAAACCAAACGCCAGGACAGAAAGTGCCCCAGGAAATTCCCGGCCGGGACACCGAACAAATTGGCAATCGTCATCCCCATAATCATAATAGCTACAGCAGAAGTGCTTTTCCCTTTCTCCGCCAAACGGCTGGCAACAATCGAACCGACTCCGAAATAAGCCCCATGCGGCAACCCCGATACAAACCGGGCACACAACCCCATCCAATAATCGGCCGACAGAGCCATAAGCAGATTCCCGGCAACAAAAAGCCCAACCAAAGCAAGCAAGATCGTACGTAGCGGCCAACTCCTGGCCACCACCACTACCAACGGTGCTCCCACACATACACCCAACGCATAAGCCGAAATAAGATGCCCGGCTTCGGATAAGGAAATATCAAATCCTGCCGCCACATCCGGCAAGATACTCATCATAATAAACTCTGCAATCCCCAGCCCAAATGTGCCAAAAGACAATGCATACAAACCTTTCTTCATAACCTATTCAATCTTTCTGTTTTTCCGGCCGCAAAGAAACAACAAAATTATTAAGTGTAATTGTCGCAGATTATGCAATTATTGTCTAATTTTACTGTGTTTTATCAGAAAGTTCATCCGACATGCACGAGAAACTAAAATTCGAACAAATCAAAAAAGATAGTTGTGCCTCATTACGCTACGATTATTCCAGCTTGTACCCGAAAGACGAAATGCCTCTTCATTTTCATCCCGAAATAGAAATATGTTATGTTGTGAAAGGTTCAGGCTACCGGATGATAGGCGACTTTCTGGAGCCGTTCGAGGAGGGAGAAGTCGTACTGGTCCCGACCAACCAACCACATTGTTGGATGTATAACCCCGAAAGCTGCGAGCCTGATGGAAAACGGAGATGCATAGTTGTGCAATTCAATCCTGACTTGCTACAAACCGGCCTGTCTTTTTTTACCGAATGGGAATATGCCGCTCACCGGTTATCGGCAATCCAGCAAGGCATCCTGCTGACAGGCGAAACAGCCGGAAAGATCAAATCCTGCTTAGAAGAAATGAACCTCCTGAATGCAAGCGAAAGGATGCTGATGTTGATCCGCATCCTGCAACAAATCGGAACCACAACCGATTTAATCCCTATCGGTTTGCAGGAAACGGTATTCAACGGCATTACCAAAAACATGCAACGTATGCAACTGATCTTCAAATACGTCATCGAGCATTACAAGGAGAAAATAACTCTTTCGGACGCCGCAAACGTAATCAGCATGAGCACAACGGCGTTCTGCTCGTTTTTCAAACGTGAAACAGGCAAAACGTTTACAAACTTCATCAACGAATACCGGATAGAGGCCGTTGGCACTTTACTCCGCAACTTTCCGGATAAGGACATTAACGAAATAGCCTGGCAATGCGGCTTCACCGACATTCCCTACTTCAATCGTTATTTCAAAAAGATGAAACAGATGACTCCGAAACAATGGAGATACAAAATACAATAAAAAAAGAATATCCTAATATGAATGCAGAAATTATCCGATTCTTAGACGATTTACGACGAAACAATAATACCGTCTGGTTCCATGAAAATAGAGAACGATATGACAAACTTCGCTGCGCTTTTATCAACGAAGTACAAGAGTTAATCGAACGAATCAGCGTATTTGATCCTGATATACGGGGATTGGATGCCCGGAAATGTCTGTTCCGTATTAATCGTGACATCCGCTTCAGCCTCGACAAGTCGCCTTACAAGACTTATATGTCAGCCTGTATTGCTCAAGGAGGACGTCATAGTATCCGGGGAGCTTACTACTTTCATCTTGAACCGGAATACTGCGTACTGTCTGGCGGTATCTGGTATCCCAAACCGGAAATATTGAAAGTCCTTCGACGTGAAATATACAACAACATAGATGAATTTGTTTCCATCATCGAAGAGCCTTCCTTCAAAGCTCTGTACCCGTCACTCGAAGGGGACATGCTAAAACGTATCCCGGCAGGTTTCCCCTCCGATTCTCCTTACGGTCATATATTAAGGCACAAAGACTTCAGCGTTATAGGTATTAAGCCCGACAGGTTTTTCAGCCAGCCGGACTGGATGGAAGAAACCATCGATTGTTTTCGAAAGCTTCTTCCATTCAACCGCTTCCTGAATGAAATTGTGGATGAATATATGGGAAATCTGTAAAAACACTATTTTCCGCAAATATCCTTAAACGGACAATACATGCAGGCTTTGCCGTTCGGGGTTTGCACGAATGGGGTTTCTGTGTCGAAGATTTCATCCAAGCAATTTCGCAGGCTGTCTTCAAAATCCGTGCGATAGTTGGCGAAGTCCAAAACCTGTTCTGTTTTGAACCGGTCTGTACGATGGTAAATTCCAGGATCGAAAGAGGAAGAAAAGAGGGTCCTCATATAATAGATACCCGGCTGAATAGCTGTTGAAAGCTGAACTGACCTGTTATACATCCATGCATACATAAAGACCTGCATAACCGCTTTGGAACGATCCGTATCTGCTTTGTCGAAAAGAGCTTCTACAGAGGTAAACTGCGTCGTCCCGCTCCCACTCTTATAGTCAATAATGCGGACGACATCGCGTACTTCGTCTATACGGTCGATAAATCCTTTCAACTGGATATTGCTTTTATCCGTCAATGGAAAAAGGCATTTTATCTTCTTTTCCGATTCGATATAACGGAAAGGAGTCTGTTTTGCGTCACGTTCCAGCACTTTCTCCACATATTTGCGAATCATCTCGCCGATCAGGAAGTTCTGTCCGGTGAGTGGACGAACAATGTCCGTTTTAAAGAAAATTTCGGCAAAGGCACGGGCAACTGCTCCCGTCAACATAGGCGTATCTTTTCGGATCGCTTTCAGCAGATCAGCCGTCACCATCTTTCCGCAGAATGGCTGATACAATTCTTCCATCACCTTATGCAGGATACTTCCAAAAACATTACTTTCGATCGTCTCGCTTACCTCCTCTTCTTCACGTATTCCCTCGACAACGGAGAAATAGAATTTAAGCGGACAATCCAGATAGGTATTGACTGCACTCGCCGATATCGCCCGCGTCCCACCACTCCGGAAATCAGCCAGACAGTTCATGACTTCCTCCGTCTTAGCTACCTGCAAGGCAGGAGTCTTGGAAGAAGAGACATTGTAAACAACCAACTTATTCTGTATCGGCTCCTCATAATGATAATGCAACTGATGCACGAAACGGCTAACCTCGCCTGTCTGCAATCCGTTGCTTCTTGTATCATAAAGCAGACTGACATGGCTGGCACGATAAATCAAACGATAGAAATGATACGCCCAAACACTGTCCTGATGTTCGTATGTCGGCAAACCGAATCCACGACGAAGATTATAAGGAATAAATGAATTAGCCGCTTTCCTCAACGGGAAAATTCCTTCATTCATCGAAAGGATAATCAACCGGTCAAAGTCAAGCGCACGAGTCTCCAAAACACCCATGATCTGCAAACCGGAAAGAGGTTCACCTTGGAAAGGAATCGTAATTGTGTCCGTCACACGTTTCAGCAAACGGAAATAGGTGTCGATTTTCATTTCTACATTCGCCTCCCGCATGACTTCCTTCATCCGGTTAACCGTAGCGAAATAATGGAAGATAAACTCCTGTTCGATGTCGTTAATAGTTGAGAGTTGAGAGTTGAAAGTTGAAAGTGGCTCCGCGTCACTATTTACACTTTCAACTTTCAACTTTCCACCTTCAACAGCTTTATTCAGCTCCTGCAACACGTTAATCAAATAATCGGAGAAAGTTTCCACCGCAGTCACCGGAGTAAAGAGGATGGACAACAATGGCGTCTTATTCAGATCGTCATACGATATGTAAATCTTGTTGTTTTCTGAAATATCTTTTACCAGATTAGAAACCACCTCTGGAGAAGTAGTCGAGATATACCGATGGTTCAGGATTGGCAAGACATCCCGGAAATAGAACACCGGCCTCCGGTCCACATAACGAATATTCTTTTGCAAAGCCAGAATATATTCCATCAAAGATGCGACCGGTGTACCGGCCAACGGATATCCCATCGTCACATTGATCCGTTTGATCTGTTCGGGAATGGCATTCAGAACCGGAATCAACAAATGTTCATCCGGCAGAATCACAGCCGTCCGCAACGCTTCTTCCGCACTCATTTCGTCTTCCTTGCAAAGCTCGTTCAGAATGCTGCACACTTGCTTTGCCTGTCCGATTCCGGAAGGGATGCCGATCACCTCGATCTTCTTTTTGTCGTCATCTTCATTGTCAATAGTCAATTGGCCATTTTCAATTAATTGCGACGGGAATTGCCGCAAATTGCGCTCCACGAAGTAAGAGGCTTTATTATCTGGGTCCGTCACTTTCGGAGGGGCGTAATCCCAGTAAAAATCAGCTATTCCCCGTTTTTGCAATCCGGAAAGGAAACGTTCTTCAGCCACCGAGAGGGCATTCAGTCCGACAAATACAACCTTTGTATAGGGAAGGTCGCAACATTCGTCTTTCTCCATCTGTTCGACAACTTCCCGGAAAATCATACCTTCATATCCTTTGCCTTCGGTGGCAAGCGCTTCCCGCAAATCGGTATATAGGGCATATAAAATCTGCCAGACCGCCAGAAATTGTTCCTGGTTGGGCGTATCTCCTTTCGGGTAAAAAGAAGACCAAAAAGTCCGGATAGCCGCAATTTGTTCAGGGCTCAGAAAACTAAAATCATTCTCTATCTCACGCAGGTCCGTCACATTGGTGAAGAGCATACGGGCATCTGCCATATATTTATCGATATCGTCAAAATCATTCAGCAGCATTTCCCCCCAATACAAGAACTCGTCGAACGTTTCGGAAGAACCGCTATGTCTCAAATAAATATCATATAGTTTAAACAGCATGCTGATCCGATCGGCAGCCTGCTTTCCGCTCAACTGTACAAACAGATCGTTGATCGTCAGGATCGTCGGCGAGAAAAGAGGCTTCTCAGATACTTCCGACAAGTATTTCTGGAAGAACAGCCCGGTACGGCGATTCGGGAAAACAAAGGCCAGACGGCTCACTTCCGCCCCGTATTCAGAATAAAAAAGGGATGCAACCTGATATAAGAATGGTTTCATTAATTGTTTGGATTAATAAATGATGATTTATCAGTGTATATTACTGTAATATATTTTCTATCATTTGTATTTCTTCCGCTGAAAAGGCTGTATTTTGTAACGCCTTCAGGTTATCTATCAACTGTGCAACCGAACTGGCTCCCACCAGGACGCTCGTCACCCGGTCGTCTTTCAACAGCCAGGCAATCGCCATTTCCGCTAACGTCTGTCCGCGTTGTTTGGCAAGGTCATTCAGTTGTCTTACTTTATTTATTTTTTCTTCCGTCACCTGTTCACGTTGAAGATGGCCTGTAGATTTGGCCGCACGCGAATTATCGGGAATACCGTTCAGATACTTATCCGTCAACATGCCCTGTGCCAATGGCGAGAAGGCGATCATCCCTACTCCTTCCTGCTTCAACAGAGGCAACAAGTCCGGTTCGATCCTGCGATCCAGCATCGAATAACGCGCTTGATGGATCAAGCAAGGCACACGATGTTCTTTCAATACGGCAAGTGCTTTTTCCGTCTGTCCGGCAGTGTAATTCGATATCCCGACATACAGGGCTTTTCCCTGGCGGACGATATCAGCCAATGCTCCCATCGTTTCTTCGATCGGCGTCTGTGGGTCCGGACGATGCGAATAGAAAATATCCACATATTCTAATCCCATCCGCTTCAAACTCTGGTCAAGGCTTGCCATCAGATACTTGCGACTTCCCCAGTTGCCATACGGACCTGGCCACATGTCATATCCGGCTTTTGTGGAAATAACAAGTTCATCCCGATATTGCCCCAGACCTTTCTTCAGGATACGGCCGAAATTTTCCTCTGCCGATCCATACACAGGACCGTAATTATTGGCAAGATCAAAATGTGTAATCCCATTGTCGAAAGCGGCATACGCAATCTGAATAAAGTTACTGAACACATCTACACTGCCGAAATTATGCCACAATCCCAGAGAGATGACCGGCAATAGCAATCCGCTCCGCCCACAACGCCTATAAGCCATATCGGCATACCGGTTGTCATTTGCTTTGTACATTTCCATATAAAGATATTTTTATTACAATGAATCTTTTCTGATATACAAATATAATCAAGAATACGAAAAGAACGGGCAATTCGGATAAAATGATCGCTTCTCGGAGGAAACAACATCAACCGGGTATAAACAAAAAAAGGCTATCTTCACAGACAGCCAATCTTCATTGTTAACCTTAAATCTAATACCATGAAAAACACAGTGCAAATATAGAGAGTTTATGTTATGCAGCATAATATTTCCACAAAAAAAGCTTTCTCTTAACCTGATTTAACCATTTCATGTTTTACAACATAATTTTTCATACACTTTTGACTTAGTCATTCCCTGCACAAGCAACAGACACATTATGATTGAAACAGCCTACAATACTGGATAAAAACGATCCAAACAAAAAAGCGACTGCCCGGTGCGGGCAGTCGCCTCTTTCCTACCGATCTGTTAATGATCGGAAAATTAATTCTTACTTATTGAAACGTTCTTTCAATTTAGCCAACATATCCTGAGTCATGGAATCCAGATCATATTCCGGTTTCCATCCCCATTCCTCACGGGCACATGTGTCATCCAAAGAGTTAGGCCATGATTCTGCGATAGCCTGACGTAACGGATCCACATCATATTCCATCTGGAAGTCAGGAACATACTTTTTGATGTTGTTGTAGATAATTTCAGGATCAAAGCTCATGGATGCAATGTTGAAAGAGTTACGATGAACGAACTTCGTCGAATCGGCTTCCATAATTTCAATAGCTGCACGCAGACCGTCCGGCATATACATCATATCCATGAATGTACCCTGCTTGATCGGACATACAAACTTCTCACCTTTGGCAGCCGAATAATAGATATCAACTGCGTAGTCGGTCGTACCACCACCCGGAGGTGTCACATAGGAGATAAGTCCCGGAAAACGTACGGAACGGGTGTCGACGCCGAAACGGATGTTGTAGTAGTCACTCAACAACTCGCCTGAAACTTTCGTAACACCGTACATAGTACGCGGGTTACGGATCGTATCCTGCGGAGTCTTGTCTTTCGGCGTGTTATTGCCAAACACACCGATTGAACTCGGAGTGAATACAGCACAATGCATTTCACGTGCAACTTCCAATACGTTAAACAAACCGCCCATACCGATTTTCCAGGCAAGCTGCGGTTTTGCTTCTGCAACGGCTGACAGCAGTGCAGCCAAGTTATAAATCGTATCTACCTTATATTTGGACACAGTCTCAGCAATCTGCTGTTCGTTTGTAATGTCGACAATTGCAGAAGGTCCTGATTCCAACAGTTCGCCTTTAGGCTCCTGTCCGGGGATGTAACCTGCTACAATGTTTCCACCGTAGATACCTCTCAACTTCATGGTTAACTCTGATCCAATCTGACCGGTAGAACCAATTACTAATACATTCTTCATTGCGTTTGATGTTCTTTTAAGTTTTTTCGATGGCAAAGGTATAGAGAATAAAAACATTCCGGTATGAATTTCTTGTATTTTTTAGCCTATATATTCAAAAAAAATATGACCTTTGCCGCATCGGCAGACAAATCAGAGACAAAGAAAAAAATGGTTTCAAGAATAATATTTTGCCACTTGTCTGCGATAATAGAGATATAATTGTCAACTTAATTAAAAATACTAACAAAAAACAAAGTTATGTACGGTAAACTGAAAGATTTCCTTACTCAGGAATTGGCAAACATCAAAGCTGCCGGATTGTATAAGAACGAGCGTATCATCACCACTCCTCAAAGAGCCGACATCAAAGTAAACGCAGGAAGCGACGTTTTGAACTTCTGCGCAAACAACTATCTGGGCCTGTCTGACAACCAACGTCTGATCAAGGCTGCCAAAGAAGCTATGGACACACACGGATACGGCATGTCATCCGTACGTTTCATCTGTGGGACACAGGATCTGCACAAACAACTGGAAGCCGCTATCTCCGACTATTTCAAAACCGAAGATACGATCCTGTACGCTGCATGTTTCGATGCCAACGGCGGTCTGTTCGAACCGTTGTTCACTGAAGAAGATGCGATCATCTCCGATGCTTTAAACCATGCCTCCATTATTGACGGCGTACGTCTTTGCAAGGCAAAACGCTACCGTTATGCCAATGCAGACATGGCCGACCTGGAACGTTGCCTGCAAGAAGCCCAGGCACAACGTCATCGCATCATCGCAACAGACGGTGTGTTCTCTATGGACGGAAACGTGGCCCCGATGGACAAAATCTGTGAACTGGCAGAAAAATACGACGCATTGGTAATGGTTGACGAATCCCACTCTGCCGGTGTAGTAGGCCCGACAGGACACGGTGTAGCTGAACAATATAATGTATACGGAAGAGTCGATATCTTCACAGGTACGTTAGGTAAAGCATTCGGTGGCGCCATGGGCGGATTCACAACCGGAAAGAAAGAAATCATCGACATGCTGCGTCAGCGCTCCCGTCCTTATCTGTTCTCTAACTCTGTCGCTCCCGCTATCGTAGGCGCCAGCCTGGAAATGTTCAAGATGCTGAAAGAAAGCGATGCTTTGCATACGAAACTGATGAACAACGTCAGCTACTTCCGTGAAAAGATGTTAGCAGCCGGTTTCGACATCAAGCCGACTCAGTCCGCAATCTGCGCCGTTATGCTGTATGATGCTAAATTATCCCAGGATTTCGCAGCCAAGATGCAGGAAGAAGGCATTTATGTTACCGGCTTCTACTACCCGGTAGTGCCGAAAGGCCAGGCCCGCATCCGTGTACAGTTGTCCGCAGGCCACGAAACGGAACATCTGGATAAAGCAATCGCTGCATTTATCAAAGTTGGAAAAGAACTGAACGTAATAAAATAAAACATACGATTTTTCATTATTCACGTGTTTTTCAAGGCTTGATTCTGCCGCTAACCCTTAGGCAGCAATCAAGCCTTTTTTTATCAAACAGGTTGTCTTTCGGGATAAAAAAATTATCTTTGCCCTTTTACAAGTAAAAATTTATGCAACTCAGTAACTACCATAGCCATTGTACATTCTGTGACGGTCGGAGCACGCCGGAAGACTTCATTAAATTCGCTGTTGCGCACGGGTTCCGCGCCTACGGTTTTTCATCCCATTCACCACTGCCGTTCGAAACATTCTGGAACATGTCTAAAGACGACATGCCCGAATACCTGACAGAAATAGAACGACTGAAAAAGAAATACAGTGACCGGTTGGAAATATACGTAGGACTGGAAATCGATTTCTTAGACGAGAGCTACAACGCGTCCATCCCCTACTTCCGCAATCTGCCGCTCGATTACCGTATCGGTTCCATCCACTTTCTTCACAGCCGCTTGCGGAAGAGAATATGGTGTGTATCGACGGTCCTTTCCGGGAATACCAGAAGTCTGTCGACGCCTACTACGACGGAGATATCCGCAAGCTGGTCGCCCACTATTTCAGTTCCACACGGCGAATGATCGAGGCAGGCGGAATCGACATCGTCGGGCACATGGACAAGATATACATGAACGGGCACAAATGCGAAGGCTTCGACGAGCAAGCGGGAGCGTATCAAAAACCAGCGGAAGACTGTCTACACC
>ENA-ORTD01002495-ORTD01002495.1-human-gut-metagenome-genome-assembly--contig:-NODE-2495-length-10462-cov-3.604209_pt1 | contig 10462 bp, 4 predicted proteins | sample MGYA00241907_ERZ509178 | MGnify/ENA primary metagenome ERZ509178 (study PRJEB26280, sample SAMEA2338793) | human gut metagenome | biome: human gut; feature: human-associated habitat; material: faeces...
TGATATTAGTTCCTTTTCTGCTTTCTAGGATATCTTCTAAGCTCTTGATTACTTCTTGTTTGGATCGTGTGACTTGTCTTAGCTCAAAGGTGAATTCTTGTTCGCTGTTCACATTAAGTACTTTGGCTATTTCAATTGGTGTCGTACGATTGCTATTGATGAATGTGGTCGCATCTTCTTTATCTATGCTGCCATTATAGCTATCTGGTAGTTGCTGATAGCCGGATAAAACACCCCATGTATCTTCGCTTTCTTCTAAGACCTCCACGATTCGATAGGTATCTTTTGTAGGATTACTTGGATTGATCTTAACATCATGCTCCGTGAAGTAGATGATCGGATAACCTTTTTCGGTTTTTTCCACTGTTATCTTTCCATCTGCTTCTGTTTTCTGTATACGATTGTTTATCCAACCGTTATCATCACCTACGATGTAAGATACTTCATTTGCCGGATTCCATACCAATCCATCATAGCTTTCTACGCGGAAGACTAATTGTGAACCTGTAGGTACTTCATCAGAACCTAGCTTCATCTTCTTTTGGATGATGGATTTTTGTTCCTTGCCTATGACCTGATTCTTGATGATGGCTAATGGTTTATTCTCTATCGTATCTTGTATTGCACCATCATTTACCGGTTCTTTTTGTGTGATTTCGATAAAGTTTGCGCCATCCTTGTACAGCTTGTATTGGTCATTTACACTTTCACTCAAACGATAGTGATCGCTGGCGTTTAATGAAGTAATGACGACCTGTTTCCAAGGTTCTATCGTTAAGGTGCTGTTGGCATTCCATGTAATGGATTCCATCGTATTATTAAGTGTATCTGTTACTTGTACACTTTGTCGACTGGAAGGCCAAATTTTCCAATTACCATTTGCATCTTGAACTTCTAATTTCAAGGTTACTTTTTCTTTTTCTCGAATGGTAGGATCCTTCTTGATCGTTTCAAGATAGCTTTCTCCTATTTGATCAACATCACCATCACCTACGATATATTCTTTTCCGATCAACAAAGTGTTTGCTGTACCATTCACAAAGGTTACCTTAGAACCTTCTTTATCAATCGTTCCGCTAGATGATTTCCCATTTGCCGGGAAGATCTGTGGATAATCAGAATCTTGTGTTTCCGTTATCTCATAGTCTGTTCCTGTTGGTCCTACATCATTGAAAGTGATGGTTTGTCCGTTCTTGATGGTAAAGGTTCCGGTAGCTGTTGTTATACCGGTGGTTTCTGGTTCTCCACTGCGTTTGATCGTATACTCTTGATTTGCATACAATGCCCTTTTTACCTTTATGGTCATGGTGAATCCTTTATCATTAATTTCTTTCAATTTGTCTTCCGTAATACCTTTTGCATCATAGCTGACCATCTTAGTAACACTGATCGGTCTTAAGATATAGTCATTGATGATCGTTGCATCGCTCTTTACTGCATATAGCGGCATCGTTCCTTCTACCGTTCCTTGGATTGGTTCATAGTTATCGTTTGTATCGTCGATCTCTACGACCTTGAAAGATGTCCCTGCTTCAAATCCTTTGATCTTAACGGTCTTTCCAGCTAAGGCAATGCTGAATTTACCCTCGTTATCCGTTGTGCCATGCACATCGCTTTCTGTTCCATCTTCCTTCAGGATGACCCATTCTGCATTTGCAAAAGATTCATTCTTAGAAAATACCTGAAAAGTAAATACTTGTGTACAGTCTTCGGCTTTCTGATGGGTAAGTTCCTTTGTCAGATATAGATCTTTCCATTTGTAATAGTTTGTGATGCTTACAGAATTACCGTCAGTTACCATCGTTCCTGTTACAGTATCTTTTCCTGCATCCGTAAACCAGTCATTGCCTTTTTCCGTTTCTTTGATCTCATACTGGGTACCTGCAACGCCTGGGAACAAGGCTACGATTTCTCCTGCCTTGATCTTAAACTTACCGTTTTCATCTGTCTTTAAAACATCCTGATTCAATTTTTTAGGAATACCGCCATCTGTACGTACACTGTCCACGAGCCAATATTCAGCATTTGCCATTATTTCTCCATCTGCGAAGGCCTGAAAGGTGAAGACTTCTTTTTTGACATCTGCTTCTTTGTCCTTAGGATAGTTTTCTAATTTCTTTTGTGCATACAATACCGGACGATAGGTATTCTTATAAGTTCTTATTTGGATTCCATCCTGTTCCTCGGTATTGATTTCTACTTTCCAGAATGGATTTTCTTCTTCCTCCACCGTAAATAAATTCTTATCCTTTACATCAAATACCGCTTTTTCATCCGCATGCAGATAGAAGCTGCCATCCACTTCTGTTGCATAGACGCGATTCTTTCCTTGACGTTCCCAAGTTCCATCTATTTTCTTGAATAACTGATATTCTTGTGTCGCATATAGAGAACCATTGTAGGATGCGATAAAGCGGAACTCACTATTTTGTTTTTCTTTTGGTACATCGCCACCAAAAGCTTTTACGATCTCTACTCTTTCAGGTTCATGCTGTGCTACCTGTACAGAGTTTCCGATAACCGTCTGTTCAGTATTGGTTTCTACTTCTTCTGAATAGAATGCTGTATTATTATAGGCATAAGAAGCTGGTTGATTTCCTGTTGCTGTATTATTATGATCCGCTTCTTCACTTGATTCATCTTCTTGTGGAGAAAGCATATGAATCTGAAAACTTATGGCTCCCATATCCCGAATAGCAAAACCATTCTTTCTTAGGTCTACAGCAACAGCTTTTACATCTTTAAGTTCTTTGTCCCATTGACTTGCCTCGATCCAGCCATTTTCTTTAGTCAATACACTACTTGGCTCTTCATCTTCTTTTGTTATTTTCGCAGTTCTCTCTTCATTATAATAGACAACAGGTTCTGCTCCTGCTTTCTCTAATGCAGTCGTAATGACTCCATCAAAGGTCCCATACCACCAGTTTTCTTCAAATTCTTCCTTATGTTCTTTACTGGAAAGATGATTTGGCGCATCCTCCAATAGATCATATACCACAATATTTTTTAATGTTCCTTTGGCATTCTTTACTGTGATTTCATATGTATACCCATTTCCTGGTTCTACTACTGCATTTTTTGAATAGCTTCCAAAGCGATCATCATCTGCACGTACATCCTTTACAATTTCACTGCTGGAAGCTATCGCCATATCATCATACACACCAGCACTTGCATACAATACAGTCTTTTCTTCAGTATTTCCATCATTATCAATATCACTTCCAAAAATCTGATATTCTTGCTTCATACCACTAGGATACTCTTGACCATTATCTTTCATGACCTCATTATCTTGACCTAACAATGCCGTATTATCCTCTTTTTTTGGCATAAAGGCTGAGATATTTGTAGCAGCATTACAGATATCAATATCTTTCCAATCATAATAAGCTCCAAAGCTGATACCCCAACCTTCCATCCACAAATAATCGTTTCCATAGTTTGTTAGTACAGCAGGGTCTTCTCCATTATAATGTACATGAAATTTTAATAGTGTTCTTCCTGTTTTTTTATAATTCGCTATAACATCTTCTTTTGAATCTAATGTTATGCTGATCTGGCTACTATCCCATGATCGCTCTTGCTTAACTGTATCCTTGCTCGTTCCTTTGACTCTTCCTGCTTTAATATCCACAGATGGATCGTATTTAACTCCATAAGGCAACAGGTCGTAGAAAACGATATCTTTTCTGCCTGGTTCTTGGGCATTTCCTTCTTTTAATGCTTCGACTACTTCTTTTCCATACAGCTCATAACCATCATATGCCATGATGTTGTATTTCAGATTGATTCTTCCGTTTACTGGATCATTCCAATTTGTTCCATATTTATAAGATTCAGCATGTTTATTGATAGAATACAATTGCGAATATGCATTATCCCTAATCAATAGATTTCCATTATATAACGCTTCTGTCCGATCTTTTAATTCTGGTTCCGAATAATTCGTTGTTCCATTCATGGTATCCTTCACACTATATTCTAGTTTGCCGTCTTGATATTTTTCTGTCATAACTCCTGCAATGTTTTCCAAGGTCAGATTTTGGCCTTCTGCTTCTTCCTTGATTAGATCATTAAAAACAGGAGATTCATGTTTTATCATTACCGCAACATCAATCGTACAAGTAGAGTTATAGTTTACGGATTCATGTTCTACTTTAACTCTCCATGGTTTTTTAGCTATCTGTTCCTTGGTAAAAGTATAACTCATGGTTCCTGATGCATTCCATGGAATCGTTTCAACCTCACTCCAAGTATCTTCTCCTTCATACATCGCATAAACGACCATGTTCCCTGATTCTTCCGGTGTTGCCGTTTCATCTTCCCATGGATCATAGCCGGTATCTTTTTGTTGAATCGTTACTTGATTATAATAATAATCTTTGCTGTCAAGTATCTTATAGTTTGTCGATGTCCCCGTATTTGGATATACATAGATGAAATCATCCACCGTTGTCATCTTATAGGTAGCACCTGGAATTCTTTCTCCCAGCTTATTTTCTTCATTGGTGACATGATGTGTCATCTTATAGCCTCTAATAAGACTAGATACATGAAAAGGAATACTTTTCATATCTTGACCTTTGGCTCGTTTTGCTTTGAAAACTTCTATCCATCCGCGATAAGTGTTTCCACCTGACTTGTTGATGCCTACTGCATCATTAGGATATTTCCATTCATAGTCAACATACACCCATTTTGCGGTGCTTTCTTTTTCCTGTATGGTATCTATGTTATCTGCCGGTTTTGCTTTCACTTCGACTGTATTTTCAAATTCTCTAGGTATTGTTCCATCTTTCGGATATGCAGTAACAGCGATAATAGAAGTGGACATTGATTTATCTCTTCTACCTTTATATACCTCATAATACCCACTAAATTTACTGTCGTCAGAAAGCTGATAATTAGAATTGAATCCTACCAGCTCACCATCTGTTCCTGATGTTTCCTTTAAATAAAGATTCCATGGCTGCGTAGCATTTATACTTACTTCAATCTTCCATGCGACAAAATAGTAGTCATCAAAATGATCAAGATACTTTTGGTCAACTTTAAATACTGTTTTTTGCAATTGCTTCTTCGTATAGATTCCTGGGTAATAGCTCTTACCTGTCGTATATGGTGATTTTTTTACATTTGTCAGATTGATCTGTGTATCAATTTTCCCTTTTAATGGTGTAGTTTCCTTTACTTCTGATTCTTCACCTTTTTTCACAGTGATTTTTGGTGTCAGGCTCCAGCTTGTTCCATCCTTGATCTGCATGATTTCGATATTCTTATAGAGTACCTGAAAGGCTACATTTGATCCTGCACTGATATCACGATAGTTGAAGAACACTAGTTCATTCGTTGTTTCATCTAGATAATAATTAAATGGTGTGACCTTACTTGCCACCGGATTTTCCTTGCTTCCTTCCGGAATAGCTATACTATTTGGTAATATTTTCTTGCTATCTCGGTCTACTAATAAAGTTGCCGGTATCCGTATTTCAACATCATTTATTGCTAGATCTCGATTATTATGGAACTCCACTTGATATTTTAGATTGAAGTCATTCTTTTTTTCTATCTGATATTTATCATACTGTCCTACATAATATGCATTGAATGTCCAATCCTCTACATCCAGTACTTCATTCAGAGCCTTGATCAGATCGCTATCTGCTCCATAAGCTGCACCTACTTGGGTTGCTGCCAGCTTATGCAATTGGGGAATGCTCTTGCTTGTTTCTTCTTGCTTTGTGGCTTCTTCCTTTGCTGTTTCTGTTTGCTTTTTCACTACTTCTTGTTTGCTTGTTTCTTTATTTTCTGTTTCAACTTTTGTTTCCTTACTTGCTTCAGTTTTTGATCCATTCTTCGTTTCTTCTGGTTCTTTCTCCTCTTTATATAAGGCTGCTTCCAGTTCTTTCGCTTCTTGGATCTCAACTTCTTCCTGATACAGGATCGTCTTATTTTCTTTCTCTGTTTTCTTTATGTCTGTCTTTTTGTTAAGCTCTTTTTCTTTATCGGTTGCTTTTGTTATATCCTTCTTCTCTTGGATGATCGTATAATCCTTCAGATCCTTCTCGCTATCCATGCTCTCATATTCAATGCGATAGCTTCCTGTTTCTACATCCTTAAGACACACTTCTCCCTTGATGTTGGTGATTGCCTGATAGCTTGCCTCTTTTTCCGCTGTCCCTTCCTGCATCTTATACAAGCGTACTTCGATATCGGATACACCTTTTTCTTCCTTATCTTTCTTTTCATTCTTATTGGCATCCAGATAGATCGTTGTTTTGACTTCTACCGTCTGAACAGCTTCCGTCTTTGGTGTTTCTGTTTCTTCTTTTGGCTCCTCTTTCGTTTCTTCAAGCGGTGTGCTTCCTAAGAGTGCCTGCTGCGTTGGGGCATAACTTATGCTGGATGGTTGTCTTGGTTTATCTGTCTGCTCACTAATTTCTTCCCCTTTTGCTTCTTCTTTGGCAAACAACGAGGAATTCGTATTCATGAACAGCATGGATGCTGCCAGCATCAATGCCATCAGCTTGTTTCTTTTACCCTTCTTCATGCAATTCACTCCCTTTCCTATGCTTATTATAGATGATATACATACCAAAGCCGGATAACATGATCAACAAGACATACAGACCTCTTCTTGTCGTATCTCCTGTTTTCGTTTCCTCTGTTTCTTTCTCTGGTTCTTCTGGTTTTGATGGTTCCTTTTGTGGTGTCTCTGGTTTATTTGGTTCTTTCTGCGGTTCATTGGTTTCCGGTACGTTAGGTTCCTTATCGGGTTGATCCGGTTCTACCGGTTTTTCTGGTTCGACAGGTTTCTCTGGTTCAACAGGTTTCTCTGGTTCTTCGACATCCGGAGCCTCAGGATCATCTGGATCCACTGGAGGTACTGGTTTTATAGGTTCTTCATTGGGTGATGCTTTGGGTTCTATCTGCAGCATATAGGTAGGTCCTTGAATAGCATTGTTTACTTCCTCATACATTGGCAGCGTCACGATAAAAGGATCGATACTTCCATAGGCTTCCATATGAGAGGGTACAAGAAGATAGATGCCATTTTTGACATTCTCAAAAGACAGACAGCCATTCTTGTCGGTCGTCTTCTTTTCGATGAGCTCTTTCCCTTCTTTTGCGGTAAGCTTTTTGGCGATCTTCTGCAATCCTTGGGCATCACTTGGCAGGCTCATGTCATACTTGGCATCCAGTTCTGCCTTTCCATCATCGCTCATCTTTCCTACCTGATATAGCGTAAAGACCACTCCTGCTTTCTCATCCCAATCGCCGGGCAGATCTTTCAATTGGATGTTTATCCTTCCGCTGTTTGCCTGTATTGGTGTAAGCAGAAGCACGAACAAGAGCATCATGCTCATGATCTTTCGCATCATCTTTCTCCTTCTTGTTTTCATTTCCTCTTCCTCCTGTTCTCTTATGCCTGTTTCTTGCTTTTCTTATATAGGATGAGACTGATGCCTAAGATTCCTATACCACCGATCATAAGATATATAATGATCCCCATGCCACCTGTTAATGGCAAGGTGAATCCTTTCTGATTCGCTATTGCGATGATCGCTTTCCCCTCTGCTTGATCGATCCTTGTCGTATGCTCCCCTGTCGCTGCGACGATCTCCTTATCATTTACCCTCATCTTGAAGGTTCCATCGCTCGCTCTTCCTTGTGCATCTTCATTTGCGATGATCTCCAGCTTGATTGCTTCTGCCAACAAGGTATATCCTGCCGGTGATTTTGTTTCCTTGATATAATAGGTCCCTTCATCTAATCGTGGATATGTTATGTTTCCTTGCTCATCTGATGTTGCACTTGCTATGACCTTGCCATCTTCTGTCAGCAAATCAAAGCTTGCTCCTGCCAAGGCCTTACCTTCTTCCTTGGTGAATTTCTCGATCTGGATACCAAAGCTATAGACCGTTTCCTGATCATAGGCACCCTTATGTCAAGTCCACGACAAAAAAATATTTATTTTTTCTTGTCCCCACGTTCCAGCTTTCTTGATAGGAATTTTGCCGCCTCCCGTTTCTGTTCGGCGGCAAAAAACGCATGAAGTCGCTCCTTTTCTTCCGGCAGCATACACCCAAAAGTTGTGCCGCCTTTTCTGTAATAAAACGCAATCCGCATAACCAATTCCTTTCCTCAGTCGTGAGTTGTAAAGCTGTCCCTTATCTTAAAGGCAATATCTACCCGTTTATCAGGATAAACATAAATCTTATCAATCAGAAGATCAACTAATTCCGAAGTCAGCCCATCGCTTTCCGTCAGCATCCGGGAAATATCCATCTGCTGGCGCTGGTGCTGCCGTTCTTCCTGTTCGGCTTCAAGACGGGCCATGACAACCGCTTTGGTATTCTGTACTTCCAACAGTTTTTCACTGATCTGCTCTTTTTGATCCTTGTATTCCAAGAGCGGAATCCTGCCGGAAACAAGAGCTTCATACAGTTTCCGCTTTTCTTCCTGCAGTTCAAAAATCTGCCGGCCAAAGTCAGCTTGACGTATAGCAACGGTATCTACCTTACGGAGATCCGCTAAGCTGTCAATACCGAAGGCTACCTGAAACTGTTTGCATAGCAATTCATATACAAGCTGATTCAGTTCTTTTTCCCGGATATGAATGTTATAGCAGTCAAGTGAAGGAATCGTGCTGGAAAAGCGGCACCGGTAAGATGTCCCATTTGCCAGGTGCAAGGCATGTTTACAGCATCCGCAGATAACCTTCCCACGCAGGAGATAGTCGTGTTTTTTCCTATTTGGAATCTTAAAACGCTGAATAGAGGCATTGGCTTTTGAAAAGATTTCCTCATTCACCAGCGGTATATGATGGTCCGGTATTTTGATCCAGTCGCTTTCCGCTTTGCTCCGCATCTTGTGGCCGCCGATTTCTGTAACCTCTCTTTTGCCAATCACATAAGTGCCCATATATCGTTCGTCAGCAAGAATCCGAAGCACAGTAGAATTGCACCACATTCCGTGAGTTCTTGAAACATCGTGTGTCTTAATCCCTTTTCGGGCCTTATGCTCTCCGGGTGTGGGAATCTGCTGACGGGAAAGTTCCCGCGCAATATCGGTTGCGTTCATGCCATTTACGGCATATTCAAAAATTTTCTGTACTACTTCGGAAGTCTCCGGGTCCGGCACCATCCGTCCGTTTTCCCCTTTGCGATAACCGTAAGGGCAAATTTTACTTTGGTATTCGCCCCGCTGGAACTTCAGGTATTTGGCCGTTTTGGTCTTTACCGACATATCACGGCTATAATACTCGCTGATTAAATACTTGAAGGCGACTTCCATACCGCCGGTATCGCCTTTCAGCTTTTGGGTATCAAAATCATCATTGACAGAGATAAAGCGGGTATGGAACAGCGGAAATACCCGCTCGATAAAATAGCCTGTTTCCAAACTGTTGCGGCCAAAGCGGGAAAAATCCTTTACCATGATACAGTCAATCCGATTAGCCCGTACCAGGTCAAGCAATTCCTGCACCGCAGGGCGCTCGAAGTTTGCCCCGCTGTACCCGTTATCTACAAATTCCGTAAGTTCCGCATTAGCATATTCCGGCAGTTCAGAGGCATATTCCCGAAGGATGTTTCTCTGGCTGGAAATACTCATACTGTCTGTTTTGGCGTCCTCCAAAGAGAGACGGATGTAAAGAGCAATCCTGTACTTCTTCATTCTGCCTCCGCCTCCTTAAACGCCTCAAATTCTGCGCGGAACGTGAATTTTACATCTACCTGTTTATCCGGGTAGACTGTGATCCGCTCAATCAACCGCCCAATGAGGGCGGCGGTCAGGACGCCTCCACTCAAAAGTTCCTGTTCGTCTTTTTCCAGATCTTTGCACTTTTCAGCCTGCTTCTGGCGGACATCAGCCTGCTTTTCGTAAAAAGCAAGCTCCTTTTGCGCTGCCTGTATCTGCTTTTCATAGGTCGCTTTCAGGTCGAAGTATTCTTCACTGTCAATCGCACCGTTCATCAGATTTTCATAAAGAGTCTGCAAAAGCTCACGGCTTTGGTTAAACTGCAGCTTTGCCCGGTTGATTTTCTCACGGGAAGCAGCTTCTTTTTCGTGCTTTTGCATGTTGTCTTTCAGAAGCAGCGCGTAATCCCCCAGGACGGCGGCAAGTTCCCTTTTAAGAATATCCAGTATCGTTGCGATCAGCTCGGTTTCGCTGATGGAAACGCCAGTGCATTTATCTTTATGTACCCTGGTAGGTGTCAGGCAGTGGAAGCGATATGAACCATTGCATTGTTGGCGCTGGCGGTGCAGGCTTCTCCCGCAGTCTCCACAGAAGATACGCCCCTTGAAAATATTGGGCGTGTATGGGATAACGGGGTGCTTCTTGCTTTCCTCGGCCACTTCTGCCCGGTACTTCTGAACGGCATCGAAAATCTCTTTGGAAACGATAGGCTCATGGGTTCCAGTAACGACAATCAGGTTTTCCTCGCCTGCGGGCA
>ENA-ORTD01002498-ORTD01002498.1-human-gut-metagenome-genome-assembly--contig:-NODE-2498-length-10455-cov-4.332596_pt1 | contig 10455 bp, 9 predicted proteins | sample MGYA00241907_ERZ509178 | MGnify/ENA primary metagenome ERZ509178 (study PRJEB26280, sample SAMEA2338793) | human gut metagenome | biome: human gut; feature: human-associated habitat; material: faeces...
GGGAGGAACTTTTTCTCTCTCCATTATCATTCTAATTCTGTCTTTTATTTCCATACAGCCTTTTCTTGTTACAATTGTATGTATTAAACATAGATTTCACAGAAATATCAACTATCTCTATGAATATACAAAGGTAAATATTACAAATCACAAATGCAAATTACAATTATAAAAATATTAATATCACAAAAGTATGCACATTATTACAAATGGAATATCACTCTTGTAAAACATGAAAAAACATACAAAAACAACTAATATATAAGATTTAATAAAGCCCAATAATCAACTGATAAACAGTCGTATAACAAACAAAACCAAGGAGATACACAAGAATTTCACAAAAATATAAGCCAATCAAATCACCTTTTTAGAGTAATAATTTAGAAATAGATGATATTTATATGATATACAATAATATAGTAGTATAAAGATAGAATGTTAACCGCCCTCCTATTACATCTATACACACATTATTATTAATGTAAATTACTGCATTTACTTTTGTACTCAGCATCGTATAATAACATTTGTATCGCGTTCACGAATATAAAATTCACAAACAAACAAATACGTTTATACAAAAGTAAATTTCAATAGTTGCAACAGCAATAAATCAAGGGATAAAATACGCCATTTACTTATGTATATTAAGAACTACTCAAATCTTCCTTTACATTTACCTCTGATCTAGCTCACAAATAGCAAATCCTTGCCATATTTCTGCATATTCGGTCGATTGATGATTTTTTTTCGATTCTAGAAGCATTATTTTCACAATAACAATCTATACTACAGCGGATTAAGCTCATTTTATCAATATCAAAATTTAGACTAACTAGGAAAAACATAGTAAAACACCTCAATTATTTTCCCGAATTATCAAAATGACATTTTATAAGTTTAGGAGAAAGAAGAGTCTCCCTCTATTTTATATAAAATCTATCTATGCCAATATGGTTTTCCATTCTATATTATAGTCTGAACGAAATCCGATTTTTTCAATTCTAAAAAATGATTATAGTATAAACTAAATAAGAGAAATACTGCTAAAAGAGAATTTAAATAGAGAAAGTGAAATTATTCAGATTCCTTTTCATGAATAAAAAATAAAGAGAAAAGAATAACTGATTCATTGTAAAATATTCACCTTAAAAAAGAGATTTGACTATGAGCTTAACCAAGTATTATTTGAAGCATACAAAAAAGGCATATACTTAATCTGCTTTACAGTAAAAGTATATGCCTTTTATTTATTAGAATATTCAGTTTCGCTAATGCAAAATTTTAAACACTAATTCACGAAGAATATCTCCGTCGGACATTGAACTGTTCTTCACTCCTTTTGATTTAGCATCAGCATATCGTATTTCACCAACAATCTGCATTGTCTTCACTCCACTATATTTGCGCATCGCAACAGCATAATCCCGAGCTTGCCAAGGAGTTCTTAATCCCAGCATATTGGCAATTCCCTGCTCCGACTTATCAGGTGCATAATACGCCAACATCAAGTTCGAATAAAAGCTGAACAACAGAGACAATGTCATTTGAATTGGATTCGTTTTTGGATTTTCCTCAAAGTATTTTATTATTTTATTTGCTTTCAGAATATCCTTTTCAACCAGAGCGCTTCGTAATTCAAAGTTATTATAATCTTTGCTTATGCCTATATTCTTCTCGATTTGTTCGGGAGTTACACGTTTCTGCCCCACAGGTAAAGTGATAATCAGCTTTTCCAATTCACCCGTCAAACGGCTTAAATCCGAGCCGACAAAATCAGCCAGCATAGCCGTTGCCTTGGGTTCCACATCTACTCCTTTCCGCTTCATATAAGAAGCAATGAAAGCTGGAAGCTGAGCATCTTTTATCTTCTTGGATTCAAACAGCACACCGGTCTTTTCTACTTCAGCAGCCAGTTTCTTTCTACGGTCCAACGTTCCGTGCTTATGACATATCACCAAAATAGTGGAATGAAGCGGTTTCTGAAGATAGTACGATAATTCTTCGATGTTTCGGACTGCTTGTGCCTCCTTGACTACTACTACCTGATGTTCAGACATCATAGGATAGCGTTTTGCAGCATTTATGATAGTCGCTACATCCACATCAGCCCCGTACACTACAGTCAGATTGAACTCTTTTTCCGTTTCGTTCAACACATTATCGGTAATGTAATCGGCAATTAAATCGATATAATACGATTCTTCCCCCATCAAATAGTAGATGGGACGATACTGCTTCGCCCTCAGTTCTTTGAGGATATCATCACAGGTCAGTTCTTGTTTTGCCATATATATTTTTAGAAAGGCCGGTGGTTACCAGTCGAATTTCAAGTGTTTTACAGTTTTCTTTGCATCAATAATCATGCGCAAAGAAGCAATGCCTATCTCGACATGCTCTTCCACATAATTCTTGGTGACCAAATTATCACTTTTATCTGTCTTCACTCCATCCGGAGTCATAGGTTGATCGGACACTAGCAATAAAGCGCCTGTTGGAATGTGGTTGGCAAAACCGCAACTGAACAAAGTAGCCGTTTCCATATCTACTGCCATTGCCCGGGTTTTTTTCAGATATTCCTTAAATACTTCATCATGTTCCCAGATACGGCGGTTAGTAGTGTAGACAGTACCCGTCCAATAATCGCGGCCATAGTCACGAATTGACGAAGAAACGGCACGCTGCAACATAAACGCAGGTAAAGCAGGAACTTCAGGTGGAAAATAATCATTGGATGTTCCTTCACCACGAATAGCAGCAATAGGAAGAATTAAATCGCCAATCTGATTTTTCTTGTCGATGCCGCCACATTTCCCCAAAAACAGGCAGGCTTTCGGACGAATAGCTCCCAATAAATCCATGATAATGGCAGCATTAGGGCTACCCATACCGAAGTTAATCATTGTAATGCCCTCGGCTGTAGCAGAAATCATATTGGCATCTCTACCCAAAATAGGAACATCAAATTGATTTGCGAAAATCTCTACGTACTTGTTGAAGTTAGTCAACAGAATATACTCTCCAAAATCTTCCAGGTTACGTTTTGTGTAACGGGGTAGCCAATTAGCTACGATTTCTTCTTTCGTTTTCATAATTATCTATTAAATTTGTGGTTCCAATAATAGAAACCGTTATTTAACTTACAAAAATAATAAATGTTATCGTTAAACCTACCAGTATTCGACACTAAAATAAACGTACGAAACGGAAAAAATGTAATTTTCGACGTGATTCGCAAACGATATGTCGCGCTTACCCCCGAAGAATGGGTACGTCAACACTTTGTTCACTTTCTTATTGCACACAAAGGATATCCGAGCGCGCTGCTTGCCAACGAGGTAATGGTCAAGCTGAACGGTACAACCAAAAGATGTGATACCGTGCTTTACCGGAGAGATCTGTCAGCGCGAATGATCGTAGAATACAAAGCCCCGCACATCGAAATCACACAAGCCGTATTCGATCAGATAACCCGCTATAATATGGTGTTGAAAGTTGATTATCTGATAGTAAGCAACGGAATGCAACATTATTGTTGCCGGATAGATTATGCACATCAGAGTTATACCTTTCTTCAGGATATTCCCGATTATAACATCCTATAAAAATGGTGTCACTATGTGCTTGGGATACTGACACTATACCAGACACATAGTATCAGTATCCCAAGCACATAGTGACACCATAATATTATTGATTTCAGATACGTTGCAAACGATATTCTATTTTTACATATTCGTATCTTTTTTCACATCATTATCCTTCTTCTTACTAAATCTTTCCTGCAATTTCTGCATCAATTCATAGAAGTTAGGAATATAAATCGTCGCTAATAAAGTATTCATTGCCATACCGAAAACGACCGCAGTCCCCAATGCTATACGACTCTGTGCACCGGCTCCGGCAGCGAAAAGCAAAGGCATCACCCCTAATACAAAAGCAAAAGAAGTCATCAGAATCGGGCGCAAACGAACATGTCCAGCTTCGTATGCCGCCTCACGAATAGAGTTTCCTTCGGCACGAAAATCACGGGCAAATTCTACAATCAGAATACCGTTTTTGGCCGAAAGTGCAACAAGCAGGATAATACCAATTTGTGTATAGACACTGACCGAAGTCCCCATGATCAGACAGCCTATCATCGCTCCCAGCAGAGCTACAGGCAACCCGATAACAGCAGCTACCGGACTGGTCCAGCTTCGTCACTGGACATACAGAACCAAAAAAGCTACAATTAAAGCCATAACCAAAACAACAGTAGTAGTATTTCCCGCCTGCGTTTCCTGATAGGCAACCGATGTCCATTCATAACCAAATTCGTCTCCCAACTGTTCTTTGAACAAAGCTTCCATTTCTTGAATAGCCTGTCCTGAGCTACTGCCGGGAGCTACGTTACAGGTCAGAGCAGCTGTCGAATACATATTGTAACGATTGATCTGATCCTGCCCCAACCGTTCTTCCACTTTGGTAAAGGAAGAAAGAGGCACCATCTCTCCTGCCGAGTTGGCAACACTTAGTTTTAAAACGTCATCAATAACCCGTTGCGCCTGGTCACGTGCTTCTATTTTCACTTGATAAATGTGGCCAAATTCAACAAAATCATTCACGTATGCCGCACCCATATAGTAACTTAATGTCGAGAATACATCATTTAGGGCAATACCCATGAATTGCACTTTATCACGGTCGATATTCAAGAAGTATTGCGGAACATTTGCCTGGTACTGGCTGGATACAGAAGCCAAAGCCGGTTTGGAATGATAAGAAGCAAGCAGCGAGTTAATAGCCTGTTGCATTTCCGTCGGCCCTAAATTTCTCCGGTCCTCCAGCTGAAGTTGCAAACCACCGGAGGCACCCAAACCGGGAATAGCCGGAGGTACCATAGCAAATGCCTGGCCAGCCTGGATTTCCATATACGCTTCCCCATTAAAACGGTCGACAACGGCAGCCGTATGCTCCTTCCCTTTCCTTTCATCCCAGTTTTTCAGAACAACAAAATAGGTAGCGGAATTGCTCTGCTCACCTCCTCCCATTACGGAAAAACCGGAGATTCCAATATAATTCTCCACTTCCGGATAAGAATCTAAAATAGCATTGATTTTATCCCCGACAGCTTGCGTACGCTCCAGACTGGCTGCCGGAGGGAGCTGAACAACAGCTATAAAATAACCATCATCTTCATCCGGAATAAATGTCGACGGCCAACGCATAAAGAGTATGATGGCAATAACCGTCAAAACAGCAAAAGACACAAAAGAAATGACCGGGCGCTGGAGCAACCACTTCACCGTGCTGTCATACACTCCCTGCGTTTTATCATACGCTTTATTGAATCCCTTGTATATAAAGAAATTAGATGGTTTGCTCTTTTCCAAAAACAACGCACAGAGAGCAGGTGTCAGTGTCAATGAGTTAAAACCACTCAATACTGTGGAAGCAGCAATTGTCAATGCAAATTGCTTATACAACTGACCGGAAATTCCGCTGATCATCATCGTCGGAATAAATACGGCAAGCAGCACAAGCACCACTCCGACAATCGGTCCTGTAATTTCTCCCATGGCTTTCGTTACTGCTTCACGAGTCGAATATTGTCCGGTTTCCAATAATCTCGAAGCATTTTCAACCACCACTATGGCATCATCCACAACAATGGCAACTGCCAGAATCAATCCGAACAAAGTAAGCGTATTGATGGAAAAACCAAATGCTGCCATGACTGCCAGCGTACCGATTAATGATACAGGAATGGTGATACAAGGAATAATAACCGCTCTCCAGTTCTGCAAAAACAAGAAAATTACCAGTACCACAAGCAGTGTTGTTTCAAAGAATGTCACCATTACCTCATCAATAGAGGCATGAATTACATCCGTTGTATCCAAGGTTACGTTATAGGCAATTCCTGCGGGAAAACTAGCTGCCATTTCCTCCATTTTTGCCTTCACCCCTTTTGAAACGTCCAGCGAATTGGAACCCGGTTGCTGATAGATAGCAATAGCTGCGGTAGGCTTACCTTTCAACCGGGATACTACATTATAAGAAGCAGACCCCAAATCTATTCGCGCAATATCTTTGAGACGAAGCATTGCCCCATCCTGTTCCCGACGAATGATAATATTTCCAAATTGCTCCGGAGAAGTAAGTCGTCCCTGTACATTAAGCGTATATTGAAAAGCGTTTTTATTGTCCTTTCCAATAGGTTGACCGATATAACCGGCGGACACCTCCATATTCTGAGATTGGATAGACTGATACACTTGTGCCGGAGAGATGTTCCGGATACGCATGGCTTCAGGGTCCAGCCAGATACGCATGGAGTAATCACCCGCTCCCATGACATTAACAGCCCCTACACCCGGCACACGCGATAACTGATCGACTAAATTCAGTTTTGCATAGTTAGTCAGATAAAGACTGTTGTAAACGGAATCCTGCGAAGTCATTGTCAAAAACATGACGATATTGGAAGACTGTTTCTGCACCGTTACTCCCTGCACCACTACAGGCTCCGGCAGGGAGGACTGTGCAACACTTACCCTGTTCTGGACTTGCACGGTAGCCATATCAATATCTGTACCGACGGCAAATGTTATTGTCAACGAATATGCTCCCGAAGAGGAAGAATTTGAAGACATATAAAGCATACCGTCCACCCCATTCACCTGCTGTTCGATGGGAAGCCCTACTGTTTGGGCTACAGTTTCGGCATTTGCACCGGGATAGACAGCCGACACTTGTACTGTCGGAGGCGTTATCTCGGGAAATTGCGCCACAGGTAATATATTGAGCGCGATCAAACCGGCTACCACAATGAGCAGGGCAAGTACGGTAGCAAAGATTGGTCGGTTAATGAAAAACTTAGAAAACATAATATATAAGTTTACGATTAATATTTAGTTAAGGACAAATAGTTACTTGCCTACACCGTTCGGGGAAAACCAACAAACCGATCATATCAAGGTATCGGCTTTATCTTCATTCCATCCCTGACTTTCATCAGAGCTTCGGTTACATATCGTTCCTGAGGTGAAAGTCCTCCCAATACTTGGCGTAAGGTATCATTAATCAATTGTCCTACCTCAATATGCCGATAACGTACTATATCCGAATCATTAACAGCATACAGGAATTTACCGAGCTGATCGGTTCCGATTGAAGCCTCTTTCACAAGAACTGCATGATCAGCCTCTCCATAAGGCAATGTAATGCTGACGTACAATCCGCTTTTCAATACCCCCTGCGGATTGTCAAAGTTGGCACGAACCATCAAAGTTCCTGTATTCAAATCCACGTTCGGTGACAGATAATCCAGTGTTGCCGGATAAGTTTCAGCCCCCTCTTTCCCCAACTGAACCATAATCTTCTGCGGGAGGCTCTTCGCCGATTGCTGATTATTCATAGACATCTCCAGCCATTGATTATCAGCGACATTAAAATACGCGTACATCTGGTCGTCCTTATAAATAGTGGCCAATGTGACCGGTTGCAAAGAACCGCCTACATAGCTGCCGACATCGACTGTCGATTTACTGATTGTCCCGTCAAAAGGAGCACGGACATAGCAATACCCTAAATTTGTACGTGCTGTACTTAAAGCAGCTTCCGCATTGCTGACAGCCGCTACCCCCTCTTTCACAGACGATTCCGACTGCAACACTTGTATCTTACTCACAGCATCACTCTTCACCGCCTCTTTCATCCGGCTATAATTATTACGAGCGTATTCCAGCTGCGCCTGAGCTGTTTTCAGTTCAGCTTCCGCCTGCGCCACTTTATCATTATATAAGGCAGGCTCTATTACAAACAGCAGTTGCCCCTTTTTTACCCGTCCGCCCGGTGTGTAAGAAACAGACTGTAATGTTCCGTTCACTCTGGCTACAAGATTTACAGTCTTCTCCGTCGTCAGATAGCCCGGATAATCTTTCGTCAAAGTGATATCCTTCACTATAGGTTTCGCTACGCTAATTGCCGGCGTCGGCATTCCCTTCATTGCCCCGGCGTTTTTTTTCTCCTTGCAACCAGTCAATACCGACAATACAAGAAAAATATACATTAGTTTTTTCATATCCGTTAGGTTATATTTTATTTATAGATTCTTTTATTCTCTCCAACCGCCTCCCAGTGCTTTATAAAGATTTATCAGTTGCAGTAACGAGCTTCCCTGCGCCTGTACCAATTGATTCTCATAAGATAACAGAGACCGCTGTGCATCAAGCACATTCTGGAAAGGAGAAAGTCCTTGTTTATAAAGTTCTAGTGAAAGCTTCAAGGTTTCGACACCCTGATTACGTACTTCCCGCAAAGCTACAATCTGCTTGATCGAATTCCGGTAGGAGTTCATGGCATTATCCGTTTCTTGTACTGCAGTCAGAACCGTCTGATTAAATTGATTGATAGATTCATCCAACTGCGCCTTCGCCAGTCTTGTTGCATTTATCAGTTGCCCCCCGCTAAAGATTGTCCAGCTCAATGAAGGAGCAATCTCATAAGTCATACTTTTGCTTTTCACCAGATCATTCAAATCACGGGCTGCATATCCAAACGAACCTTTCAGAAAGACCTTCGGCAACCAATCGGATTTGGATGCGCCGAGCAATGCGGCCTGAGCATTCACACTTCTCTCCGCACCTCGTATATCCGGTCTTCTCAGTAACAAATCAACCGGCATACCCACCCCTATCGGTTCCATGTAATCAGGCAAGGTTCCGGTGATTTCCAATACAGGGCGTATTTCCTGCGGATACATCCCCAACAAAACAGCCAGTGTCGTAATATATTGATTGATACCTGCTTCCAATTGTGGTATGGAGGCTTTGGTACTGTACAAAACAGATTTGGCCTGTGCTACATCCAGTTTGGCAACAAGTCCGGTATTATAACGTACTTCCGTGATTTTCAAAACTTCTTCCTGCGAAGCAACATTCTTATTTACCACTTCAAGTTCCTGTTGCAATTCCCGCAGGTTAATATAGGCTGAGGCTACTTCTGCTGCCATAGACACCATAACCGCTGCATACTCTTCTTTACTGGCAGCAAAGTTTTCTTTTTGTGCTTTTACCCGCTTGCGGATACTGCCGAAGACATCGATTTCCCAGCTCATACTAACTGCAGCATCATAATAATGCTCGGTAGATTGAGGTAAACTACTGGTATTTCCACTGGTTTCCTGTCGGGTCCACCCGGCATTCAGTCCGATAGATGGAAAGAAATTTCCGCGCTCTGCCCAAAGGTTGGCACGTGCGGCGGCTATACGGTTAATAGCCATTGCTACGGAGTAATTTCGGTCTACTGCCAAAGCAATCAAAGAGTCCAGCTTGGTGTCCTGAAAAGACTTCCACCAGTGATCGTCCACCGGAAGAGTCTGTTGAAACACTGTTCCACTCTCTTCCCATTCTTTAGGAAGAGGAGTATTCAAATAGCGGTTCACTGTTTGTCCAACCGCAGTTACAGTCGAAAGAAACAAAAGGAGTGATACACTCCACGCTCGTACATTCATATTCAGTTCAGGTTTTTATGAAATGAAAAGATAACAATTCAAGGTTAGGTTTGTTTAGAGGGGCAGTAAAGTTAGAAGAAACAAAAAAAGCCCCGCACAAATGCGGAGCTTTCGAATATAGATTCAAACTTAGTATCTTATTCAGCTGTTTTTCTTCTGATTGCTCTTTTGGTAGTAGTAGCCGGAGCTTCCTCTACTTTATGTTCAATCTGTATACCAGCCAATTCCGGGTCGATCATGATACGTCCGCAATATTCGCAAACGATCACTTTCTTACGAGAACGGATATCCAGTTGTCTCTGAGGCGGAATCTTGTTAAAGCAACCGCCACATGCGTCACGCTGTACATATACAACACCCAATCCATTGCGAGAGTTCTTACGGATACGTTTGAACGACTGCAACAAACGCGGTTCGATCTTAGTTTCCAGATCTTTAGCTTTATCTCTCAGTTTTTCTTCTTCCTGTTTGGTTTCAGAGATAATTTCGTCCAGTTCACTCTTCTTCTGTTCGAGGTCTTTCTGTCTTTCACTGAGTATTTGTTCGTTCTTAACTACTTCAGCTTCTTTCTCTTCTCTGTCTGCGCTGAACTCTTTGATTCTCTTTTCGCAAAGTTCGATTTCCAGACTCTGGAATTCGATTTCCTTTGTCAGGAAATCATATTCACGGTTGTTGCGGACGTTGTCTTGTTGTGACTTATATTTTTCTACTGAAGCCCTTGCCGTTTCAATTTCTACTCTCTTGCCTGCAATAGCAGATTTCAGTTCATCCACTTCAGCTTTGATTTTGTCGATACGGGTACTCAAACCAGCGATTTCATCTTCAAGGTCCTGCACTTCCAATGGAAGTTCACCTCTCAATGTCTTGATTTCATCAATCTTAGACAACATCGTTTGTAGTTGGAACAGCGTCTTCAACTTCTGTTCTACTGTCAACTCATTCGGATCTTTTTT
>ENA-ORTD01002505-ORTD01002505.1-human-gut-metagenome-genome-assembly--contig:-NODE-2505-length-10432-cov-3.817192_pt1 | contig 10432 bp, 7 predicted proteins | sample MGYA00241907_ERZ509178 | MGnify/ENA primary metagenome ERZ509178 (study PRJEB26280, sample SAMEA2338793) | human gut metagenome | biome: human gut; feature: human-associated habitat; material: faeces...
CCTGCGCCATACAAAACCTTCTTTCTCCGATGGTTCCAACAAGGGCAGGGCCCATCGCCCCGCCCGCCTTCCGGCCCGTCCCGCCAGCTGGCTAGGCCGCGCCCACCTTCCAGCCGAGGGCTTTCTCGCGCATGCGCACGAAGTCCTCGTAGATGCCGCCTTCGGCCATGAGCTCGTCGTGCGTGCCGCGCTCGATAATCTGGCCGTCGCGCATTACCAGAATGCAGTCGGCGTTGCGGATCGTCGACAGGCGGTGCGCCACCACAAAGCTTGTGCGGCCGGCCATAAGCTCGTCGAATGCCGCCTGCACCTGCAGCTCGGTGCGCGTATCGATACTCGAAGTCGCCTCGTCCAGCAGCAAGATAGCCGGGTCGGTGAGCATGACGCGCGCAATGCACAGCAGCTGCTTTTGGCCCTGGCTAAACGTGCCGCCGTCCTCGCCAATCACCGTGTCGTAGCCTTTCGGCAGCTGCACGATAAACTTGTGCGCGTGCGCGCGCTTGGCGGCTTCGATAACCTGCTCGCGCGTGGCTCCTGGGCAACCGTAGGCGATGTTTTCCGCCACCGTGCCCTCGAACAGCCAAGTGTCCTGCAGCACCATGCCAAAGGCACGACGCAGGCTCGAGCGCGTGTAATCGCGCGAAGCCTTGCCATCGACCGCGATGCGGCCGGCATCGATATCGTAAAAACGCAGCAGCAGATTGATGAGCGTTGTCTTTCCGCAGCCCGTGGGGCCGACCAGGGCAAAACGCATGCCGGGCTTGGCATCGATGCAGATATCCTGCAGCAGCTTTCGGTCGGGCACATAGCTAAAGTCCACGTGTTCAAAGGTCACCTCGCCCTGCGGTGCGGCAAGCTCTACAGCGTCCGACGCGTCGGGCTCCTGCTCGCGCGCATCGAGCAGCGCAAACATGCGGCGCGCCGAGGCGTACGCCGTCTGGATTTGCGTAATGACGTTGGTAACCTCGTTGAACGGCTTGGTGTACTGGTTAGCATAGGACAGGAAAATCTGCACGCCGCCCACCGTAAGCGCCGCGGGCGCGGACGTGATCACGCCCGCGCAGCCGATCACGGCAACCACGGCGTAGATGATGTTGTTGATAAAACGTGTACCGGGGTTGGAAAGCGAGCCCATAAACTGCGCGCGCTCACCTGCCGTATAGAGCTCGGCGTTAAGGGCATCGAAGCGCGCTTGGGCGTTCGGGCCATAAGCAAACGCATCCACCAGCTTTTGCTCACCCACATACTCCTCGATATGACCGCCGAGTTGGCCCTGGATGCGCTGTTGAGCAGTGAAGCTCTTATTGGAAAGCTTGGCAATAGCACCGGCTGCAAAAATGGAAAGCGGCGTGACGAGTACCACCACGAGCGTCATGGTCAGGTTAATGGAGAGCATAAACGCGAGCGTGCCAACGATGGTGATAACGCCGGTGAATAGCTGGGTAAAGCCCTGCAGCAGGCCATCGCCCACCTGATCGACGTCGTTGACCACGCGGCTCATAAGGTCGCCGTGGGCATGGCTGTCGATAAAGCTGAGCGGCATGCGGCTGAGCTTGTTGCTCGCCTCCACGCGCATGTCGCGCACCGTCTCGTAGGACAGGCGGTTGACGCAATAGCCCTGCAGCCACTGGAAGGCCGCAGCACCTACGACGACAATCGCGAGCTTGGTAACGAGCGGCAGCAGCGCATCGAAGTCCACCTGCCCGGCGGCGACGATAAGGTCGATGCCCTCGCCAATGAGGATGGGCGTGTAGAGCTGCAGTATCACCGAGACGGCGGCACTCAAAAACGATGCCGCAAACGAGACGCGGTGCGGGCGAACATAGCCCAGCAGGCGGCGGGTCACCGCACCGGCGGGATAGCGCTCGGGGTCGCCGGGCTGGCGGGGACCGTCTCCCAGGTCGTTGAGACTATCGTTGCCGGACACGTTGGCCGTCATCGTGGCGACCGAACCGGAAGAAGTATACGGATTCATTTAGCAGCCCTCCTTTGCGCAGACGAATGCGGGGGCGCACGCGGCGCCTGGGGCGGGCACGGGACTTGGAGCGGGCGCGGGCACCGCGCTCCCCTGCTGGCCCTCGAGCTCCTCGCGGCGAAGCTGCGACTGGCAAATCTCGCGATAGAGCTGGCAGGTCGCGTAGAGCTCGTCATGCGTGCCCAGGCCCGCAACCGAGCCGTGATCGAGTACGCAGATCATGTCGGCGTCGCGAACGGTCGAGACGCGCTGGCTCACAATCACCGTGGTCAGCGGCAACCCGCCCTCGGCGGCACCGCGCATGCTTCGTTTGCGAATGGCATGGCGAAGTGCCGCGTCGGTCTTAAAGTCGAGCGCCGAGGCGGAATCGTCCATGATCAATATCTGAGGCGAACCTACCAAGGCGCGCGCGATAGTCAGACGCTGACGTTGGCCACCGCTAAAGTTCTTGCCGCCCGCCTCGACCGGAGCATCTAAGCCCTGGGGCTTGTCGCGCACGAACTCGCTGGCCTGCGCTATATCGAGCGCCGCCCAGAGCTCCTCATCGGTTGCTGCCTCGTCGCGCCAGGTCAGGTTGCTGCGGATGGTGCCGCTCACCAGCGAAGCGCGCTGCGGAACGGTCGCGACCACACGGCGCAGCTGGTCGAGCGGCCAGGTGTGCACGTCGGCGCCCATCACGCTCACGCGTCCGGTGCTCACATCGTACAGGCGCGGGATAAGCGAGACGAGTGTGGACTTGCCGCTGCCAGTGCCGCCGATAATGCCGAGCGTTTTGCCCAGCGGCAGCTCCAGGGTCACATCGCTCACGGCATTTGCCGCGCCCGCGCCAAACGAAAAGCTCGCATGGTCAAAGCTCAGCGCAGGGACCGGAACAGCGCCACCCGCCAGGTCGCTCGGCTCAGGCAGCGCGACCGGCTGGTTGCCCTCGTCGGTGATGCTCGGCTCGCAATTGAGCACCTCGTTGATGCGCGACGCGCTGGCGCTCGCCTTGGTAAAGACAACGACCAGGTTGGCCACGTAGACGATGGAGGTGAGGGTCTGCGTCATGTAGTTCACAAACGCCATGACCTGGCCCTGCGTAAGCTCACCCACGTTGACCTGGATGCCGCCCACCCACAGGATGGCGCACACGCCCAGATTCATCACCAAAAACGTGACGGGGTTAAGGACCGACGAGAGCTTACCCACCGCGATGGCGACATGCGCCTGGTCGTCGGCCGCACGAGCAAAACGCTCGCGCTCGTGGTCTTCGCGCACAAACGCGCGGACCACGCGGGCACCCGAAAGCCCCTCGCGGCAGACAAGCGCGATGCGGTCGAGCTTTGCCTGCAGCTGCTTGTAGTACGGAATGCAGCGCGCCATGACAAACCAAAACACCAAGCCGATGGCGGGTGTGCAAATCAAAAAGATGATGCCGAGCTTAAGGTCGATGGCAAGGGCCGCGCACATAGAACCCACTGCCAAGAAGGGCCAGCGGATGAGCATGCGCACGCCCAGCGCCACAGCGAGCTGCACCTGGTTGACATCGTTGGTAATGCGCGTGATGAGCGACGGCGTTCCAAAGCAATCGAGTTCGACATAGCTCAGTTCGTTGATGTGCTGGTAGAGTGCACCGCGAATGTCGGTACCCATGCCCTGCGAAGTCAGCGCCGCCATCTTTTGGCAGACGAGCGTAAACGAGATGCCGATCACAGCCATGGCGCCAAGTACCATGCCGTAGTGGATAACGGCGTTCACGTCGTGCGAGCCAATGCCCTTATCGATCATCTGGGCAATCACCAGCGGCGTCAGCAGGTCAAAGATCACTTCGATCAGCTTGCACGCAGGACCAATCACCATATACCGGCGAAACTTACCACCAAAACGCCTGAGCAGCTCAATCATAAATAGGCGCTCCTTATCATCATCTCTCTTCAATCTGATTCATGATAGTACGGCGAGCCTTGGAGATATGTAATCAACTCGTCACAGAACAAGCCCCCGAAACAATCAGGAAACTAGGCACAGAGACAAAGCACCCGAACATGTTTTGGCAAAGCCAACGAGCAGCACTAGCCAAGGGATTAATTGTTCAGATTAACGCGCCTCTACGGGCGCATTTTGGACGATGTGGTCCCGGTGCCGGCGGGCTGTTTGGTAGTCGAGCGATTCCGCAGGCAAAGCCGAGGACCAGCGAGACACCAAACAGCCCGCCGGCACCGGGACCACATCGCGGCACCAAAAAAGCGCCCGTGCGCTCGATGGATTCGGATGCCCGACAGAGGCTCCTTATGGCTGCTTCCTTCCGGACCTGACCAGATTCGGAACATGTCGTCATCCGAACCCATCGAACGCGCTAGGCGCTCGGTATATCTTACCCGCTCCCGCCCGATGGGGCAAGGTAGCTAATTTGGGACAGGGCCAAAAGACCACTTTTGAGTTGCGGTGGAATAGTTCCTGTTTTTGCCGCCTGAGCCGCCAAACAGGAACTATTCCACCGCAACTTATAGGGAGTTGGGATTTAGAGGCGGGCGAGGTCGTAGGATCGGGCGGCGGCTTCACCGGCGCAGATGAGGTTGATTGTGGCTTCCTGGGGGTCGAGCGCTTGGTCAAGGGGCATGGGTCTGCGACAGACCGGCAGAACTAAGTCGACACCCTGCCCATACACCGCATCCAGGTTGTCGGCACGACCGCCCACGACGGCAACAGCCGGCTTGCCATATCGCTTCGCACGACGAGCCACGCCCACCGGTGCCTTGCCGGCAGCGGATTGCTCGTCCATATTGCCCTCGCCCGTTATGACCAGGTCGACATCGCGCACGCGCTCGTCAAACCCAATCAGATCGAGCACCGTCTCCACGCCCGAACGCAGCTCCGCCCCGAGCGCCAGCAGCGCGGCACCCAGGCCGCCGGCAGCACCGGCACCGGGCACGCCGAGCACCGAGCCAAATGTCCGTGCACCCTCGGGCACGCGCAACAACCCCTGAGCCCGCGCCCCGGTAATCGCCGCATCGAGCAGGCGACCATAGCCGACCATCCAGCTGTCGTACCTGCGCAGCGCCTCGGCATCATCCGTCGGCAGACCCTTCTGCCCGCCAAACACCGCCAGTGCGCCTCGACGCCCCACGAGCGGATTCTCGACATCGGAAAGCACCACGACACGCGTGCCATTCAGTACCCGAAGCGCTGGTGCCAAATCGATACCCGCCACGTGTTCAAGGCCCGCCAGGCCGGGGGCAATATTGCAGCCACACTCATCGACAAGATGCGCGCCCAGCGCTTGCAGCATGCCGGCGCCGCCATCGTCGGTGGCGCTGCCGCCCAAACCAATATAGATAGTCTTTGCCCCCGCACGGACCGCGCGAAGTATGAGCTCGCCCACGCCATAGGTCGAAGCCGCAAGCGCCGCCGATTCCGTGCAGGGTGAATACCCAATACCCGCCGCCTCGGCCATCTCAATTACAGCCGAGTCGTGCTCGTCGTCCACCAGCATCCGGGCAGCCACGCGATCATCCAAGGGGCCTGCAACCTCACAGGTCGAGAGCTCGCCACCGCGCGCGGCGATGGCGTCGAGCGTTCCCTCGCCACCATCTGCCAGCGGCAAAGCGCCCAGCTCGGCATCGGGCCACACACGGCACACGCCTTCGGCAACGGCCTTCTCCGCCTGCGCGCTCGAAACGCTGCCCTTAAAGGAATCGATCGCCAGCAGCACACGGCGGGGCCGGCGCTGCACGGGGCCATAGTTGAACGTCTCGCCGGCGAGATCTCCAACACCCGCAAGCGCCTCGGCGTGAGCCGCATGCGCCTCAAGGTTCAAACCGCAACCGACACCGTCAACACCGCGCAGGCCAGCAAAATAGCTGCTCAGCACCTCGCGACATTCGCCTGCCAGCACGCCGGCGGTCACATTAAACCGATGGTTCAGGCGCGAATCGGCATTCAGGTCATACAGCGAACCCAAGGCGCCCGCCTTGGCATCGGTCGCGCCATACACGCAGCGCCCCACGCGCGCGTTGACCATAAGCCCCGCGCACATGCAGCAGGGTTCGAGCGTCACGTAGACCGTGCAATCGGAAAGGCGCCAGCGACCGAGCGACCGAGCGGCAGCGCACAGGGCCGCGAACTCTGCATGAGCCGAAGGGTCTTGGTCGAGCTCGCGGCGATTATGCGCCCTCGCGACAATCTCGCCGTCGCGCACTACTACGGCTCCGATGGGCACCTCGCCCACCGCAGCGGCGTCGCGCGCCTCCGCCAGCGCCTCGCGCATGAACTTCTCGTCGATTTCGGTGATCGTCATCGTTCGCCTTCCCTGTTGCAAATTCAAAACGATGCTATCATTACGACTCACGGAGAGATGGCAGAGCGGTTGAATGCGGCGGTCTTGAAAACCGTTGAGCGCGAGAGCGTTCCGGGGGTTCGAATCCCCCTCTCTCCGCCACTTCTAGTGATGCACCGGCGTCATGGTTCGCTCGAACAGTGCATCGACCACGTCGGCCATCTCGGGTCGACGCTCAAGATCGTGACCCGATTCCCACCAATTTGTGAACAGCCGAATAATGCCACCGGCGATAAACTCCGATGTCGTCTCGAGCGAAACGGGCGCCAGGGCATCTTCGGCAAGCGAGCTCATCACACGCTCGCGGACGGAACGCGCGATGCGGTCGCAAATCATGCCGGTCAGCATGCCCGACATACTGCTCGCCAAAAGGTTATCCATGAGCTGCTCATGCGCCAGAATCATATTCATGGCGTCGTCAAAGACCTCATGGCGAAGCGCCTGTACGTCCTCAAGCGCCTCCGCGTCCGCTGCGTCGGTCCGGTTTTGCGGCAGGCCCGTCATGAGTTCATCGATATAGAAGGCAAAGTAATCGTTTTTATCGCGAAAATGCTTATAGAACGTCGTGCGGCGAATCATGGCCCGGTCGCAGAGCATGGCAACCGTCAAATCCTCAAACCGATGCTCTTCCAAGAGCTCGGTAAAGGCATCAAACAGGGCACGATAGGTTTTCTTGATGCGAAGGTCCATCCGTATCGCCATCCTCAAGGTGTAGACAGCTTTCCTCAATTTGTCGCATATCTTACACCTGTACCACCCGTTCCATATTGGCGCCCCCTCCTTGGCGGAAACATAACGCTTACCGGAAAGTTCGGTATCGCCAAAGGTTGCGGGTATACTAGTAGCGTTACACCAACGGCAGCCGGCGCAAAACGCCGCTGCCATTCGAAACGGAGACATCATGCTTCCCGTCATCATCGGTATCGTCGTTGTCGTTGTGATCGTCAGCGCCATCGCCGGCATCTACAACAACATGGTCACCAAGCGCAATCGCATCGATAATGCTTGGCAGAACATCGACACGCAGCTGCAGCGCCGCAACGACCTGATCCCTAACCTGGTCGAGACCGTCAAGGGCTACGCCAAGCACGAGCAGGACACGCTCGCCGCCGTAGTCAACGCGCGCAACGCCGCCGTGAGCGCCACCACCCCCGAGGCCAAGATGGAAGCGGACAGCGTGCTGACCGGTGCGCTGCGCCAGCTCTTTGCCGTCGCCGAGGCCTACCCCGACCTTAAGGCAAATACCAACTTTACGCAGCTCCAGTCCACGCTCGAGGACACCGAGAACAAGGTGAGCTACGCGCGCCAGAGCTACAACGATTGCGTGCTCAGCTACAACAACGCCATCCAGACGTTCCCGGCCGTTATCTTTGCCGGCATCTTCCAGTTTAAGGAGCGCCAGGGCTTCGAGGCCGCCGAGGCCGCCCGCCAGGCACCGACCGTCAAGTTCTAACAATCACGGCCGAGTCTTAAGCCAGCTCATCAACCCTTTGGGGCCCAAGGCACAAACCTTGGGCCCTTTTCTTATCCACGCACAACGCGCCCACGCACAACGCGCGGCCAATAGGCCGCGCACCATCTTTACTTCAGATCTATATTGCCCGTAACGGCAGCACCGAGGTAACGCAGGCCCGAGGGCAACCTGCCTTTCCGGCGCACTCCGCAGGACGAAAGAACCTCCGCCGCACGAAGTGCGCAGCGGAGGTTCTTTCATGTCCGAGGACGCGCCGGAAAGGCAGGTTGCCCTCGGGCCGGACATACAAGGCAGCTTACGCGACGGTGTAAACCCAGTTGTGCTTATCCTCGACAGCACCGGACTGGATACCAGTCAGGGTCTCGCGAAGCTTCTTCATCACGGGGCCGATCTCGGTGTAGCCAGCCGGGAAGGTCACGGTCTCATCGGCACCATAGACCTTGTTGTCGATCTCGCCCACCGGGGAGATGACGGCAGCGGTGCCGCACAGGCCGCACTCCACAAAGGTACCGGCCTTGACCTCGGCCCACTCGACGGGACGCTGATCGACGGTCATACCCAGATCCTCGGCAACCTGAACGAGCGAACGACGGGTGATGGAGGGCAGGATGGAGTCGGTGTGCGACTGAGGAACGACGAGGGTGCCATCCTCCTTCACGAACAGGACGTTGGCGCCACCGGTCTCCTCGACATAGGTGCGGGACTCGGAGTCGAGATACAGGTTCTCGGCATAACCCTCGCGGTGTGCTTCCATCGTGGGCTTGAGGGACATGGCGTAGTTCAGGCCGGCCTTGATGTTGCCGGTGCCATGCGGTGCGGCGCGGTCGTACTCGGAAACGCGCAGCTTAACGGGCTTAAGGCCGCCCTTAAAGTACGGACCGACCGGAGTCACGAGAATGCGGAACGTGTACTCAGGAGCGGGAGCCACGCCAATCACGTCACCGGAGCCGATCATAAACGGACGCACGTACAGGGTCGCGCCGGAGCCGAAGGGCGGAACCCACGCGGCGTTGGCAGAAACGACCTGCTTGACGGCCTCAACGAACTTGTACTTGGGGAACGGGGGCATCTCGAGACGCTGGGCGGAGTTGTACATACGCTCGGCGTTCATGTCGGGACGGAAGCAGACAATGCTGCCGTCCTCGGCGGTATAGGCCTTTAGACCCTCAAAGACCTCCTGGCAGTAATGGAAGATGCCGCCGCACTCGGAGACATGCAGGGTGTGGTCGGTGGTCAGGCCGCCCTCGTCCCACTCGCCGTCCTTCCAGTGAGCCTCGTAGCTGTAATCGGTCTTCATGTAGCCAAAGCCGAGGCTACCCCAATCGATATCTTTCTTCTCGACAGTCATGTGTCGCTCCTTACATACACAGTTGCATACTCGCGAACTCGCACGCAAGGACCGAGGCCGACCGCGTCGCAACGTCGCACGCCCGGAGCGTAGAGCCGGACGGGACACGCGGACAACACCAGAGCCCATGGCACGTCGATTCGCATGCACGAGATTGTACTCCCCGCACGCGCCTGATAAAACGCTTTTCTTTAACTAAGTAAAGTATTTTCATTCAACTGAGGCTAAAGAGGCCCGCCACCGTAAGCAGTGGCGGGCCTCAACGACACAGTTTGTGCGCCGCCTCGAGCTATGCGTTCTTTTTGCCCAGCTTAGCCTTAACCAAGCCGACCACGGTCGGAATGATCGACACGGCGACGATGCCGATAATCAGCAGCTCAAAGTGCTCCTGCACAAAGGGAATGCCGCCAAAGAAGTAGCCCAGCAGCGTAAAGACCGTCGACCAGGTAATGCCGCCCAGCACGTTAAAGATAACGAAGTTGCGCCAGTGCATGCCGCCCATGCCGGCGATAAAGGGCACAAAGGTGCGGATAAACGGGAAGAAGCGGCCCAGGAAGATGGCCAGGTGGCCCCACTTGTCCAAGAAGTCCTCGGACTTTTTAATGCGCTCGGGCGTCATGGCCTTCACCTTGCCCGAAGCGATAATCTTGCGGCCAAAGAAGTGGCCGATCATAAAGTTGCACTGATCGCCCAAGATGGCAGCAGACCATGCGACGGCCAGCAAAGCCACGATGTTAAAGCCGCCGTTGTGGGCAAAGAAACCCGAGGCGAACAGCAGCGAATCGCCGGGAAGGAACGGGAAGAACACCACACCCGTCTCGATAAAGATGATCAGGAACACGCAGCCGTAGGCCATAAGCGGGCCGGCGGCGATCCAGCTGGCGATCGCGGTGCGCGGGTCTTTAAGCAGCTCGGCGATAAAATTGATGAAACCCATGAAGTAAAACCTCTCAGTTGTGGGCGCGGGCACGTCCAAGTTGACCAGTATACGGTTGCGGCACGAGCACGGGTCAAACCCCTCAAAAGTCTTACTTCATTACCAGCAAGTTTGCATAACTGACACCTGTCGCGCAATGCCGCCAAGATTGTCCTTCCTAATCCCTAGCGAATCGCTATACTTTATTGAATCGCATTGCCATGGCGCTAAGGGAGGGCGGCCGGTGAGCTTTATCAATACCATTCGCGAGGACATCAAAACCGTCCAGGCGCAAGACCCCGCTGCGCAAAACGGTCTGGTCATCTTCCTGTCCTACCCCGGCCTGCACGCCAAGTGGAACCATGTGCCCGAGCACTGGCTGTGGGAGCATGGACATCGCTCGC
>ENA-ORTD01002510-ORTD01002510.1-human-gut-metagenome-genome-assembly--contig:-NODE-2510-length-10420-cov-3.068596_pt1 | contig 10420 bp, 5 predicted proteins | sample MGYA00241907_ERZ509178 | MGnify/ENA primary metagenome ERZ509178 (study PRJEB26280, sample SAMEA2338793) | human gut metagenome | biome: human gut; feature: human-associated habitat; material: faeces...
CGGGCGGACGGGGATCCCGATTCGGTCGCTCTACGACGGCAATACCAAACGCCCCTCGGACGAGGCGATGCAGTCGTTCGATGTGCTGGTGGTCGATATGCAGGACGTCGGACTGCGGTTCTACACCTATTATATAACGATGCTCCGCATGATGGATGCCTGTGCCGAATTCGGCCGTACAGTCGTCGTGCTCGACCGGCCCAATCCCAACGGGCATCTGATCGACGGGCCGGTGCTCGACATGAAGTACAAGTCGGGCGTCGGAGCCTTGCCGATTCCCGTGCTGCACGGGCTTACGATGGGCGAGATCGCCCGGATGGCCGTCGGCGAGGGGTGGAGCCGGAAATGCAGGCTGGATGTGGTCTGCTGCCGCAATTACACCCATGCGACACCTTACGGGCTTCCGGTCGCGCCGTCGCCCAATCTGCCGACGCAGCGTGCCGTCTACCTCTATCCGTCGCTCTGTCTTTTCGAAGGGACGGTCGTCAGTCTTGGGCGCGGAACAGACAAGCCGTTCGAAATCTACGGCCATCCCGATATGAAGGGGTATGGATTCTCGTTTACGCCACGGCCGACGGCAGGGGCCAAGCATCCGCCGCTGGAGGGACGGCTCTGCCACGGCGCCGACCTGAGCCGAATGCCGCTCGACGAGGCGCGGCAGGTGGGACTGACGCTGCGCTACGTGATCGAGGCTTATCGCAATCTGGGCTTGGGCGAGCGGTTCTTCACTCCGATGTTCGAAAAACTCATCGGCGTGGGCTATGTCCGCGAGATGATTCTCTCCGGGGCTTCGGAAGCGGAAATCCGCGCGTGCTGGCAGGAGGACCTGCGCCGTTTCCGCCGCCAGCGGCAGCCGTATCTGCTCTATGCGGAGTGAAACTCCCTGTTTTGAGTGGATTTTAATTTTTTATCCGGAATTTTTTCACCTGCATATTTGCTGCATATCTTCGCAATCGGTTCCGGTTCGTAACCGATAACGGGATAACTCTGCCGAGTTGTAACCAAAACGTCCGCCGGATGGATTCGGCGGACGTTTCGTGCCGGAGCCTGCCGGTACAACCGCAGGGATAAATGCCTATCTTTACCTGCGTAGCGATTCTGTAAAACCCTTGCCGGAAGAATGGTTATGTCGATTCTGTCAGTTTACTAATTAAAATTTAAGCCTATGACACTTAGATCCTACATGCGTGTGTTATCGGCTGCCATTGCTCTTCTGTTCGTGGCGGTCGGTTGCAAAGATTCGGACGAAGAAATTCCCCCCCCCTCGGAAAAGTACACCTTTGATATAGCCGTTTCGGATATCAGGGGTGCCGACGCCGTGGTTACCGTAACTCCCAGCGATGCGCTGGCTACCTATTATTGTTCTGTTGTCAAAAAGGCCGATTTCGATAAGTTGGGATCCGACGAGGCTTATCTGGACGACGATATCGATTACCTGAAGGCTCAGGCCGAAAAAAAGCAGCTGACCTGTAAAGCCTATCTGGAAACCGTAATTGCCACGGGAAGCGAGCCGATAAAATTCATTACGCTGGAGCCTGCGACCGATTACTATGCCTATGTATACGGCATTACGCCGGAGGGCCGGGTTACGTCCGATTTGAAGAAAACGCCGTTCACGACGGAGACGGCGACCACCGAACCGACGGAGCTGACCTTTGAATTCAAGGGGGAAAATATCACCATGCCGCCTGCCGATATCGCCGTCATTCCCTCCGACGACGAAGCTCCCTATTATTTCGACGTGATTGCGGCGGCGGCCTACGAGGGAATGTCCGATGACGAGATTCTTGCCGACGTTTTGGACGCGATCATTCCCGCCTATCTGACGCAGGGACCGGACGGTTACCCTGCGGAGATGTTCGAGGGAATGCTCGCCCTGAAACCCGGAACCGAATACTATGTCTACGCCATCGGCTACGATGCCGAGAAGGAGGAACCTACCTCGGAGTTGCAGATGTACAAATTCTCGACGACGGCGCCTACGGGCGAAGCGCCTGATCTGACTTTCTCGGCCCGCGCCGGCGATGCCGACGGAAACAACACTTCGACGATGATCTACTGCACAGCCGTGTCGGAGGCCGCCGTATCCGCCAAGATGGCGTGTCTCCCGAAGGAAGCCGTAGACGATTTTATCGGACTGGGCGCGTCGCTCGAAAATATCGTCGATTCCAACGGTCAGGACATCAAGAGCGAGGATATTGCCGCTCTGAATGCGAAGGGAGGTCTCGGCCTGACGCTGACGGGCGACGTGATCGTGCCTTCGACGGATTATACGGTGATTTTCAAAGTTGTCTCGGCTGGCGGACGCTCCACGGTGAAGAGCGAAAATGTCTCTACGACCTCCGGTGACGTGCCGCCGTCGGACCTCACTTTCTCCATTGTGGTGACGGAGCTGAAAGCCACTTCGGCCATGGTGACCGTGACGCCGTCGAACGATACCGACACTTATTTCTTCGATATCCAGCCCAAAAAGCTGATCGACGAGAATTTTGCCGACGACGCTTCGCTGATTGCGGCGCTCGATGAAACTTATGCGAAATACGGTGGCATCGCCGGAATGCTGAGCCAAGGCGAAGACGGTTACAAACCGACCTCCCTGACGGCCGGGACCTCCTATTACGTGCTTGCCTTCGGGTACAAGACGACGGCCGTTACACGCCATGAGTTTACGACGGAGACGGCCGCGACGTCCGATCTGACGCTGTCGATCGATATCGACACCTCGGCGGAACCGATTCCCGGCGGGGTGACGGCTGCGATTACGGCCTCCAACGACGAAGATCCCTATATGCTCGATTTCATGCTGGCCGATGAAATCAAGGGCATGTCCGATGCCGAAATCATCGCTTCCGTCGAGCAGAAGTATGGCCAGATTATCTCGTGGCTGCTGGTGACCGGCGATTATGCGACCGCACCTACGGATTTCGGCGGGGAACTCGCCATGATGCCCGGCGCCGAATATTATCTCGTCGCGTTCGGATACGACGGCGCTTCGGCGACGACGGGTGTCACGAAAGCCAAGTTCACGGCGGGCGCCGGGCCTGACGCCGCGGGCATCGGATTCACCTTCAAAGTCGAAGACATCACCTCCGGCGGTGCGACGGTAACCGTGGAGACGACCAAAGAGCCCGTTACCTATATTTGGGACGTGATTTCCGATGCCAGCTATACCCAGCTGGGCGGAAACGCCGAAGCACTTGTGTCGCACGTAACGGACATGTTTGCGCTCTACGGTACGGCGCAATACGGAAATCTGACTCCCGTGCAGGTTATCGCCGGGCTGGGCGCTTGGTATTCGGGCGCTTCCTATGCGTACGGCAAACTCTCTTCCAAAACGGCCTACAGGCCTTATGCCGCATGTGTGGACCTGAGTGGCAACGTTGTCGGCACGCCTGCCGTCGGCGAAATATTCACGACGCTCGAAGCCGTAGCCGGTTCCGCGACGGTGGAGGCGGCCTACGACAAGTACTTCGACGGCGACGAGATCGTTGCAGCCGGAGTATCATCCAATGCGTCGGGAAAAGCGTATATTCCCGTAACGGTTACCTCTTCGGCGGATGCCGCGCATTGGTACGTAGCCCTTTATACCGGCGATTATACGGATCCCGGAGCGGTTTCCGAAGCTACGATCATCAACGCGCTGAAGTCTCAGGGCGTGAAGGATGCCGCGAAGATTAATTTCACCTGCTCGTGGGATACCCAGTGTACCTTCCTCGCTGTTGCCGAAGACGCAACGGGCAATGTCGGTGAGATTTTCCGGCTGGGAGTGCGCTTCACCAAGTCCGGTGCGTCGCCCATATCCGAGCTGACGGGAGCGTCGAAAGCCGCGGCCGCAGGCGTTAAACTGCCCGTGTTGTGCAGTTCGCTGCTGCCCGGACTCGATGTTCCGAAGGTTCTCCGGCCGCTCGAAGAACCGAACATGCCGCAGGCCGCCGCTTCGCAGTTGATAAATCTGCGCCGGGAGCGGACTACGGACCTGTCTGAAAAGATGGTCCGGGGGGCGGAAATGTCCGGCGATGCCGATGCGATATCCGGTGGCAAACCCGCTCAGATCAAATGCTTTGTCGGCAAGAATGCAGGCATGAAGCAGGCCGAAGAGGTCTCTTTGAAGAAAGCTATTGCGGCGCGGGCTTCGAACAACAGAGTCCGGACTCCCAGAAGATAGCTTCCTCCGTATTCCTATAATCGAGCTGCGGCGCATATGCGCCGCAGCTTTTTTGTCTGTGGAAATCGGCTTTCGGGAAGCCGATCCCGGAATGTCCGGCCCGCGCCGAGGTCCGGCATGCGTCGAAAATAAATTTTTTGAAAAAATCTGAAAAATATTTTTTCCTTCGGAAATATTACTGAATATTGCCGTCGATGATTGGATTTTGTAATCAAATGTCCCGGAATTTCTCAATATTGTAATCAAACGGCCTGAGAAACCCGATCCGGCGTTCCGTTTTTCTTGTATCTGAATGATACAATTACAAATATAAATACTTATATTTGCTAACGTAATATAATTTTTAGCGTTCCTTGCCGGACGAATTGTTATATCTTGTCAATTTTATTAATTTAATTTTAAGCCTATGACGCTCAAATCTTACTTGCGCATGTTATTGGCAGCCGTGACTCTTCTGTTTGTCCCCTCAGGCCGAAACTACAACGACGACAAAGTCGGACCCCCCCCCTCTTATTCGTTTAGTGTCGCTGTTTCGGATGTAGCCCAGACCGAAGCTACCGTAACTGTAACTCCCAGCAACGACCAAGCTACCTACTATTATGCGGCTGTAAAGAAGGCCGAGTTCGACACGTTCGAGTCCGACGCGGCCTATGCCCAGCATATTCTCGACAATCTGAAAGCTATTGCGGATAAGAAGGTGCTGCCGCTCAGCGAGTATCTCGCAACGGCCCTCGTCAAGGGAAGCGCACCGCAGAAAATCACCGATCTGACGGCCGGCACCGACTACTACGCCGTTGCGCTCGGCATGCTGACGGACGGCCGCTTCACCTCCGATCTGGTGAAAGAGGCGTTCAAGACGGACGATGCTCCGGAGCCTGCTCCTGAATTGACCCTTTCCATGAGAGCCGGCGACGCCAGCGGTGCGAACACTTCTTCGTATGTCACCTGCCATATCAAGTCCTCGGATATAGTTTCGGCAAAAGCGGCATTCCTTATGAAATCTGCTGTCGATAAGGCGCTTGCCGAGGGAAAAACGCTTGCTGAGATTTTGGCCGGAGTTACGACTGATCCGACACTTAAGACTGAACAGGTTGAGAAGATAAACAGCGCTGACGGTTATGACCTGCCTTGCCGCGGTGTGCCTGCTGCTACGGCGGTTACGGCGATTGTTTCCGTTACGAGTGCCAATGGAAAAACAACGGTTGATTCGGCTTCGGCAACTACTGATGCTGCTCAGGGCGGCGGCGATTTGACTTTTACTATCGCTGTAACGAATATCGGAGCGAAAGGCGCTGATGTTAACATTACTCCGTCTAATGATTCCGATACCTATTATTTTGATATTTATCCGGCTTCCGTTGTCGATCAGGTGCCTGATGACAATCAGTTGATTGCAGCTATTATTAGCGCGAATGGCGGTGATGTTACCAAATATTTGTCTACGGGTCCTGATGGCTATTCTAAGGAGCTGATAGAGCAATATATTCCTTTTGATCCTGAAACGGAATATTGTGTAGTCGCTTTCGGATGTAACGGAACTGCTGGAACAACGGCAGTGACCAAAGAGAGGTTTACCACACTTGCAGATGACGGTGAAACGGGCGACGGTCCGGAACTGACTTTGACACTTCGTGCTGGAGATGCTAATGGTGCAAATACGGACACTAAGGTTTATATGGGAGCCTATGCTCCGACTGCAACAGGTGCGTATTATGGAGTATTTTTAACTTCGGAGGTTGAAAAAGTACTTGCTCAGGGAGCTTCTTATGATGCTATAGTTACTCAGAACGGAACAGATATGTCTACTAAAGACGGATGGTTGGACGGGCTTGTTAAGAATCCCGGAATTGGAGTAACCTTTAGTGGATTAGATCCCGCTACTTCCTATACTTGTATTTTAAAAGTTACGGATTCGGCTGGTAAATCGACTACAAAGCATGTCGCAGCCACTACTGAAGGTGGTGGGGAGGCTTCGGATGCTTACAAGGCATGGCTCGGTACGTGGACTTTAACCAGCACTTCGTCTGAGGTGAATGCTGCGCCGCTTTCCTTCGATGTTACGTTCATTCAGGGGGTTGCTAATTCATCCTATAAATTACAAGGATGGGGCATTACTACGATTCGTGACCAGTCGCAGATTCTTCCGTCGGCTAAGTTCGATAGTGCTACCGGAAATTTTGAGATATTGGAAGGTCAGAGTTTATATACCGATCCGGAGGATGGAAGTGTACTGACTCTTACAGGACGGGCACTTTTGCAGGGAAAATATTATATTATTAACGGTGGTTATCCCGGATTTACCGGAAAGCTTAATGCAGATAAAAACTCGGCAACGATTACTCTGTATCAAGGAAGTGTCGACGGAATGGGTAATTTTACTACCAGTTCGATGGACTTCTTCTGGGTTCTTGGACAAGATATTTATTGGCAAAAGGCAGCTGAAGGATATACCGATAGGGATTATCCGATAGGTCCTTATACAATGACAAGGAAGAGTTCAGGTGCTTCTGTATCTGCTTCGAAGTCTGCCGCTACAATCCTGCATGCAAGTAAACTGTCAAGTGTACTTTCTGAAGGTATAGCTCTGTCAACTTCAGTTAAGCAGAATGGCATGGTATTCGAAAGCCAAGTAGCAATGCCGAGTTCGCTTGTATTCGATCGTCCTGCTGCGTCGGGGACTGTCATTGGCAACAGTGGGAAATTTGAAAATGCTGGATTGAAAAAGCAGATTTCAAATAACCTGAATAATAACAAGGATTTCCAACTCTTGAATAGATTGTAAGAGTTTGAATAATCATTATCGAACTGCGGTCCAATTTGGACCGCAGTTTTTTTATTCCAATATATATGTATTTTGGGAATGTGGAGATCGGTTTGTGAAAAAAAACTCAAAAAAATGAAATAATGTGCCTGATTTATTGTATATTTGAATAATTCAGATGTTTTCCAGCGGCTTTTTATTATTCACCCACTTAAATAATTTAAGCTATGAAAAAATCCTACTTGTTCCCAAATTTCGTACTGCCGCTATTCGGTGCATTGGCGGTAATGTGTGCGGGTTCCTGCTCGCAGGAAATCCTCGAAGTATCCGAAGACCTTGCGCCGGATAATTTGCAGACGCGCGCAGGCATTGCTCAGATCGGCATTGTCAGTAATCCTGCGGGAAAAGGAATTGGCAATGAGTATTATGGAAAGGATATAGATTATACGTTTAACCTCGTGACGTCAGGAGTTGATGCGGGTATAGAAGTGATAAGTACAAACGTGTCGGTCTTTACTACGATAGACGGCGGCATCGATCAAATTTCACGGACCGATAAATCGCTGAAACTACGTTTTACAAAATGCGGTGTTTATCAGATATTGGCAACACGGAATTATCGTGATCTTGCGAACCCGTCGGGACCGATTATGCTCCAACAGGCAACCATTACTTGTCGGGTGGCGTCGCCTGTGGCAAGCATCGAAGGTCCGAGTTCTGTAGCACTCGGTAAAGTTTATAATTTCAGTGTCAATTTTGAAGATCCTGATTATCCTGATCCCAATCTGGAAATCACGGAGGCGATTTTTAATGATCCGCAGTGTACGATTATCAATAACGACGGAGCCGGAAACTATTTGATTCGTTTCGACCAGCCGGGCCAATACAAGATAGAACCGGGATTGTCTTGGACCAGTTCCTCCGGTTTTACAAGAATAAAACCATGTTATTGTGTGAACGTATTTTTCAGACCGGAGATGATTCACAAGTCCATAAAAGGTAGTTCTAAATTAGGAGGGATCTACCTGAATTTTATTGAATTGTGCGATCAGCAACAAGATGTTTATGCTTCTTTGCCATATAGAGTGTATTTCAAATATAAATTACGAGGTTTTTCTTCAATACCGGATGAAGAAGGTTTGTTATATGTTCCCGATATAGATGGAGAAATTTACAGAGATGCTGGACAGAATGGGGAAGTTGTACTGCCTGCAACGCAGCAATTAGTTCCTGTTGTTGGACTTTTTTATACGGGAAGTATTCCTTCGGCATTTGGCTATTATTGGGAAATAGAGATTCCGAGCGATACTTGTTATTATTGGAATGGTTCCGCTGTGATTGCAGGTTCGGGAGAACCGATTGAGCTGCTTGAGTAGCATCAGCCCAACGCCTAAAAAACATGCCCGAAGCATTATGCTTCGGGCATGTTTTTCCATGTTATAACCGTGCGTTATTCCGGAATGATCGCCTCGCTGGGGCAAACGCCTGCGCAGGTGCCGCAGTCGATGCAGGTGTTGGGGTCGATTACATAGATATCGCCAGCCGAGATAGCCTCTACCGGACATTCGCCGATGCAGGTACCGCAGGCAACGCAGGAGTCGGTGATTTTGTAAGCCATTTTTGAAAAATTTATTTGTTAATGTGTGTATGTAATGACAAATATAGAAACTTATTTGATAATATCAAAACCCGTATAGGGAATCAGCGCTTCGGGAATGCGGATGCCTTCGGGGGTCTGGAAGTTTTCGAGCAGGGCGGCGACGATGCGCGGCAGGGCCAGCGACGAGCCGTTGAGCGTGTGCGCCAGCTGGGTTTTCTTGTCGGCGTCCTTATAGCGGAGCTTGAGACGGTTGGCTTGGAACGATTCGAAGTTCGAGACGGAGGAAACCTCCAGCCAGCGTTTCTGCGCTTCGGAGTAAACCTCGAAGTCGTAGGTGAGCGCCGAGGTGAACGACATGTCGCCGCCGCACAGACGCAGGATGCGGTAGGGCAGGCCGAGCGACTTGACGATCGACTCGACATGCGCCACCATGCCGTCCAGCGCTTCGTACGAGTTCTGGGGCAGGCTCAGCTGCACGATCTCGACCTTGTCGAACTGGTGCAGGCGGTTCAGTCCGCGCACGTCCTTGCCGTAGGAGCCGGCTTCGCGGCGGAAGCAGGGGGTGTAGGCGGTCATTTTTACGGGGAAATCCTTTTCGTCGAGGATCACGTCGCGGTAGATGTTTGTGACGGGAACTTCGGCCGTGGGGATCAGGTAGAAGTTATCGACCGTGGCGTGGTACATCTGCCCCTCCTTGTCGGGGAGTTGTCCCGTACCGAAGCCCGAAGCCTCGTTGACCATGATCGGCGGCTCGACTTCGAGATAGCCGGCTTTGGTGTTGCAGTCGAGGAAGTAGTTGATCAGCGCCCGTTGCAGGCGTGCGCCCTTGCCCTTGTAGACGGGGAATCCGGCACCCGTGAGTTTTACGCCCAGATCGAAGTCGATGATGTCGTATTTGCGGGCCAGCTCCCAGTGGGGCAGCGGGTTTTCGGGCAGTTCGGTGTAGCTTTCGACGAGTTTTACGACGAGGTTGTCCTCTGCGGTTTTGCCCTCCGGGACGATCTCGGCGGGGAAGTTGGGCAGCGTGACGATCGCGGCCTGCAGCTCCTCCTGCACTTCGCGCGATTCGGCCTGCAGGCGGTTCGATTTCTCCTTGAGGTCGGCGACGAAGCGTTTGCGCTCCTCGGCCTCTTCGCGGCGGCCCTGCCCCATCAGCGCACCGATCTCCTTGGCGGCTTTGTTCTGCGCGGCCAGCGTATTGTCCAATTCTACCTGAATGGCCTTGCGGCGGTCGTCCAGCGTTTCGATCTTTTCGATGACGGGTGCGGCGTCCACGCCCTTTTTGGCCAGTTTGCGGATCGCGGCCTCTTTGTCATCGCGGATTTGCTTTAGCGTAAGCATACTATCTGTTGATTTTTGAGTATTCGTATTACAAACCGCAAATTTATAAAAATAGCGGCAATATCGCTCCCGGCGGGCGTTAAATTTTCAACCTCCGTGCGAAAAACGCGTTATGGCCGGGTGGGTGGCGACGAATCCGGCATGGCGTCTTTCCGGGCATTCCGCACCCGGCGGTCTGTTACCGATGTCTCTGCGCCGCGCGTGCGGTACGGGCTTTCGAGGTGTTTCCGGGGGGAATTTGGGCCGGGCCGGCTTCCGGCGCTTCGGCTTCCGGTGCTTCGTGTTTCAGCGCTTCGGGCGGCGGGACGCAGGGGTACGGGCGGAGAGGGGACAGACGGGGGCGTGGTGAAACCCGGATGAAGGCGGGGCGCTATTCCGGGCGGCGGGGAATGCGGGGCAAACTCCCGCAGGGATATGTTTTTTCGGCTTCGGCTCCGGTTTTTGTCGGGGAATTTGTTATTTTTGCAAAAAATAAAGCATGAACTTCGTCGAACTACTCGCTCCCGCCAGAGATTTGCAGTCGGCCGTGGCCGCCGTGGATTACGGCGCCGAC
>ENA-ORTD01002515-ORTD01002515.1-human-gut-metagenome-genome-assembly--contig:-NODE-2515-length-10394-cov-12.785472_pt1 | contig 10394 bp, 10 predicted proteins | sample MGYA00241907_ERZ509178 | MGnify/ENA primary metagenome ERZ509178 (study PRJEB26280, sample SAMEA2338793) | human gut metagenome | biome: human gut; feature: human-associated habitat; material: faeces...
ACCACAAAAGCAAAATGCCCGTAGAGCCGATAAAATAAGGCTTTGCGGACATTTAGGAAGATATAAAAAGATAGTCAAAAAGACATATATAATTTATACAAAATGGAAATGCATTCTGTGTATTAGTGGAAGAATAATAAGATTCGTAATAGTCTAATTCTATGTCCACTACATTCCATCCATTATCGGGTATTGCAAAAACATGTTGATCTTGAACTACGCTTCCTTTTTGCAATGACTGACGTTTGGTTTGAGTTTCTAAGTGCGTTGCATGGCTTGTGATGAGTGGAGAGTAAATTAACATAGCAAATAAAATTGGAATTAATGTAGTTTTTTTAAAAAAATTTTTCATATCTGTTCCCTTCCTCGTACATCAAATATTTAAAAGTAGTGAATTTAATGAAAACTAAAAGTAAAGTTTTCATTGGCATAACTCTTTATAGAATTCTTTTTTAATTCTAATAGGTTGCTTTGTTTATAGTTTTTTAATTTCTCTAAATATGCCCAAAACTTTTCGTCAGTTACATCATAAACTTTTGCGATTGCTTTTTGATAAGTATCATCACGTTCCGATATATATGTGATTGACTTTGTGTTGCTGTCAATTTATTTGAGAGTTTGAATAGATGATATTTTTTCTCCTTAATTATAACACTATTTTTACTCTTTTTTTTGAAATGTAACAAAATGCATAGGTTATGGTAATAACTTACATGTTTTAGATGTTTGTCATCGCTTTTCTTTTGGTCAAGGAGTCTTTATAGTATTATATAAAAAATCTCCATTCTTACTTGAAGGATGGAGATTTTTAAAAGTAATTAAATGGCAGTGTATACAATTTCTCCGCCGCATACAGTCATTTTCACTTTTCCGTACAATTCCCAGCCGATAAACGGTGAATTTGACGACATGGAAGCGAAGAATTCAGGAATCCATTTTGCTTCGGGATCGAAGATCACGAGGTCGGCAGGAGCGCCCTTTTCGATTTTTCCGCCGTCTAAATGATACAGTCTGGCGGGATTGATCGTCATTTTTTCGAGAAGCTGCATAAGTGACAGATGCCCTTTGCGTACAAGAGAAGTGATCCCGAGCGCCAGTGATGTTTCCAAACCGATGATTCCGCTTGGAGCGGCAGTGATGGAGCGTTCTTTTTCTTCTTTGCTGTGCGGGGCATGGTCTGTTGCGATAATATCGATCGTTCCGTCGGCGAGTCCGGCGATGATTGCCTGACGGTCAGCTTCGGAGCGAAGCGGCGGGTTCATCTTTGCAAGTGTTCCATATGTCAGAACAGCCTCGTCTGTCAGTGTGAAATGGTGCGGCGTTGCTTCCGTGTGAATATTTGCGCCGAGTGATTTAAAGTGGCGGATAATGTCTACGGAACGTCCCGAGCTGATATGCTGCATAACAACGTCGGCGCCTGAATGCAGCGCGATCATGCAGTCTCTTGCGACGAGGGATTCTTCGGCGATAGAGGGAGAACCGTAAATGCCGAGCTGTTCAGACACCGCGCCGTGGTTGACGCCGTTGTTTTTAATAAATGACGGATCTTCTTCATGAAGGCTGATCGGTACGTTTAGCTGTTTGGATTTTTCCATTGCCTCGTATAAAAACGCGGCGTTTTTCAACGGAATGCCATCGTCGGTAAATCCGCATGCTCCGGCAGTTTTCAACGCTTCCATGTCGGTCATTTCTTCGCCGCGCAGTTTATGAGAGACGGAAGCGGCCTGATAAACGTGTATTTTTTCGTCTTTCGCTCTTTCTAAAATATCCGTTAAAGTTTCTGTATTATCTACGACCGGAGACGTATTTGCCATACAGATGACAGAAGTAAATCCTCCTGCGGCGGCGGCCTGTGAACCTGTGTGGATATTTTCTTTGTAAGTAAATCCGGGGTCGCGGAAATGGATATGCGTATCGATAAGTCCCGGCGCGACAGTCAGACCGGCGGCATCTGTTACCTGCTCGTTTGGGGCAGGTGAAAGAGTGTTTCCGATTTCTGTAATGATCCCGTTTTCGATTCGGATATCGTAATTTCCAGATTTTTTAGTGGCAGGGTCTATAAGAAAACCGTTTTTAATAAGCATGAAAAAACCTCCTTGAATATAAGATTGCTGTAATAATTATTATGCGAAACAAAGACGCGTAACGGAAATAAATGGATTCATATGTAATCATATATAAGTGAAAAACGCATCTGTATATAGGTAAAGTATAAAGGAAGAATAAGAAAGAGACAAGAGAATAAAAAGGAGCAGTGTTATAAAACCGGATATAAAAAACTGCCGCATCCTGATCGTGAACATATCATAGATATCAGAAGCGGCAGTATGTGAATTAATTTTTGCGGTAGAGGTGACGCGGGATACCGTCAACCATTACCGGAGATACATCACCTTGAATGAGCGGGCGTACATATGAAACAAAATCGTCGGTTACATAAGATCCGTCTTCTGTAACCCATTCGCGCGGAACGACTTTTTCGTCGTTTGCAATCTTATGCACATCTTTTACTTCTGTTCCGCATTGATACGGATCGTCGGAAAGACGCTGGAGAACGACCATCTTGCCGGAATCTCCTTCATCCGCAGCTTTTACTGCCGCGCCGCCTACCTGATAAGCTTCGAGAATATCGACTCTGGAAGCGCAGTGGGAAGCGGAGCGCTGCAACGTGCTCAATTCGATCGCGCGGGTTTTGCAGCCGAATTCGCCGGCGATATAGCTTGCAAGATAGTTTGCAGTTCCCGAAAGCTGTTTGTGACCGAACGCATCGACAAAATCAACGCTTTGTCCGAGTTCGCATACATATCTTCCGTCGGCGAGACGGATTCCCTCCGAAACAGCGACAACAACCGACGGTTTTTTCGCCAGAAGATCTTTTACTTTTTCGCTGAAAGCTTCGATATCAAAAGGAAGTTCAGGCAGATAGATAAGATCTGGGCCCAAACAGTCCTCGCCCTTTGCAAGAGCTGCCGCTCCGGTCAGCCATCCGGCGTTTCTTCCCATGATCTCAACGATAGAAACAAGCCCTTTTCCATATTCAAGGCAGAAGCTGTCGCGGATGATTTCTTTTACAGATGTTCCGATATATTTTGCGGCGCTTCCGTATCCCGGAGTGTGGTCTGTAAGAGCAAGATCGTTGTCGATCGTCTTAGGGCATCCGATAAATCGGGTGCGGTAACCTGTTACAATGGCGTAATCAGAAAGTTTTTTGATCGTATCCATTGAGTCGTTTCCGCCGATGTAAATAAAGGCTTCAATGTCAAGCTTTTCGAGAATTGAAAAGATTTTTTCGTATACGTCTTTATTCTCGTGGATCTCAGGCAGTTTATAGCGGCATGATCCGAGGAAAGCCGCAGGGGTTCTTTTCAAAAGTTCTGTATCAAGATCGTTCGTAATGTACTCGGACAAATCGATGTAACGCTCTTGAAGGAGTCCCTGAATGCCGAAAAGCATACCGTATACTTTGTTTGCGCCTCTGTCTTTGGCAGTGCGGTATACTCCCGCGAGACTTGAGTTGATTGCCGCTGTCGGACCACCGGATTGTCCGACAATTACATTTCCTTTCATGATGAAGTACCTCCGTTCTGTATGTTTGCCCGCAGGTTGTTGCTGCGGACGGATATACAATTATTTTAGTGCATAATGACTAATTTGTAAACGAAAAAATCAAAAACATAGGCAAAATAACGAAAATGACGAAAAGTGATACATTATAAGAAAAATTGCGGAAAAGATGTTATGCTGTTAAAATACAGGATAAATCAGCGCTGATATTTTGCGGCGCGGAAAGAGAGGCTTGGTATGAAAAAATATGATTATCTGATCGTCGGTGCGGGATTATACGGCGCAGTTATGGCATATGAGCTTGGAAAAAAGGGAAAGTCATGTCTTATGATCGATAAACGAGATCACATTGCCGGAAATATTTACTGTGAAGATGTAGAAGGGATTCATGTGCATAAGTACGGAGCGCATATTTTCCATACGTCTGATAAAAAAATATGGGATTATATAAATCAATTTGCGGAGTTTAATCACTATATTAATTCTCCGGTAGCAGTTTATAAAGACGAGTTGTATAATCTGCCGTTTAATATGAACACATTCAGCAGGATGTGGGGAATAAAAACACCGGAAGAGGCAAAGAAGATCATCGAAAGACAACGAAAAGAGTCGGGGATAACAGAACCGAAAAACCTTGAGGAGCAGGCGCTTTTCCTCGGTGGGAAGGATATTTACGAAAAACTGATCAAGGGATATACAGAGAAGCAGTGGGGAAGAAAATGTACGGAACTTCCGGCATTTATCATTAAGAGGCTTCCGTTTCGTTTTGTGTATGACAACAATTATTTCAACGACAGATATCAGGGAATCCCGATCGGCGGCTATACTCCGATCGTGGAAAAAATGCTTGAAAAAGCGGATGTTCTTACGGGAACAGACTTTTTTGAATTTCGTGCTCAGAATGCGGATATTGCAGACAAGATCATATTTACGGGGATGATCGATGAATATTTTGGTTACAGACTCGGAGCGCTTGAGTATCGTTCGGTGAGATTTGAGACGGAGACACTTGACTGTGACAATTATCAGGGGAATGCGGTTGTCAATTATACCGATGGTGAAGTGCCTTATACACGTGTGATCGAACATAAGCATTTTGAGTTCGGAAAGCAGGAGAAAACTGTGATTTCACGAGAATACTCCTCGGAGTGGGCAGTTGGAATGGAGCCTTATTATCCGGTCAACGACGAAAAAAACAACGCTTTATATGAACAGTATAAAAAACTGGCGGACGAAGAGGAAAACGTGATTTTCGGCGGAAGACTCGGGAATTATAAATACTATGATATGGATAAAGTGATCGCAGCGGCTCTTGAACAGCTTGACCGGATTGTGTAGACGTAAGAAAGAGACAAAAGAAAAAGGCAAAAAAGCAAAAGAAAAAAGATAATGCAGACACTTGCTTTTCTGTATAAATTCAAGTAAGATACAAATACTTATTAAATGAGTCTGATTCAAGACACATCTTTTACGGCAGTTGTTTCGCCGGATTTCGCCAAGAATAATAAGCTCATTCGGGAACGGGGCAGGAGGGACGCCCCGCTTCCGGTTATGTGCACCCGATGAAAAAGTGAATATGGAAAAAATGAATGCAGTGAACTTGGAAAAAATGTATGAAGTATTGAAATTTGTCGAATACGGAGGTTACTGCCGCAGAAGCATGGATTGTGTACATGGTATGCTGCTTATCGATCGTATGAAGAATGAAGCGGTCGTCGATAAAGCAGTTTTATTTGGATGGTTCCGAAAAATGGCAGTCTGTGCAGAGCAGTATGAGCGATGCGGTGAAGGACAGAATTATAAGTATTTGAATCCGTATGGAATTGTGTTGTCTGATGAAGGAGAAGTGTTGTTTCTGGATACAGAATCGAGAGAAAATGCCGAGGTGATGAAGCAGATGCAGAAAAGAGCTGTCAGAAGTCATTTTATCAGACCGGTATACGAAATGGATACTTGCGGCAGCAGAGAGCCTGATCTGTTTGGATACGGGAATACGCTTCGTTTTATGCTGGCATATATGAAAGTAGTTCCGGCGCTGACAAAACGGGAAGAAATCCGTCTTTTTCGTATATGTGGGAAATGCATCGGAGAGACAAGAAAAAAATACAGCTCGTTTCTGCAAGTTTTAAAAGAACTTCCTACAGTGAGGAACAAAACAGAAAAGACAGACAAAAAGCGTGTCGGAGTATGGTCGGGAATCGCGGCAGGTGCGGCGGGATGTATTTTGGCGGCGGTTTATATGGGAGACGCTCACACAGATCTGGCTGTATCGAACGGAGAAAAGATTACAGGGGAGGATATAAAAACAGATACGGGAACAGATATAGAAACAATAGAAACAGATGTAGAAACGACAAAAACAGGCTCAGAAACGACAGAACTAGGTGTGGAAATGACAGAAACAGATATGGGCAAAGATAAAAGAGCAAACAGAGAAGCGGAGGTGCGGTCAGATAGAGACGGAGATACAGAAAACGAGGAAAGAAAAAAAGATACGGCAGATGCGGATGAAGTGAAGAAAAATGTGACAGACGAGAGTGGAAAAACAGATGCCGCTGCGGAATGGATGGAATTGTATTTGGATCAACATACGGATAGTGGAAATCAAAAGGCGATAGAGATAGGGGAAAAAGCGAGATTGTCCGTTTTGTGGAAACTGGCCGATGCTTATGAGCGGTCGGGAATGAAGACGGAGCAGATTCAAACATACGGTCAACTGATCGAATGGGAGCAAGATCCGATACAATTAGAAGAGGCCGGCGTAAGAAAAATGAAGCTGGAAGCAGCGCAGGGCGATTATAAACAAGCGGCGGAGACCGGGAAGAAAGTTTTGGAACGGATTGAGGCGTCGGAAAAAATCACAAAGATGCTTAAAGGGTATGAGTTATATAAAGGCGAAGAAGGAGAATCGTAAGCGTCAGAGTGAAAATACGAAATATGGAGAAAAATAGTTCTGAAAAGGGAGGATGCCGGGTAATCAATATGATTCCCGGCATGTATTATGAAAAAGTTTATGCAAAAACAACTTGTAATCACCTTTAATTCGGTAAGCTTAGTATATGCGATATAAATGAAGAAAACGTGAGGAGAAAATGAAAGAATTTAAAATAATAAATGAACAAAATATGAACATCCCGCTTTAAGAAGAGAAAAGAAAGTAAAAGACCGATGGGGGAGCCATCGGTCTTTTGAGGGGAGTATAAATAATTAATAAGGGGTTGTAGAAAATAACCTTTCTACAAGAAACAGTATAATATAGGAAAATGGAAAAAGCAAGCAAAAAATTAAGAAATTGAACAAAAATATTTGAAAAATTTAATAAAATACAAAGAAAAACACAAATAAAAAGAGGAATAAAAAAATAATAAGGAGAAATACTAGTTTTGAATCAAAAAAACAGGAGGAAAATACAATGGCAAAAAACTACAGTAATGCAAACAATTCAGACAAAAACGCACAGTCAAAAAACGGAGCTTTCTCTTCTTATTCAGAGTCACAGAACAGCAGCAAAAATTGCGATAAGAACACAACAAAAAATGCAAGCAGAAATGCAAGTAAAAACGCAAACAAAAATGCAGATAAAAACAGCGCAAAGTCTGCTATGAGCTACGGCGGAAATAAAAACTGTGGTAAGATCAGAGACGCGTTTGACGAATCTGACAAATACTAAAGATTAGGTGAAAAACATCTCGTATTTACAGAATACGATGTGAAATGTTTTATTCGGTAAAATAATAGTAAAACAATGGCAGGGCGGAGTAAACTTCAACTTTACTCTGCCCTGTTTTTATAGTAATATTGTAGGAAGAAAAAGGTAAGGACGGATAAGTTCATGGATAAAATAGAATGGATAGCCCCTTGTCACTTTGGTTTGGAATCGGTACTCAAACGAGAGGTTGAACAACTCGGATACGAGATCGTACAGGTGGAAGACGGCAGGGTTACTTTTCGCGGAGGCGCGGAGGCTGTTTGCAGGGCAAACATATTTTTGCGGACTGCGGAGCGTGTATTGATGAAAGTCGGCAGTTTTCAGGCAAAGACATTTGACGAGCTGTTTGAGAAAACGAAGGAGCTGCCGTGGGAAAATTACATACCGAAAGACGGAAAGTTCTGGGTGGCAAAAGCGGCATCGGTAAAAAGCAAGCTGTTTAGTCCATCTGATATTCAGTCGATCATGAAGAAGGCTATGGTGGAAAGACTGCGGGGCAAATACGGGATCAAGTGGTTTGAAGAAACAGGCGCGTCTTACCCGGTGCGCGTGTTTCTTATGAAAGACACGGTGACGGTAGGGCTTGATACGACCGGAGTATCGCTTCATAAGAGAGGATATCGCCCGGTGGCGGGAAAAGCGCCGATCGCAGAGAATCTGGCAGCGGCGCTTATTATGCTCACTCCGTGGAAAAAAGACCGGATTCTCGTAGATCCGTTTTGCGGAAGCGGTACGTTTCCGATCGAGGCGGCGATGATCGCAGCCAACATTGCTCCGGGAATGAACCGATCGTTTACGGCTGAGACATGGACAAATATCATTGCGAAAAAGTCATGGTATGAAGCAATCGATGAGGCGACGGATATGATAGACGACGATATAGAGACTGATATCCAAGGATATGACGCAGATGCATCTGTCCTTCGTGCGGCTCGCAGAAATGCAGAGGAAGCAGGGGTTGGTCATCTGATTCATTTTCAGCAAAGGGAAGTAAAGGATCTCAGTCATCCGAAAAAGTATGGATTTATTATTACGAATCCGCCGTACGGCGAACGTCTTGAGGAAAAAGAAGCTCATCCGAAATTATATAAAGAATTCGGAGACGCCTTTAAAAATCTGGATAGTTGGTCGGCGTATATGATTACAAGCTATGAGGAAGCGGAACGGTATTTCGGACGGAAGGCAGATAAAAACCGGAAAATCTACAACGGGATGCTGCGGACTTATTTCTATCAATTTCAAGGTCCAAGACCGCCGCGGAAAACGGTAAGAGAGCAGGGGATGGCATTATGAAAAGAAGAATTGTATTTGCAACGGGAAATGAAAATAAAATGAAAGAGATACGAATGATCCTTTCAGATCTGAATACGGAGATCGTTTCGATGAAAGAAGCGGGAGTGGATATCGATATTGTGGAAGACGGAATGTCTTTTGAAGAAAATGCAGAGATTAAGGCGAGATCGGTAGCGAGAATTCTTACAAACGATATTGTTCTTGCGGATGACTCCGGGCTGGAAATCGATTATCTCGATAAAGCTCCGGGAATTTATTCTGCAAGATTTGCAGGGGAAGACACATCCTATGATATTAAAAACCGTATTTTTCTGGATCGTCTGGAAGGGGTTCCGGATGAAGAGCGTACTGCGAGATTCGTATGTGCGGTAGCGGCTGTATTTCCTGACGGAAGCGTAGACGTAGTAAGGGAGACGATCGAGGGAAGGATTGCGCATGAGTCGGCGGGAACGCACGGCTTTGGTTATGATCCGATCTTTTATCTTCCTGAATATGGCTGTACAACGGCGCAGCTTAGCCCGGAACAAAAAAATGAAGTAAGTCACCGAGGCAAAGCGCTCTGTGCGATAAAACGCAAATTAAAAGGGAAAATCGGAGATGATTTATTATGAAAGTACTGATAGTCAGCGATACACACGGCAGACATACAGGATTAGACCGTGTTCTTGAAAAAGAAGGAAAGATCGATCTTTTTATTCATTTAGGTGATATAGAAGGCGGAGAAAGCTATATTAATTCGGTTGTGGAATGTGAGAAGCATATGGTAAGAGGAAACAATGATTTTTTCTCGGATTTGCCGCGGGAAGAGGAAATCGATATAGGTGGGTATAAAGCCTTTATTACTCACGGACATCCGTATTATGTGTCTTTGGATTCAGAGTATATAAGAGAGGAAGGCGCAGCTCGAAAAGTCGATATCGTGATGTTTGGTCATACACATAAGCCGTATTTTGAACAGAAGGATGGAATCACTGTGCTGAATCCGGGCAGTTTGGCATATCCGAGGCAGGAAGGCAGAAAGGGAAGCTATATGATTATGGAGATTGATCAGGAGGGAAAGGCTCATTTCAATCAGAAATACTTGGATTGACGGAATGTCCGGCAGAGTAAAAGACGGGAAATTGCGTGTAAAAACAGGATGAAATAAAAAGTCATTAAAAAAATAAAAAAATGCAAAAAAAATATTGACAATCTAAAAACCTTATAATATAATAGGCATTGCGCTACGGGAGAGACAGGAACGTAGGAAATGCCGGGGTGTGGCTCAGCTTGGCTAGAGCGCCTGGTTTGGGACCAGGAGGTCGCAGGTTCGAATCCTGTCACCCCGATTCAACTGAATAATTTCAGTATATTGATTATGCGCGAGTGGCTCAGGGGTGGAGCACCACCTTGCCAAGGTGGGGGCCGCGGGTTCGAATCCCGTCTCGCGCTTGCTAAAATGTAAGAAAATCCTAGTAATGCTAGGGTTTTCTTTTTTTTCCTTGCTACTGCCAGGCATTTGTATTATAATATCCACCATGGTTTTAAAATGTTTTTCCAGAATCTGGAGAAACAGGATGCGTATTTGGAGGAAATGAAAATGAAATTTGCAAAAAGAATGGATCGTTTTGGAGAAGGGATTTTCTCCAGATTGGCTGAGATTAAAAATAAAAGGATCAGTGAAGGGAAAGAAGTCATTGACTTAAGCATTGGTGCACCTAACATCCCGCCGGCAGAGCATATCCGCAAGGCTTTATGTGAGGAAGCCATGAAGCCGGAGAACTATGTTTATGCGATCAGCGATACCAAAAAGATGTTAGATACAGTGGCAGACTGGTACAAGAGAAGA
>ENA-ORTD01002522-ORTD01002522.1-human-gut-metagenome-genome-assembly--contig:-NODE-2522-length-10353-cov-2.385803_pt1 | contig 10353 bp, 10 predicted proteins | sample MGYA00241907_ERZ509178 | MGnify/ENA primary metagenome ERZ509178 (study PRJEB26280, sample SAMEA2338793) | human gut metagenome | biome: human gut; feature: human-associated habitat; material: faeces...
GTTTCTGCGCCTGCCGCAGAAAACCAGGCGCTGAATTCCGCCGGAGGCTCATATCCGCGGAGCGGATATGATATAATGTCGGCGTAGACGGCATTATATCTGTGCATAAAAGTAAGGAAACACTAAAAATGGATATACAAAATCTGAAGGACCCCCATATTGCCGTAATTTCAGACATACACGGCAACTATGTGGCGCTGGAACGATGCCTGGACCATGCAGCTTCCAATCAGGCGAATGCGTATCTTTTTCTGGGAGATTATGTGAGTGAGCTTGCCTATCCGGAAAGGACCATGCGGCTTCTGTATGAGACAGCGCAGAAATATCCCTGTATGTTCATCCGGGGTAATAAGGAGGACTACTGGTTCCAATTTAGAGACAGGGGGGAGACAGGCTGGGAGTATGGGAACTCCACCAGCGGCGCTTTACTGTATGCATACAGGTCGCTCACTTCCCGTGATTTTGACTTCTTTTCCCAAATGCCGGCTTCCCGGAAGCTGCTGCTGGAGGGATTCCCCGGAATTACGGCCTGCCACGGTTCCCCTTTCCGGGTAAATGAAAAAATGCTGCCGGAGGATGAGAATACCCTGCAGATAATGGAACGGACGCAGACACCGCTCATCCTGTTCGGGCATACACATGTGCGGACACGGATTGCAGGGAAGGACAGGCTTGCCATCAATCCCGGCTCTGCGGGAATTTCATATCGAAGCGGCGGGAAGGCGTCCATATCCTTACCCCCGAGGCGCAGTATCTGCTGCTTCACGGAAGGAACGGCGGCTGGGAGGAGGAGCCGGTCAGCCTTCCCTATGATACGGACAGGGTTATCCGGGAGCTTCATGAATCCGGCCTGTATCGTCACGCGCCCTATTGGTGTGTGGTTACGGAGAACATTCTGCGGGGCGGGGAGCTGTCCCATGGAACCGTGCTGGCAAGGGTGATGGAGCTTTGCACACAGGATACCGGCAGCTGCAGCTGGCCGGATATCCCGGAAAAATATTGGGAAAAAGTAATAGCGGAACTGAAATTGGGAAATGAAGGAAAAAGGAGGCAAAAGGATGGAAGAAGTAAAGGTGGTAAAGATTTTTACGTCCCAGGACAATCTGCAGGCGGAAATGATTCTGGATACCCTGAAGCAGAACGGGATACCGGCCTACAAGAAGGATGCCGATGAAAGTGGATTTATGAATATTTACGGAGGCAATTCCATGTGCGGGGAAGAGATCTATGTGGCGGAGACGGATGCGGAAAGGGTAACGCAGATATTACAGGAAATGGGATTGGAGTGATTGCAGGATGGAGCTTATGGAACTGCTGGAAGGAAGACGTACCTACAGGCGTTTTTACCAGAAAGAAATCAGTGAAGAAATTATAGGGGAGATTCTCCGTGCGGCAAGGCTTTCTTCAAGCGCCGCCAATAAACAGCCTTTAAGCTATGTGGTAATCAGAAGTGCGGATAAGGTAAATCAGGTTTTTGACTGCACCAGATGGGCGGGCTACCTTAAACCGGAGGACGGACAGCCCGGGGAGGATGAGAAGCCGGTGCTGTTCATCGCTGTGGTGGAGAACCTGAATATCAATCCTGACTGTGATACGGACGCAGGGCTGGCCATAGCAAATATGACTCTTGCCGCCTGGAACCGGGGCGTGGGAAGCTGTATTATCGGCGCCTGCAATAAGCCGCGGCTGTCAGAAATGTTCGGCCTGACTGAGGAGCAGAAGCTGCATACGGTAGTGGCCTTCGGTTACCCCTCCCATAAGAGCCGCATTGAAGAGATAAAGGACGGGGATATCAGGTATTATCTGGATGAAAACCGGGACTATGTCGTGCCCAAACGGCAGCTGGAGGACGTTGTAACCTATATGTAGCCAAATGCGTCAGGCGCGCGTCCGGGTATCGTCAGGAGAAAGCTTACAGGCAAAAGGCTTACAGACAAAAAGTGTATAGACAAAAAGCAGGCAGCTGTAATGGCTTAGGGCGGAGAAGGTGAAAAATGGAGATTTATTATGTTATCTGCAGGGCGCTCTCCTGGGGGCTGCTCATTGGATTTTTCCTGGGCGGATTTAAGCTCATGGCAGGCAGAAAAGAATATACGGAAAAGCAGGTCAGGGCATCAAAGCTTCTGCTGGCTAAAATTACAGGAGTGGTAAAATACCTGACGATCCTCACCCTTATCCTTGGGCTGCTGTGGTGTGTTTATTTTCTGATCCTGGGCTGCGCAGTACCGGAGCAGGCGGAGTATGCCACGAATATGTCGCAGCTAATCGTGTCTGTACTTACAGTCATTTCTATAATATTTGCTTTCCTGGAATTTGTGCGGCGCACAGATGACAGGTGAGTGTGAGGTATGGCAGCTGATACAAATGCTAAATACCGGCGGGCGGCGAATTTGCGTTCCCTGCCGGTATTTTTATATTTGGAAGGGCAGGTTGTGTACCTGCCGGATTTCCTGTTACTTGGGAACGGATCCGCTGCTGAAAGACATTGACATCCACTTTTAAGAAAAGTTTAAGTATTTTATTTTTCTTAGTACTTGACAATGCATAGTAGTATGCATAATATAGTAATCAAAGGAGGATTTCCCATGAATCCACAATTTAAAAAGGGCGTGCTGGAGCTGGTGGTCCTGGAATCGGTGAGGAAGAGGGATATGTACGGCTATGAGCTGGTGGAGGAGGTCTCCAAGGTGATAGACGTAAATGAAGGCACCATATATCCTCTGCTGAAGCGGATGACCAACGAGCGGTATTTTGAGACATACCTGCGGGAATCCACAGAGGGTCCGCCGAGAAAATATTATCATCTCACGGCGGCAGGAGTACTGTACCGTGACAGCCTGGAGAAGGATTGGAACGAGTTTCAGGAACGTGTATGCACTTTTTTGAGGGAGCATGCCGATTGATGCAGTACCATGGACCGATGGTGATACACAGGCAAACCGGTGATGCGCAGGAGGTAAATCCTCTGCTCGTCAGAGGACAGGAGGATTAGAAATGAATAAGTCAGAATTTTTAAATGATTTAAAGAAGTATCTTACTATACTGGAAGACAGGGAACAGGAAGATATCCTGGAGGAATATGCCCAGCATATTGACATGAAGTTAAGCACCGGCCTGAGCGAGGAGGAAGCGATACGGGACTTCGGCAGCGTGGAGGAGCTGGCGGCCCAGATCCTGGAGGCTTATCATGTAAAGCCGGAATATCAGACTGTGAAAACGGAAAAGAAGCTGCCGGATATGACCGGGGTCACTCAGGAGGGAAAACGGCTGTGGGGTACGGTCAGTCATTTTTTCAAAGGGGCTGCAAAAGCGGCGGGGGGTCTGGGAAGGACCTGCTGGAAAAAGACGAAAGCGGCAGCCCTGTGGGTGGTACATATTTTAGGAGTGCCTTTTATCTGGCTTGGGAAACGGCTGAAGGGACATGAGAAGCATACGAAGGAGGATTTTATGGCAGAAGACGGACGGATTGCGGTAAGTGAGAGCGGATATAAAAAGAGAGGTCCGAAAGGAGTGCTTCACTCCTTTGGAAGCTTCCTGGGACGGATTTTTTCCGCGTTGTGGTATTGCTTCCTCTGGTGCGTCAGATGGGGTTGGAACTGCATTATGATTATGACGGCTTTTTTTGGAGGGCTTTGCTGCATGATGCTGTTGTTTCTGTTTGCAATGCTGCTTGTGTGGCTGGTTCAGGGATATCCCCTGGCGGGAGTTACGCTGGCGTGCTTCGGCGGTGTGCTTTGCACAGGCGCTTTTACCCTCCTGTGCACCACCTTCCTTATATTAAAGAAAAAGAAAGACAGAATGGTTCAGGAAGAAGAAAGACTTGAGGAGGTGCGCAATGCGTAACAGTCAAAAGATTTTAATTGGTATTTTCTGCCTGGGGATTGTCCTGGCCGGAGCCGGAACAGGAATGGCGTTCCTGGAATTTTCCACCTTCACCTATGCCGGGGAAAAGGAAGCGGGAGAAATGGACAGGAAAACCCTTACCCTGGATTATGCTTTTGAGGCGGCTGCGGAGGAACCCCTTACGATTGGCAGGAACTATGGGAGATATGCCAATAACAATGAGGTGATTGAAAGTGAAGCGGTTCCAGAGAACACGGTGCGTTTCCTCGTTACCTATAATGCAAATGTGGTGCAGCCATATTTAAATTCATATGAAATGGATGATGATTCCGGAGAATACGTGAGGGTGGACTGGAACTATATAAATGATGAATTTAAGAGCTTTATGACCTGTAAGGATGATTTGCTGGAAGGGATCAGGAACCGGGAAATTGCCTCTTACCATGTGACCGGAATTGAAGAGATCAGAATCATGGTCAACCCTGCCTCCAGAGAACTGGTTCAGATTGACTGACGGGCCTGTGTACCGTATAATCTTTTTACGGGAAAAAGAAAAAAGGTGCTGCTGACAGGGTATTGAGAAAATAAACGGCTGCCGGCAGACTGATATTCCCATAAAAGGAGAATTGCAATGGCAAAATTACGCAAAATGTTAGGAGCAGCCGATTCACCGTACATCCTGTCGCTGATGAGCCTGATCGAAACGCAGAGCAAAACGACGATAGGGGACTGGTGCGTGGACTATGCTGAAAAATATATCCTCAATATTTATGAAAAGGCCTTTCCGGAGGATGACCGTCTGCGGCTGGCAGTGGAGGCATACCGCAGTTACCGTAAAGGGGAACTGAAGCTGCCGGAGCTGAAGAAAGCGGCGGCGCTGACGGTACAGGCGGCTAAGGAAGCGGAGAAGAACCCCGCGGCCCAGGCGGCGGCCAGGACCATCGGACAGGCCATCGGCGCGGTGTACACGCCCACCCATTCTCTGGGCCTGGCTTTTTACGGGGCGGCAGCCATCGCATACGACCGCGTCGGCCTGGAAGAAAAACCGGAGGTATACGATCGGATCGCCGCACAGGAATGCGCAAAGATGGAAGAAGCGCTGCGTGCTTGTATGGTGGAGAATGAAAAGAATCCCGCCAAAATAAAATGGTACTGCTAAAAAAGACAGCCTGCATTAGGGTACAGAAGGAATTTGTACGGCAGGCAGTATTTTTCCAATATCTGAAGCATAAAAAGAGGATGTTTTCCCGATTGGAAAAGCATCCTCTATACTTTACTGTGTTAAAATCTGTTCCTTGGCACACTCTATTATATATTTTAGCACATGAGAAAAATAAAGTCTAGTATTATTTCCTGTTTTGAGTAAAATATTCTTATGGCTGGTAACAGTCCGGCACCGTCCGGGCTGTTGCCAGAGAATGGCAGATTTTTTTCTGACACAGATAACGGCACAGGAAAGGAGCGGAACATGGAGCCGGAAGTGAAGAGTACGGCCCTGAAAACTTCAAAGCGGGAAGAGGAAGCGTATCTTGCCAGAACGCTGGCAGTGGTTCACGACAATGTGGAAAACTACGGCAGGGAAGTGGCACGCATGCAGGCCAACATCGATGAAATGCTGGAGCATTACCACGATAATGATGCAGAGGTTTACACGATCCTGAATAATACGATTACACTGCATGATCACATGAAGCGGGCGTTGGCAAGAAATGAAAAGGCCATGAAGAAACCATATTTCGGCAGAATCGTTTTTCGTGACGAGGCGCTTAACAAGACCGAATCCCTCTACATCGGCCGCGGCGGGATATCGAAGGATACCACCCACTGGATGGTAGTGGACTGGAGGGCGCCGGTGGCGAATGCCTACTATGAAAACGGGCTGGGAAAGTGCAGTTATCCGGCGCCGGACAGCGGGCATAATGCACTGAAGCGCATAAAAATCGACCTGAAGATGAAGCGTACCTATGAAATTGAAGACGGAAAGCTTCTGGATTATTACGATTCCGAGGTGGTTACCAATGACGAGCTCCTGACTAAATACCTGGCAAAGAACAAGCAGGCGGTACTGGGAGAAATCATAGCGACCATCCAGAAGGAGCAGAACGACATTATCCGTAAAACGCCCCACCACAATGTGATCGTACAGGGCGTGGCCGGTTCCGGGAAAACAACGGTAGCCATGCACCGGATTTCCTATATCCTCTATAACTACCAGGAACGGTTCCGGCCGGATGACTTCTATATCGTGGGAAGCAACCGGATTCTGTTAAATTATATCACCGGCGTGCTGCCGGATCTGGATGTATACGGAATCCGCCAGATGACGATGGAACAGCTTTTTGTAAGGCTTCTGTACGAAGACTGGGATGAGAAGAAATACCGCATCCGGGAAACGGATAAGCTGGGGAAAACCGGCTGTGTCCGTGGTACCTCACAGTGGTATGGCGAGCTGGCGGACTATTGCAGGAGACTGGAATGGGAGGTAATACCGAGAGAAACCATTTACCTTAATCCCAGGCAGTTTGTGGAAGGCCTGCGTGACGGAAAAGCAGGCGTATACGATGAGACGGAGGGCAAACCGGCCAATCCCAAAGACCTGGTGGAGCTGATGTCCAGGGACGCGGTGGAGCGCTACATCAGGCAGAACCCGACGATATCCGTCCAGAGCAAAATCGACATGCTGAACGAACGTCTGCTCAATAAGGTGAAAGAGGAGTTCCTTGGAAAAGGCGTGAAATATACGGAAAGCGAACGAAAGGCCATAACCCGCGCGTACCGCTCCAGATACGGCGCCAGGGTGTGGAAGCGTTCCATTTATGATATATACCGGGATTTCCTCACGAAGCAGGCGGCGAAGGGATATGAGGTGGAGATCCCGGAAAAGGAATTTGATGTATACGACCTGGCGGCCCTGGCTTATATCTATAAAAGGATAAAAGAAACGGAGGTAATCAGCGAGGCGCACCACGTGGTAATCGACGAGGCGCAGGATTTCGGAATGATGGCATACTGTGTCCTGAAATACTGTATCAGGGAATGCACTTATACTATTATGGGGGACGTGTCCCAGAATATCCATTTCGGCTACGGCCTGAATGACTGGGAAGAACTGAAGGAGCTGCTTCTTCCGGATCCCCAGGACAGCTTCGGCGTATTGAAAAAAAGCTACCGGAACACAGTGGAAATATCGGAGTTCGCAACGAATATCCTGCATCATGGACGTTTTTCCAGCTATCCGGTGGAACCGATTATCCGTCATGGGGATCCGGTGAAGGTGTCCGAAGTCACGGATACCGCCCTGCTGATGAAAAATGCGGCCAAGGTCTGCAAAGACTGGCAGGCGAAAGGCTTTGACACCATTGCAGTGGTATGCAGGAACCGGGAAAAGGCTGCTGCTGCGGCCAGAGAATTGAAAAAATACATCCCCATCGTGGAAAGCGATTTGGAGAAGGCTGAATTCAGCAGCGGAATCATGGTCCTTCCTGTGGAATATACGAAGGGACTGGAATTTGACGCAGTGCTCATCCTGGATCCCACCAGGGAGGAATATCCTGTGGATGACGGACATGCAAAGCTTCTGTATGTGGCGGCGACCCGTGCGCTCCATGAGCTGTGCGTGCTGCACCAGGGGAATCTGACAGGCCTGATAGCGGATCCTCTGCCGGCTGACGCCGCCAGGAAAAACGGCGGAAGGAACCTGCCTGAACAAGCAGGGCAGGCGCCTGGCGTGCAGCCGAAAGATAAGCTGAGAAAACCCGCATCTGCAGGGACAGTCCCCAGAAAGCGGATATCCATTGTAAGAAATACGGGCCTGGAAGAAAAACAGCAGGCAAATACGGGATTGGCAGAAGGGCAGCAGCGAAATCCGGCCCGGCCTTCGGCTTCATTTCCGGAAAAACGGGAAAGTGGAAGCATCAGCAATGCTTCAGTAAGGAGCCTGCCGGATACAGGAAGAAAAGCGTCCGCAGGCATACAGAACAATGGAAGCACAAACGGAAGCCTGCGCCCTCCCTACAGCATTCCCAAGGCTCCGGCCCGGCCTGCTGCCAGTAAGAATACAGGAAGAATTGATTTCGGGGATATGCCAGCTACTGAAAAACTGCGGCCTGCCGGACATTCCAGGATTGATCTGGCAGTCAGGTGGGTGAACAAGCGGCCGGACGGGCTTTATCTGCAGAGCCGGTATGGCGTGCTCCGCCTGAGCCCGGTGGGAAGCGCCATTGTGCGTGTCACCTTTACCAAAGGCATGCAGCTTGCGGAGGAAACCAACCCGAATATCGCGGTAAGGAGAATCGAAAAGTCCTGGAAATACAAAGAAATGGGAAATATCGTGGAAATGACAACCGATGAGCTTTGCCTTCAGGTAGATAAAGCAACGGGAGCGATACGTTATCTGACCCGGGATAAAAATCTGCTTCTGTCGGAACGGAGTAAAGAAAGCAGACAGATAGAAAGCGGATCCGGCCCTGTGAACCGGGCATGGCTTTTCCTGGACTGGCCGAAGGGGGAAGCGCTGTATGGGCTTGGCGCGGGAGATAAACCAGGCATCAAGCTGCGCGGCACTGCAAGATATATATCCCATGATGGCGGAAACGAACTGCCGCTGCTTCTGTCGGATAATGGCTACGGCATCCTGGTTGCCACGAATAAACCGGTTATCTGTTGCGATATTTCAGTCTATGGTTCCTATTTGTGTGCGGAGGACGAACAGCAGCTGGATTACTATTTTATTGGCGGAAAGAAACAGGTGACAATAATGAATGCCTATGCTTATCTGTGCGGCAGGCTGTAAGGGCTTTGGCTGCAAAGCATGAAACTGGACAAATAAATGAAGCCGCCAGGAAATCCCGCCGCAAAATGGCGGACGCTGGTTGATGATTGAAGTAACAGACGGCAGTATCCTGGAGGATGTGAAAAAACTGATTGATGTCCGGATGGGAAGAAAATAATATCATGGCAGGCGGTTCATTTGCGCCTGCCTGTTTGTTGTTTTATACTGTGTAGTTCACAGAAATTAGGCAACATTAACGTAAGGACTTTTAGGGCTAATAAATAAATTAACATGCAAAAAATAAAATTGAACAACAAAAATGCAGTAAAACTAAATTATTATAGGTAAATAAACAATTCTTAAAAATTTATTAATTTTTTAGTGACAAGCATTTAAAATTAGTGCATAATTTGTTTGTCATTGTATGGTGAAATATTTTTTCACCATATAAGACAGAGCAGCCGCTGCGTGGTATTTAAGCACAGACAGAAAAGGAAAACAGCGCCAGGCAGGCTGAATTTGAATAAATGGAGGGTTCATTATGGAGAATAAGTACTATGAAATGAATATCGCCGGCTGTATCAGGAGGCTGCCCCGTATCCGTATCACGGACAATATGGAGATTGCAAGCTTTGTTCTTCTGGGAGATGCGGAGCTTGTGGTAAAGGCATCTGCCGAGCTGGTGAAAAGAGTGCCCGAGGTGGATTACCTGATTACTGCTGAGGCGAAGGGAATCCCGCTCGTTCAGGAAATGGCACGTATTCTTGAAATGAAACGTTATTTTGTGGCGAGAAAGAGCGTAAAGCCCTATATGATAGATCCGTTTGTAACGGAGGTTTATTCCATTACCACGCAGAAAAAGCAGATTCTCTGTCTGGACAGAGAGGAGAGCAATATGATCCGCGGCAAGAGAATCCTCATCGTGGATGATGTTATCAGTACAGGCGAATCCCTGAAGGCCATGGAATCCCTGGTAGAAAAGGCCGGCGGTATCGTTGCCGGTAAGGCGGCGATTCTGGCGGAGGGTGACGCTGCAAAGCGTAAGGACATCATTTATCTGGAGTCCTTCCCGGTATTTCCGGTGACAGCATCCAGATAAAAAGGTGCATCGGAGGGTGTTTCTTATATTTGCCGTCCGGTCTGCACAGCCTGCATAATTTCCTGCGCATAAAAAGTGCCCTGTAATGGTTTTGCAAACCGGTGTATGGGGCACTGAAAAATTGAGGAGAAAATAAGTGGATTACGTAGTAAATGATATCAGTTATAAATATACGCCCGATGGGAAAGAGGTTCTTAAGAAGGTAAGCTTTACGATAGAAAAAGGAAAGGTTACCGCAATTGTGGGACCCAGCGGCTGCGGAAAGTCCACGCTGGTCCAGATTTTCAGCAAGGTCATTCCCAAGCTGATCGGCAACGGCGAGCTGCAGGGAACCTTTGATGTGCCGGAAGGGACCTTTGTCAGCGTGGTCAGCCAGTCTCCGGAGAACCAGCTTTTCGGTTACGGCGTGGAGGATGCCATTGCATTCGGTATGGAGAACCTGGGACTGCCTCAGGAAGAAATTATGGAACGTATGGAATATGTCCTGGATCTTCTGAATCTCCAGTATCTGAGAAACCGAAGCGTGGCAAATCTCTCAGGCGGCCAGCGGCAGGCGGTATGCATTGCCTCCGTACTGGCGATGGAGCCGGATATCCTGATTATGGATGAGCCTACAAGAGGAATTGACATCGGCGCAAAA
>ENA-ORTD01002527-ORTD01002527.1-human-gut-metagenome-genome-assembly--contig:-NODE-2527-length-10342-cov-2.252746_pt1 | contig 10342 bp, 5 predicted proteins | sample MGYA00241907_ERZ509178 | MGnify/ENA primary metagenome ERZ509178 (study PRJEB26280, sample SAMEA2338793) | human gut metagenome | biome: human gut; feature: human-associated habitat; material: faeces...
TTCGCTACAACCGACCAGTCGTCTTTGGGAACTTCTGTGATTACGCCCTCTTGCTGGCATCCTGCCAACCCCAATAAAAGCAAATATACTATCTTTTTCATCTTTGAATGCGATTAATAAAGGTGAAACACATATCCTTGATGGGACCGAATCCCTCGAAAATACGGGAGGTCTCGATATCTCCTGCCGTTGTCAAAGTCAGCTCGTGCAGTTCTCCTTTGTCTCCCTTGTCTACAGCAAGTGCCAGACAGCGTTGCATATAATTCCATTCTTCGGTAAGTTGGTGATCTTCCGTGATGCGGAATTGCATTTTTGTAATGGGACTTCCTGCATCATACAGTTCGTATGTTTCCAGACTTGCCACATTGAACAGATACACCTTGGAGTCTACGGTATAGAAAAACTGGTCAGGGAATGCGCTTGTCGTGGCAAACTGCGAATCCTTGTTAATCGGCAATTCCCCGATAGAGTCGCCTGTAATGGTCTGTTCAGTGCTAAGACGGTAAGTCCAATAGCTTTGGTCCTTGGTATCCTTGACAATAGCCATTGCAATTCCATCCTTATGCTCTTTGTCCTTGTTGTCCGTTCCCATCCATATCACTTCTTTGCCGGTCCAGTCGTTATATTCTTCGGGGAAAAGCGTAATTTCACCTCCTCCGCCCAAATTGAAATAAAGAAACTTGTCTCTTTCATCATCCCAGAAACACAGGTAGCTACTCTTTTGAGATTTTGCAATCAAATCAACTTGGTAGGTTTCATTCAGTTCTTGTGCTATTTCGGGAACCTGAAATTTACCTCTTCCGCTATTAAAAGTTGAGTAATAAAAACGTTTGTTTTCATCTACCAATATCACGGCACCGCCACTGCTGGGAGACCCATCCAATCCGTATGCCACTTTGGTATTATTCTCAGTGATAACTTCCGGCAAAATATCATTCTGCTTCTTTTCCACCTTCATTTCAAAAGGAAACAATGCCCAGACACTGTCAGGAGAAGCAATATAAAGCCACTCCGGAGCATTTCCGTTTCCGGTGATTACCGGTGCATATACCAACTCGGTAATATCTTTAAAACGTTTTTTATACCCCAATGCCGTATAAGCGTCCTCCGTGAAGAAATAATTCAACGAATCAGGGTCTTCCACGGCAGAAATGCGGGAGTCTTCTTTATCCCCGTTCAATACCAACCAACTGTTGATATACGGATAAACGGTCTTAATATGCAACTCTTTGTACGAACTGACATTCGTCTGCTTGTCCGTCAGGGAGAACACGATATCGAAAGCAGAGGATTTCTTAGGTGGGAATGTCAGCCTTAAATCCCTGGTCGTGATGGTATCGGTCACTGTTTTTTTGTCTTTGCTGTAGCTGACCAGCCACAAGAACTCCAGGTTTTCTTCGTTGGTTGCCTGGCTCTGTGACAAATCAACGGTGTAATCTACATACATCGTATCCACAGGTGGCTGCTTGAACCGGTAATAGCCGTCCTCACTTTCAGGCAATATCTTATAAGTGACCTCGTTAATGTCCCTATATTTATAATTGCCTTTGTCCTCATAGCATCCGGTCAACCCTCCGATTAAGAGGGCTGCCAGCATGAATATTGATATTGTCTTTTTCATAATCCTATTATATTAAATTTACCAAGAAGCCGGAAAATCAAACGGTGTCGGATTTGCACCGGCATATTTCTTCATAAAGTCTTCGTATGTATTGGCGTATGCCTCGGTCAAGGTTGCATGTCTTGCAGGCCAGTCGCTTGGATTTCCCCCTTCAGAAGGAGCTCCCAGGAACCAACCGTCAACATTACCATAATTCATAGGCATCAAAGTAATCCATATAAACACCCGTTTCGCTTCCGAGTATTCTCCCAAATAAGGCAACTCATCCCAATAGGATGGTTTGGTATCAACCTCCGGGAAAGTGAATCCATAAGGAGCGTCCGGATGAGCACTGTTGTAGGCTGCCAGTTCATAGCGGAAAATGGGGTTCCAATCTGTCCAGTTTGCCCATTCCTGATATGTTGCACCATACATCGGCATTATCTGCTGCATGAATGCCTCTTTTTCCGGAGAATAGTCGCCTAAATAATAGCTCTTTTCAGCCCACCATCCCGGAGCGGAAACCGGCAATTCAAGCTGGCTGTCCGGATGTTCTTCGTTGTATGCGTTAATAGCATCGCGGATGGCACCCATGACATTATCCATGCTCATATTCTGGTTCACCAAAGGATTGATGTTGCATTCGCCGTAATACATCTGCTCTGTCAATACGGCAACAACCGCAATGTCCCGTTTGATATCCGAATATTCTCCCAGATAAGATTCTCGGAAATCCCACCATTCCGGACGTCCTTCTATCGGAAAATCAAAGGCAAGCGGAGCTTCCGGATGTTCTGCATTGTATTGTTCCAACAACACCCGCAGCACCGGATTGGCATAATCCCAGGTGCCGTCTTTGATTTGATAATCACTGCGCGGGAAAAGTTCGCGGACAATGAATTCCTGTTTCTCGGGCGAGAAAGCTCCCAACAGGGACTCACGCCACCAGGACGACTGCACGGTAACAACCGGGAAAGAGAATTCGGAGATACCCTGTTCCGCAACTGCATCCCTGAACACCAGATTCCAGTATTCCAATTTACTGTTGTTTGCCAAGGTCTCACCCTCTTCACTCAGCAGATTCTTGATAAACTCATGCTTTTCTTCCGAAAATTCACCCAGGAATTTCAGCTGTTTGTCCCACCATACCAATTTTGTCGTTACCGGAAATTTGAATTTCTTCCGGTCTTCCGGTGCTGCATTGGCATTGAATTCATCCAGAGCTTCGCGCAACTCCAGATTGTATTTGTCCGTCTCGTTCCACATGTGGTTGTTTTCCTTGCTGAATGCCTGTTTGGAAACCGTTACCATAAAAGCATACTTTTCTTCGTCAAATTCTCCGAGCCACTCCTGACGTTCGTCCCAACCTTCCGGTTGTTCATACACATCCTTGATATCCAGGCGCAATATGGATTTTTCCACAACACCCTTGTCAAAGAACGCCCCCTTCCCTTCCGTATCGACCGTAATTCCGACCGTATAGGTCCCTCTTGTCTTGGGACGCAACACGGTTATCTTGATGGTATCTTTCAATTGATTGGGAGCCAGGCTATAATACGGCTCAAACACAACCTCGGCAACCTTGCTGGAATCCTGGTCTTCCACCAAAACGGTTTTCAATTTATACTCTCTTTCATCGGGAGTCGGGAACCCCTGCAAATCCAGCACAACCCGTTCAAAGGTATATGCTGCCAGCGAATCCCCGTAATAGAATGTTTTCGGCTCGCCGTTTATTTCCTCTTCATAGGTGGCAGTGGCAAAATTGAACACTTTGGTCATATCTTCACTGCTGTTGGCAGAAAACTGCAAACCGTCTTTTTCCTGCGTATATTGGACCACGCCTTCTTCCTGACAGGAAAACAGACCCAGCAGAAAAATCGAATAAATATATTTTCTCATAGTACTTGCATTTTAATGGTTAACCGTTATTTCCCGTTTCCATAGGCAATTTCATCATCCGGAGTCGGCAGTACGTAATAGTCCATCTTCTCAACCGGACAACGCCAGAAGGTTTTATAGTTGTGCCGTTTCAGGAAATAGAAATACTGTCCTTCTGCAAAAAAATCCTTTTGGTACTCTTTGTTCAGAGCCTCCTTGCGTGCAGCCTCATCATATGAATCGTTTGCTTCGATGTTATTGTTGCGGGAGATTCCCCTTGCATTCCTCACCTTATTGATATAGGTGACGCTCTCTTTCAGAGAAACGGATTCCGCCAGGATGTAATACATTTCAGAGAGGCGGATCAACGGTATTTTCTCGCTGTAGTTCTTGTCTTTGCTCAGATATTTGCGGCACATCAACCCGTTGTTGCCGTGGATAAACCCGTAGCTGTTCCGGTAGCGTATATCGTTCAAGCCGATGGTGGTGCGCTCAAATACAGTGTTTGCATTATCGTACGAGATATACAGTTCATTACTGTAAGTGTTGATGCTTTTCCAGTCATCTTTCAATTTGTTCGCCATATCATCCATGCCCAGGCAGAAAATAGTCTCATCATACAGGGAGGCATCCTGGATATTGCTTATCACGAGCTCCAGTCCACACTGCTCTATCACCTCCTTGGCTTTCAGCGCAGCGTTTTCCTTGTCGCCAATCCAGAGATACACTCTTGCCATCAACGCCTTGACTGCCATTTTGTTCATTCTGTGCTTGCGCAATCCCAGGAACGGGTTATTCAAATCATTTTTATAATTCAACGGGTCGTCTTTCAACAACTCCTCGGCTTGCGTCAGGTCTTCCAGAATGTGCTGTGCAATGACACCGGCAGACTCCAGGGATTTCTGGTCGGCATTGAATTCCGTACGCCAGGGCAGGCATTTCATCTCCGGGTCTTCACTATATACAGGACCGTACAGGCGAAGCAGGTCAAAATAATGGAATGCACGCAAACCCAATGCTTCACCTTTCATCAGATTCCAATAGCCGTCCGTAAGCACAACATCTTTTCCTTCGTGCTCCAGGCGGTAAAGCAGATTATTGAGGTTGGCAATGGTTCCAAACTGGTTTACCCAAACGGAGTTGACATCCTCTTTGGCATTCGCATTATTCTTGTAATCATAGATTTCCGCACGCGTTTTGTCAGACGGAGCAACCGATATGTCGTAGTTGTCGTAACGCTGGGCAAGTCGTTCTATATAATCATACGACAGTCTCTTCCCGTAATTGTCGAGCAAGGTCATGCGGGAATATACACCTATCAGGGCAACCTTGAAACCGTTTTCCGATTTGAACAGCTTGTCGGCTTCTATTTCATCTTTCGGGCTGACATTCACCCAATCTGCACAGGCGGAAAAGAGCATTGTCATTATAACCCAAGCACTTAAAATTCGTATTCTAAACATGACATTTCTTTTTAATTGAATAATACAGATAAAGACAGGTTAAAGCTCCGCGCAAAAGGATAATCCAGACCTCTTTCCTGTTTTACGGAAGAGATTCGCCCGATATCCTGCATGGAAGCATTCAGCGACAAACTTGCAATCTTGCATGCTTCCAGGAATTTGAACTGCTTGGGCTCAAAACGGTAGCCGATGGATACGGAATTGAATACAAATTCATTTAATTTCTGCAAGAAACGGGTACTTACCGGTGTCTGCTGATTAAAGAAAGAGATTCCTTTGTATTTTGCATAGCGGTTTGTCGGACTCCAGCGGTCGGAACCCGCAGCACGGCGGTCTACGTTTTGCGAGATGTCTATGTTCTCGATTTTATCTACCAGGGTCTGGTTGTAGCGGTCTGCCCCGAACTGATAGGAGAAACCCAAATTGACAGAAAGGTTCTTCCATATAAGCGAAGAGTTGACTGCTCCGCGCACTTTGGGTTCCGTGTCGCCTACCGGCACTTTGTCGGCAGCATCCCAGACAAAGGTCTTTTCGCCGTTCAATTTCTGGAACAGTTCCTGACCGGTTGCCGGGTCGATACCCAAAGAACGTACGGATTTGATGACAGTCGTAGATTCACCCTCTTCGTATATAGGCAATATCTCGTTTCTATTTTCCTGGTTCTTACGGTTCATTTCTTTCAGCTCATTGGACAGCTTTTTAATGACATTCCGGTTGTGGGTGGCATTTACGCTGAGACTCCACTGGAACTGGTTTTCGTAGTTGTTGATGAGCAAACCATTCAATGAAACGTCTACACCCTCATTCAATACAGCTCCCACATTACGGGTCAGCGTGCTGAAACCGGTAGAAGGCTGGATGTTTGTTCCCAGCAACATCTCATCGGTGTAATTGTGGTAATATGAAACAGTTGCATTCAAGCGGCTGTTCCACAAACCGAATTCCAAAGAGACACTTTTCTGCATGGTTTTCGACCATCCCAAATCCGGATTTCCGATTGCCATCAACTGTGCTCCCAGGACATCTCCCGAAGGATAGGGGAACATCAAATCTCCAAACGAATAGGTCTCCTTGGCTTGATAAGAACCGGTTGTTCCGACACTTCCAAAAAGCGTCAGATTGGAAATGATGCTTCCCTCCAGCCACTTCTCGCGCTCCATGTTCCAACGCAGCCCCACCGACCAGAAGGGTGCCATTTTGGTATCGGCACCGAATTGTGAAGAAAGGTCGCCGCGGATATTGAAGTCTACGGAAAAACGCTGGTCATACATATAGTTCAACGAACCGGTCATACCCACGCTGCGTTGGGTGGATTCCTCTCCGTTCACCCGCTGGTCCATTTCGAAGGCAAACAGGAAATCGTCCATGTTGTCATCCGGGAATCCCTTTGCAGAAAGGTTGATACCGTCGCTTTTCGATGAAGAGACATCCCAGCGGAGCAAGGCGAACATTCCGTGTTTGCCTTTTACCAGGTTGTAGTTCAAGGCAGCGTTGGCATTCCAGCTTACAGACTCTCCGGTACTTTTTGTATAGGAACCGCGCTGGGTCAGGTCTTCTTCAGGAGCAAAATCAGTGTGGTGCGACGATTTGAACTGCTCCGAACGGGCCGTGCTCTTTGTCAAAGACACCTGTCCGTTGACACGGAGATTGTCCATAATGGCATATTCGATAGAGAAGTTGTCTACAATACTGAAATTGTTTGACAGGTCTTTATTGGGAAACTGTACATTATATAATGGATTGGTAACCGTCTTCGGGTTGTTTGCCGATGACATGGGCTTGATTTCTATTACCTGCTGGTAACGGCCGTTTTCATCTGTCAGACGGTAATAGGGATTCAGTTTCGTATATTCCGAGAATGAACCGTAAGGCGAATTATGCGATTTGGTATTTGTCATGCTCAATGAGTTGCTGATATTCCATTTCTTGCGGCGGTATTGCAAGGAAAGGGTCAGACCTACGTTGTTACGGTCCGAGCCTTTCATGACTCCGAACTCATCCCCGTAGTTCAGGCTCAGGCTATAACGGATTGCCTCGTCTCCGCCCTCCATGTTCAGGGTGTGGCGATGGGTGAGTGCCGTACGCAACGGTTGCGACAGCCAATAGGTGTTTACTCCGCGCAATATTTCCTGTTTGTATTTGTTGTAATAGTTCAACATGTCTACGCTCTCAAACAATCCGGCAGATCTCTCGTATTCCAATTTTTCGGACGCATTCATCAGGTTGTAGTCGGACAGGTCCGGAACAGAAATTCCCACATTGCCGCTGTAACTCAACGTCAATGCACCCGGTTTCGGTTTCTTGGTTTCAAAAACCAACACTCCGTTAGAGGCTCTCGAACCGTAAAGGGCAGTACCGGCAGCATCTTTCAGAATGGTAATAGATTCTACGCGCTCCGGGTCCAGGTCGATAATGCGCTGCAAGGTCGTCTCAAAACCGTCCAGAATGAACAACGGCATGTTAGGACGGTTGGAATAGTCTCCCATCAACATCTGGAAATCTGCACTGGAACCGGTAGCTCCCTGGCCCAACTGGACGTCTCCGCGCAGACGGAATTCAGGCAATGCGTTAGGGTCGGAACCTGCCGTATTGTTTTCCACGATGCGGAAACTCGGGTCGAAAAGCTGGAGCGCCTGCAACAGGTTGTTCGGATTCAATTTCTTCAACTGATCGCCTTTGACAGTGACATAACGGCCGGTAAAACCGGACACTTTACGGGGCGCCATACCTGTTACCACAACATCTTCCATTTCAATAGACATGGCTGTCAGTTTTACCACGACATCTGCCATATCTCCTTTACCGGCAATGTTGACTTCTTCTTCTTGATACCCGACAAAACTAATAACCAGTGCTGTAGCGCTACCTTCCATAATTTCCAGGTGGAAACGGCCGTCCATGTTGGTCACAGCCCCCACACCTCTCTGTTCCTTCAGTACAATACTGGCTCCAAGCAGCGGCTCGCCTGTTTTGGCATCTTTTACCACACCGCTGATTTTTTGTACGTCATGGGCAGGTAGCTCTTTCCGGGGGCGTAATACAACGGTACGGTTAGGCTGGTATTCCACATCTACGGCATATCCTGCCAACACCTGTCCGATAGCATCCCGCAACTCCTTGTCGGTGATATTTATATTGATTTTTTTAGAAAAATCAAATGACGCATGATTATAGAAAAAGCGGATATCAGCAATGTTGCCGATTTTATTTAGGGCTTGTTCTATTGTTTCATTAACTATCTGTACTGAAATTTTCTTTTTTTGATATTCTTCCTCTGCAGCTTTTAGTCCACCGGAAAAAATCAGCATAAATAAAGCAAACACCAGGAACCGATGGCCTAGAAATTCCTGTAACATTTTCTTCTTTTGCATAAATTTGTAATTTTAGTTAGTAAATATATTGTCGTCAGCTGTAGTAAATTCCTTGTGTAGGATATTTTGCAGATACTGTTACATATTACTTTTGCATTTCAGTCAACTCCTTCTTAAATTTCTTGTTCTTATTGTATTTTTTGAAGTAATCTTTACTAAGTGTTTTGATTACGTCGAAGTCTTGCTGTTTTGATATGGCGTTGTACAAAAACAGATAAAGCACAGCGTCTCTCACATCGCCTTCGTACACTTTTGACAGTTTCTCATACATCTCTTCCATGTTTCCGGCAGGCTTGTACTCTTTGCCGGCTTTCCGGGCCTCGCATTTTTCACGGTATTCCAGATAATCGATCAACCAACCGATGTAGGCGTAGCTTTTCAATGAAGCCTTGTCGCTTTTCACCTGATAGCCGTCCAGAGCCTCCCAATAGCCTTTCGGAGTGCATTCCTGAAGCGGTTTTTTGTTTACATCGGATACGATGAACGGATATTTCACCAGGTTGTCCAGGTACATGCCCTCCAGTTCCGCATGGATATAGTTGAATGCGAACGGGTCCACCTTGTCGCGGATGCCTTCCAGAATCTCCTGTTCCTTCTTCCAGTTCCGCAGGCAGGCATCATAATAGGTCTGTACCGGCACCTGTGTCACCACGGCTGCCAACGGGTTGGTCTTGTAGTGGTCGTTGATGCGCACCATGCGTCCGTCACGGATGGCGCTGTTCAGGGTGACGGCAGCCGGGGTACCCTTGAACTCAACGTGCTTGTAGTTTTTTCCCTGGAATTGGATGGCCATTTCAATCTCGTCTCCGGGACATACAATCATCCAGAGCCAGGCGTTTACCTTCATCAGGCCCGGCTCTTTCAGTTCCACCTCGAACTCCATCAGTTGGTTGTCCTTGAACGGGAACTGCTGGTTGTTCGCTGTGTTGTCTATAAACTCAAAATCGATCACCTTGCCGGTATATCCGACAGCGGTTGCCTTGATTTTCGCTGTTTTCTGGGCTTGTACGCCTGCACAGAACAGGCATACAAGCATACAAACCAATATTTTCTTCATCTTCGGATTATTTCTTTTTGTCGTTTTTCAATAGGGTCTTGATGGTATTGATCAGCTCTTCTCCGCGCAGGTTCAGGGCTTCGATTCTTCCTTCCGGGTTGATCAGTACGGTGTAGGGGATAGCCGAAAGGTTGTATTTGCGTGCCACCGGTCCGTACCATACCTGGAAGTCGCAAGCCTGCGGCCAGGTCATCTTCAGGTCTTTCACAGCCTTTTTCCAGGGTTCCGGTTTCTGGTCCAGAGAGATACCGATGATTTCAAAGTTCTTGCCCTTGCATTCCTTGTAGAGCTTCACTACATTCGGCATTTCATTGCGGCATGGTCCGCACCAGGATGCCCAGAAGTCGAGCAGGATGTATTTGCCTGCAAAGTTCTTCAGTTCGATGTCCTCGCCGTCCATTCCCTTGATGGAGAATTCCGGAGCCTCTACGCCCACCTTGAACTCCTTGTTGGCGATGATTTCATCCAGCTCCTTGGTGTACGGGTGGTTGTTGAGCTTTTCGTTCAACTGTCCGCGCAATTCTTTCAGTTCGTCCAATGACAGTTCGTTGGTCATCTCGAACAGCATGATGAACGGTGCGAAAGCCTGGTCGTTATAGAAGCGTGCCATGTATTTCTCCATGTTCAGTTTCTTGGTGTTCTGTTCCCAGGTGCGGTATTTGAACAGGCTGTCCTCCACTGCAAAACTTCCGCGTCCGTAGCGCATGTAGTGGGTGTTGGAAGCCAGCAGCATGCTGTCGATCCAGTATCTTGTCTGCAACTGGTGGAGCGACCACAGGTTGTTGTTGATGGTACCTTTGGTTACTGAACCCAGGAAATAGTCGGCACGCATGGTCATGTTCATCTGACCTGCCTCCAAAAAGACGGGTGCCAATTGACCGTCGTGGCTTTGGATGAAATAAATCACGGAGTATTCGGGTACAGTATCTCCTTTGAACCGGAACCGTCCCTCTTTCACTTCGCAGCTGTCCAC
>ENA-ORTD01002544-ORTD01002544.1-human-gut-metagenome-genome-assembly--contig:-NODE-2544-length-10245-cov-56.707753_pt1 | contig 10245 bp, 13 predicted proteins | sample MGYA00241907_ERZ509178 | MGnify/ENA primary metagenome ERZ509178 (study PRJEB26280, sample SAMEA2338793) | human gut metagenome | biome: human gut; feature: human-associated habitat; material: faeces...
GAAGGTATGGGAAAGAACCATGCTAGTCAATACGCCAATTTTGGAAGCTTACGTATGGTGGGGATGACTGATTATGAGTATCGTGATGTCAACTCGCTTTCAGGCGGTCAGCAGCAGCGTGTGGCCATAGCCCGCGCCATTGTGAACGAGCCGGAAGTATTGCTTCTTGACGAACCGCTGGCAGCTCTCGACCTGAAGATGCGTAAAGATATGCAGATGGAACTGAAGGAGATGCATAAAACATTGGGAATCACATTTGTATATGTAACACACGATCAGGAAGAAGCGCTCACGTTGAGTGATACAATTGTAGTAATGAGTGAGGGGCGTATTCAGCAGATAGGTACTCCTGTAGATATCTATAATGAACCCATCAACTCATTTGTCGCTGATTTTATCGGAGAGAGTAATATCTTGAACGGCATAATGATAAAAGATAAGTTAGTGCGTTTTGCCGGTGTAGAGTTTGAATGTGTGGACGAAGGTTTTGGTGAGAATATGCCTGTGGATGTGGTGGTTCGCCCTGAAGACTGGTATATTTTCCCTCTTTCGGATGCTGCACAGATTACGGGTACAGTCACTTCTTCTATCTTCAAGGGAGTGCATTATGAGATGGTTGTTGTGGCAAACGGTTATGAGTTTATCGTGCAAGACTACCATCACTTTGACGTGGGGCAGGAAGTAGGTCTGCTGGTCAAACCGTTTGACATCCATATCATGAAGAAGGAGCGTGTATGCAATTCTTTCGAGGGAGAGATGATAGACGAAAGTCATGTTGACTTCCTGGGTTGTCACTTCGAGTGTTTGCCTGTAAAGGATATCGAACCGGGCGAGAAAGTAAAAGTAGTGGTGGCATTTAAGGATATTATCCTGCATGACAATGAAGAAGACGGAACATTAACCGGCGATGTGCGTTTTATCCTTTATAAAGGCGATCATTACCACCTCACCGTTTCATCGGATTGGGGAGAGGATATTTATGTAGATACCAATGATGTATGGGATAATGGTGATCATGTAGGTATCAGTATTTTGCCCGAAAAGATTAAGATAATAAAGGTTGTAGACTAATATAAAAAAGAAAAGAGGTGCTCAGAACGATACGATTCTTCTTGTCCTCGCGTAAGAGTTGGACGATTCCTTACGTGATATTTTCAGCGATATTTGTTATTCTTCCGCTTCTTCTGATAGTGGTTTATGCATTTATGGACGATGCCGGACATTTTACTTTCGGCAATTTTACCAAGTTCTTTGCCCACCCTGAGGCAATCAATACGTTTGTTTATTCCATTGGCGTTGCTATTATCACGACAGTAGCGTGTATTCTGTTGGGCTATCCTGCCGCTTATATTCTGACGCAGACCCGAATGAAATATGCACAAACCATCGTGGTGCTCTTTATCCTTCCCATGTGGGTCAATATCCTGATTCGTACGTTGGCGACAGTGGCGCTTTTCGACTTTATGGATGTGCCCTTGGGAGAAGGAGCATTGATATTCGGTATGGTATATAATTTCCTGCCTTTTATGATTTATCCTATTTATAACACATTGCAGAAGTTGGATAAAAGTTATGTGGAGGCAGCGCAAGACTTGGGGGCCAATCCGGTACAGGTGTTTTTTAAGGCTGTGTTGCCATTGTCCATGCCCGGCATCGTGAGTGGTATTCTTATGGTATTCATGCCCACTATCTCCACATTCGCCATTGCCGAGTTGCTGACAATGAACAATATAAAACTGTTTGGTACTACCATTCAGGAAAACATCAATAACAGCATGTGGAACTATGGTGCGGCGCTTTCACTTATCATGCTGTTCCTGATTGGCGCCACTACCTTGTTTGCTTCGGATGACAAGGGCAATGATGAAGGAGGTGGTTTATGGTAAAGAAAATATTATGTCAGGGATACCTGTGGCTTTTATTGCTGTTGCTCTATGCTCCTATTTTCATTATTATGATTTACTCCTTTACAGAAGCAAAGGTGCTGGGCAATTGGACGGGATTCTCCACAAAACTTTATTCATCGCTGTTCACCACGGGTACTCATCACTCGCTGACCAATGCGCTGATTAATACGTTGACCATCGCGCTGATAGCTGCAACGGTTTCCACTTTATTGGGGAGTATCACTGCCATCGGCATATTCAATCTGCGTGCCCGTTCGCGCAAGGTAATCGGTTTTGTTAATAATATCCCTATTCTGAATGGCGATATTATCATCGGTATCTCGTTGTTCTTGCTGTTTGTTTCGCTGGGTATCCCTCAAGGATACACTACCGTGGTACTGGCTCACATTACATTTTGCACCCCATACGTGATTCTGAGTGTATTGCCACGTCTCAAACAAATGAATCCGAATATTTATGAAGCGGCACTCGATTTGGGGGCAACTCCCATGCAGGCACTTCGTAAAGTGATTATTCCTGAAATACTTCCGGGAATGATTTCCGGTTTCATGCTGGCAGTCACACTGTCTATCGACGATTTTGCCGTGACCGTGTTTACCATCGGCAATGAAGGATTGGAGACATTGTCTACCTATATTTATGCCGATGCGCGGAAAGGAGGACTTACTCCCGAACTTCGTCCCCTTTCAACCATTATATTTATACTGGTATTGGTGCTGCTCATTATAATCAACCGCCGTTCGAGCAAGAAAAAAGAGGCATAAGAAAATGAAGATAAAGATGAATAAATGGATAATGGCATGTGCCTGCGGGTTGCTTTCGCTCACAGGATGCTACAATACGGGCGAACCTCGCGAAAATGTGCTGAAGATATATAATTGGGCAGATTATATCGATGAAGATGTGCTTGCCGAATTTCCCGAATGGTATAAAGAGCAAACGGGTGAGGATATCCGTATTGTATATCAGACATTCGATATCAATGAAATCATGCTTACCAAAATTGAACGCGGTCATGAGGATTTTGATGTGGTATGTCCTTCGGAATATATCATCGAGCGAATGTTGAAGAAGAATCTGTTGCTGCCTATTTATGGGGCACAGAACGAAACGTATATTGAGGATTGAATGAAAAAGATATTAAACCTATTGATATACAAATGGTTGTGCGGAATATGGATGGATGGCTCTGCAAAACGAAACGTTTACGTGGGTTTAATTTGCAGCTACATTTAGATGCTTTTCGGGTATACAGATTTGCAGATAAGTTTAATTGGGTTTACATAGGGCTTACATGATTGATTAGGGTGGGGGAGTGCATGGCAGCTGCGGCTGCTTTTTTGTGCCCGATTATTTGATATAATTTTGCTTAAATTATTCTATATAATAGTTATTTGGTATATTTGCGACAAAATATTATTAGTTATGGGAAAGGTAATACATGTGCATTTGACGCACGGAATAGAAGGAACAAAGCGGAAAGATTGGTATTTCAGCAGCATTTCGGCGGTTTATACCGTTTTTACAGCTGAACAGGTGGGCGCAACGAAGAATTATCTGCTTCATGCAGGATTATCTGGTAACGGGACTGTATGCACCAAAAAGGCTATAATAAAGCAATCTACGCTCATTTCTTGCGGGCGTAGTAGAAATGTATCAGACGAATAATAAGCGGCTAAAAAGGCAATAAAAACGGCTTTAGAATGATCCGGTGTGGGGAGGTGGTTATACCTCCCCTTTTTTGTGCTTGAAATCGGTCTTTTTTGACGCTGGATATTCAGGTGGATATTCAAAGTGGATATTCACTTTTATAGAACTGGATATTCAAAATAGGGTTTTGGCGGTGTGCGATACAGACATGCTAAAATACCACAATTTTAAAAATACCCTTGTTTTTTTATTTGATAGCCCCCCCCTAAAAACCTATCATTTTTCACGTTTTACTTTTTAAATTCCCCAATATCAGTGCCTTTATGCCCTTATATAATGGTAGGGGAGGGGGATTGCTTGGGAGGGGGACATCATGGGGGATGATAGGGGGTACGCTTCGTTTTCCATCACCGGTGTATGGTAATAGTAAATCCGCCTACCCGACATTTGCAGTACCGGAAATGGGCGCATCCGATACATGTTTTTCCTTTTCGATTGTCATTTGCCGGATTCGTTCCTCTAAGCGTCCGATTTCTCTATCTTGTTCCCTGATGATTTCTTCTTTTTCTCTAATTAAGGCAAGGAGAGAGGAGAGTTCGGTTGTTTGTGTTGTTGTAGATGATGTATTATAGTAAATATCACCTTTCCCAGTAAGTAACCAGGTAGGGTTTATATCATTATGTATTTCGATAATTTTCGACACCCATAAACTTGATATATCTGTTCCTTTGCTAATGCATCTTGAAATTACTCCATTCGAGCACCCAATAGCTTGTTCAAGTGCCCTTGTACTGATACCTTTTTCTTTAATTAGGATTGCAATCCTGTCGGAAATATTCGTCATAAGTCGTAAATTATCTACATAAAACTTTTTAGTGTCGAAAATATTCTATATATTTGCAGCGTGTTCAAAAAGGAACACCGCGCCAAATATACGAAAAAGGCATGTGATTAGCGAATTTTAAGGATTAAAGAAAATGAACGAAGAAATAAAAGAATGGCAGACACAGAGCGTGAAGCACAAGGTGGCTTACGTGTTGATGATGGACGGTATCAGCTTCAGATATACCGAAGAGACCGGGATTGTGTTTTCCGCACCTGATTTTTATGTGAAGAACCTTATCCGCCGCCTGATGAGTTGTTACGGTGTGAGTTTGAAACCGATTATAAACGAATTTAAATAAGTGAGATTATGGAAAACAAGAAAATGAGTTGCTGGGATTTTGTATTCAGTTCTGTAAAGACTCATATAGATGATCTGGTAAGACAGGCTGACAAGTACACCAAAGACATGAATGAGGATTTTGAACATTTCTTCTGCTGGTATGCCGAGGATATGTACAAGACGCAACGTGAACTTTCCTGTTACCGTGCCTTGAAGGTGGTTTTATCTGCCGGTAGCCATGATGATGTAAAGTTATACATGGAAAGCAAGATAAACAGTCTGACTGATAGTCTTCTTACCGGAAGCATCCGCAAGAACAGCACCAGTGCGGCTTCAAATTTGGCGCATACGTTGGAACTGGAAGTGAACCAGAAGATACGTGAGAAATTCACTATACTTCTTGGGATTATTGAAAAAGGTGAAAAGGTTGAGGGACAACAGTAAACCCAGCGTGACAACCCGGAAGGCGTTAAGAGACGGGTGACGGTGTGGAAAGACACACGGGAGTGCATGGTTCTTGTGCCGGGGTTCGATTCCCCGGACTCCCCCCAATATTAATCATTAAAACAAGTGAGATATGAACAAGAGGTACATTCACATTACGAAAGCCGACCGCGACTTTATCGCAAAGGCACTCAACGTGACAGAGAAGACTGTTTATAACGCTATCCGGTTTGATGACCGTCGTGGCAACTCCGAACTTTCTGCAAAGATCCGTAAGTTGGCCATGGATCGTGGCGGTATTGTGATGGTTGTTATTCCGGAAATAGAAACTTTCCATGATTATGACAATGTGATGCGTCAGTACTGTCCGAACGGTGCCTTGATAGAGCTTGACCGTAATGATGGTAGCGGTCAGGTAATATTCAAGGGAGAAACGGTGAAGACTTACGAGCATGTGATGGTTGCCGATATTAACCAAATCCAAGCGTTTGCATCGGCATTGAGATAGGAGGCGGCTATGTTGGTGTATTACGGTAACATACAGTGTATTTCTGCACGTGAGCTCATAGATGGCGGCTATATCACCGAATCCTGTTATAGGAACTGGGTGAACCGTGGCCGTATCAAGGTGGTGCGCCGTGGTGGAGGTGCTGCTGGAAATTGCGCGTTGGTCGCCCTCAATAGCCTGCCTACCGAGTGTCTGGAACGGGTGAAGGAAGACAACCCCGGTGGAACAGAGCAGGCACTTCGCCACTGGATACTATCAAACTATGTGCTGGATCAGGCTGCAGTAGCCTATTTTTTGGAATGGTCTGCCCATTCTTCCAGCAAAAGAGCTACAGACGAACTTGCCCGGAAATATGCGGTGAATGCTTCCGTGTTGAATACTTGTATCAAGCTTTATAACAGAAGCAATGACTACCGCAAACTGATGGGTGAAAAATACAACTGGGACATGATGGCCACCACCATCGAGACCCTGCGCGAAGACTTTGGTCATGACCTTCCTGCCAGTACCCTGCGCTTCCGAAAGAAAGTGAACGAATACAAGCAGTACGGTTACGAATGTCTGATAACCGGTAAGTTCGGCAACCAGAACAAACGGAAGGTGACTCACATGGACGAACGTCTGGTGATGAGTTTGAAAGTACTTCCCAACCAACCATACGGCAGCGATGTGCATGAAATGTATCTGTCGTTTGTATGCGGAGAACTGGAAGTTTGGAATCTGGAAACAGGAGAGATATTCAATCCGGAAGACTTTACGGACAAGAACGGGGAGCCGAAAGAACTGAGCGAAAGCACTATCCGGAACATTCTGAACAACCCGGCAAGCCAGCTGCTGATAGAAAAAGCCTTGCGTGGACGTATGGAGTTCTATCACGAGCAAATGCCGCACATGCACCGTCATGGCGGGGAGTTCTCTTTGTCACAAATAACGATGGATGACGTGGATTTGCCGCGCCGAATGAAAGGCGGCGAGTATGTGCATGCCTATTATGCCTATGATGCGGTGAGCCAGTGCCGTATCGGGCTGGCCTACGGACGGGATAAGGATGATGCTTTGGTAGTGGACTGTTTCCGTGATATGTTCCGGCTCATCGAACGCAACGGATGGGGTATTCCAGCCGGTATTGAGGTGGAGCAGCACTTGATGAGCAAGTATAAAGAAGGATTCCTGAAAGCAGGTGAGGTATTCAAGTTTGTGCATTTCTGTGCTCCGCAGAACTCACAGGAAAAATATGCTGAAGCTCTGAACGGTGCGTTCAAGACAACCATAGCACATAAGAACCATGAAGCCATTGGCCGCTGGCATAACAAAGGTGCACGGCGGGTGGACCAGAAGAAAGTGAGCGACAGCAGTAACCACACCTGGGAAGACCGAAAGTATTATACGTTTGAAGAGCTTGTGGCGGATGACCGTCGCGATTGTGAAGAATGGAACAATACGCTTCACCCCAACCAAAAGAAATATCCCGGAATGACCCGTTGGGATGTGCTTGTAGCCAAAATCAATCCGACCCTTCGACCGCTTGATAAATTGACTTTGAGCAGATATATCGGGGAAAAGGTAGATACCAGTATTCGTAGAAATTCCACAGTACGTGTGGCAAATGCAGACTGGTGGCTGAGCGGTCCGGAAGTGCTGGAGCAGTTGGAACCAAACAACCGCAGGGTGACGGCCTACTACCTGCCGGATGAAGAGGGTAAGCCTACGGATGTCTTCCTGTTCCAGAACGACCGCTACCTTGACAAGGTTCGTCCGGTAGTGACTTACAACCGGGTGATGGCAGAACAGACCGAAGAAGACCGGGCAGCCTATACAGAGCAAAACAAAGTTCTGAGCCATTTCAGCAAATACCTCAATGACCACGCCATCGGCAAGGTGGGAACCGGTACACCGGATCAGCCAACGGATGACCCGGAAGAGGAACTGGAACTTCCCCCGGTGGAACTATCCAATGATTTGCCAGCCGAATTGTCGGCAGATCCGGAATCAGATTATGAATGGCACTCCGGAATAAGCGAGGCAATGAGGGCCATCAGTGACATGTAAGAACAGAATTAGAACAACATTAAAACAGCGTTAGAATTATGATTACAGAAGCGCAAAAACAGAAGATTTTAGCAGCGATAGCCGCCAACCGTGCGAACTATCCCAGTGATGCCAAGCATGCTGCCTCTTTGGCCATCAGTACGTCTGTGTACAGTACAATCAAGAACGGACAGACAGACAAAGCCCTGAGCGATGCCAACTGGATAAGCATTGCCCGCAAATTAGGGGTGAACCTCCGTGGTGAAATGGAATGGAAAGCAGCCAAGACCCCGACCTTTGAATATATAACAGCCCAGCTGGAGTTCTCACAGCAGTCCAGCCTGTCGGGCATCCTGTGCGACATGCCCAATATCGGCAAGACTTTCACGGCACATTATTATGTGCAGAGCCACAAGAATGCCGTGTATATCGACTGCTCGCAGGTAAAGACCAAATTGAAGCTGGTACGCAAGATTGCCGCGGAGTTTGGTGTGGACAGCAAGGGAAAGTATTCAGACGTGTATGAAGACCTGGTATATTATCTCCGTTCGATGGAAACCCCGCTTATCATCCTCGATGAAGCAGGCGACCTGCAGTATGAAGCTTTCCTTGAACTGAAGGCTCTATGGAATGCCACTGAACGCTGCTGCGCCTGGTACATGATGGGGGCAGACGGATTGAAAGAGAAAATCAACCGCTCCATAGAATGTAAGAAGGTGGGCTATACCGAAATGTTGAGCCGTTATGGTGACCGGTACAGCAAGGTGACACCAGATGATGGCAAGGAGCGCGAACAGTTCTTGAATAACCAGGCACGTATTGTGGCCAAGGTAAATGCCCCAGCAGGTGCTGATATAGCCCAGATTGTACGGAAGACACGCGGTGGTTTGAGAAGAGTCTATACTGAGATTGAAAAACTTAAAATGAATGAATTATGAATAGATGCAACAAAAACAATAAATCCCCTCGTGTGAAGACTGGAACAAATCAGTTACTGAACGAATTGCTTGCGCTACGAGAAAGGCTTGATGTGCTGATTTGCATGTGTGACGCAGAATTAAATCAGCGCCAAAGCATTCAGCCCTCCCGCCCTCTCCAAAGACCTTGTATGGAATGTATCGATGTCGAGTCACTTCCCATTCGTGAGTTGACAGTGGAGGAGGAGCACATGCTTGTAGGAGCGGATTTAGAAAGACGGTTTCAAAACGATGAAACCCATCATCCGTTCGCGTTGGAACATTGCTAAATAATGAAACTCTTATGTGTATTGAATCATTCATGATGCAAAAATATAAAAAAATATGAAGCGTGCGTACAGTCCGAAGGAAATAGCCGCCAAGAAATGGGTTACTCTGCCGTGGAATGAGAAATGGAGCAAACCTTTCGGGTTCCCGGCAGAGAACGCTTCGTGGTTCATCAGTGGTGCCAGTGCCAGCGGGAAGAGCAGCTTTGTGATGCAACTTGGAAAGGAACTGTGCAACTATGGGACGGTGCTGTACATGAGTTACGAAGAGAAAATCAACCGAAGCTTCCAACGGCGTATGGGTTATCTGAAGATGAATGAGGTGCAGGGTAAATTTCGCGTGGTGACAGAAGGCAGTCTGGAGGAAGTGATTGCCAGACTGAAAAAACCGAAAAGCCCGAAGTTTATCATCATCGATTCCTTTCAGGTGGCCGGATGGGATTATCCGCAGGCTGTGGAACTGATGGAAACCTTTCCGAAGAAATGTTTTATCTGGATCAGCCAGGAAAAGAAAAGCCAGCCGATGGGTAGCGGTGCAGTAAGATTGAAATATATCTGTGATATGAAGATTCGGGTGGTCGGTTATAAAGCTTATTGTCAAGGACGCGCCATTGGAGACCCGGGAAGCTATTATGTGGTATGGGAAGACGGAATCATTCAAACAAGTAATAATTTACCAAAGTGATTATGGATAATAACGAAAAGGCTTTTGAAAGCTACACCGGAACGGAAGAGTTCCAGATCCTGCTGGACGGAAATTCCAGCCGGGCAGTATTGGATGACTGGCTGGAACGAAACATTCAAAGTGACCTGAAAGTGAGAAGAGCGAAAACGCCCGGTCATGTCGTAATAGAAACGGGTGATGTCTTGTTTGCACGTAATGTGCTGATATGGAATCCAAGTTGTAAAGTCAACATCAAAAAGAAGTGATATGGAAAAAGACAAAGTTTACATCAGTGGTGCAATAGCCCACTACAATATCGATGAGCGCAAAGGTGCGTTCCTCGATGCTGAAAACAGATTGCGTGCTATGGGGTTCGTTCCGGTGAATCCATTCAAAAACGGACTGCCGGATGAAGCGCACTGGAGAGAGCACATGCGGGCGGACATCCGTCTGTTACTGGATTGTAATTTTATCTATATGCTACAAGGATGGGAATTGAGTAAAGGAGCTAAGCTGGAGCTTGATGTGGCCAGTTCGTGTGGCATTAAAGTATTGTTTGAATAACCTTTTAATAGTGAATATATGGAAGAAAAACAGAAAGTTCAGGTCGTATTTGAATTTGACCGTTCCGAGTAT
>ENA-ORTD01002547-ORTD01002547.1-human-gut-metagenome-genome-assembly--contig:-NODE-2547-length-10239-cov-2.281225_pt1 | contig 10239 bp, 7 predicted proteins | sample MGYA00241907_ERZ509178 | MGnify/ENA primary metagenome ERZ509178 (study PRJEB26280, sample SAMEA2338793) | human gut metagenome | biome: human gut; feature: human-associated habitat; material: faeces...
GATAGTTTATCTGTCTTGGCTAAGTCGAATTTGATGCTAGCTTCTCTTTTGGACCGAAAGTTTTATGATCTTGAAGTAAAATTCGGATTATTACCGGGTTACATTCAGGACAATAGACGCAGCGATTTATTAAGGGAGCAGCATTATATTATTAATTATTTGAATGATATTGCTTTATCTTTGACCGATGCATTACAAAAAGCTAAGGAAGAAGTAAATCGATCCGGTAAACGACGAGGAGAAAAAAATTCCGATAAAAAAAGACAAAGAAATTCATCAGGTGATAGTGGATATCCTAAAATGAAGCAATTTCAACGTAATCTGAAGAAGCAATTGGAAGATTTAGTTTCTCAAATGAAAAATGGTGAAAAAGGTAAACCTTTACATCAAAGAATCAGTAATATGATCAGAGAGAACGAACTCTTCAGAAAGAGTTTGAATGAATTTATTTCAGAAGCTGGTTCGATGTCAAGCAGAGAAAAACAATTATTGAATGAGATCAACCAATTGATCGATCAAAATATTAGAGATATGGCTAATTATTCGGTTTCCGGTCAATTAATTAATCGGAATAACTTAATTTATAATAAATTATTAATGTCAGAAAAAGCATCAAAAGAGCAAGAGGATTTTGAAGATAAACGTAAATCTGAATCGGCCACTCAGACTCGGTTTCATCGGCCTGAGCAGATGTTTGAATTTCAAAAGAAATCGGCTTTCATTAAAACGGATATTCAAAAGTCTGATTTGAAGTTAAATACTTATTTTAAATCAATGTACAACCATTACTATATAAAGCTTGGGAATGAATAAATTATCAATTTCAATTTCGTCAGAAATCAGTAATATTGTCAAAGTTGAGAATTTTGTAGAAACTTTTACTGATTATTTTGCTTTACCGTCTGTATTGTATGGTAAGATCAGCTTATCGGTTATCGAAGCGGTTAATAATGCTATTTTATCCGGAAATAAACGCCAACCGGATAAAATGGTGAGTTTAGTAGCTGAGAAAACAGATAAACAATTTAAGGTGACAGTCAGTGATGAAGGAGAGGGGTTCGATTATGAAGTTATACCGGATCCGACTTTACCGGATAATATCAATAAAATAACCGGTCGTGGGCTATATCTGATGAAAACTTTGTCCGATGAGTTAATATTTGAAAACGGAGGTTCTACGGTGACTTTGGTTTTTAATTTGTAGTGAATGTGTGTGTCAGCGTTTTTATTTTGTGGGAAAGATTTCCTGGGTTATAATAACGTTTTTAAGCTATTTCAATGAAAGAAATTTTGTTTTATAGAGAAGGAAAAGCAGACTATCCTTCTTTTTTTTCTGATAAGCTGATATGTAAATGGATCGAGGTGATTGCCGGACATTATAATAAATCGGTAGGTGCTATCAATTTTATTTTTTGTGACGATGATTATATACTTGCTGTAAATCGTCAATATTTGAAACACGATTATTATACTGATGTTATTACTTTCGACTATTGCGAAGGAGATGTACTTTCGGGCGATGTATTCATTAGTTTGGATACAGTGAAATCGAATTCCGAAATGTTTTCTACTTTTTTTGAAAATGAGTTCTGTAGGGTGATTTGTCATTCAGTTCTTCATTTAATCGGATTTAAAGATAAAACGGATGTCGATAGTAAGGAAATGCGTAAAAATGAAAATATTTGCTTAGATCTTCTTAAAACGCTTTAAAATGGCAAATCTTTTACCGGATTATGATGTAATTGTTGTCGGCGCCGGACATGCGGGTTGTGAAGCTGCCTGTGCAGCAGCTCATTTAGGATCTCATACCTTATTGATCACCCTGGATATGAATAAGATAGCTCAGATGTCTTGTAATCCAGCGATAGGAGGTATTGCTAAAGGTCAGATAGTGAGAGAAATAGATGCTTTGGGAGGTTTGACCGGTATAGTGACTGATCAGAGCTCGATTCAATTCAGAATGCTGAATCGTTCGAAAGGTCCTGCTATGTGGAGTCCTCGTTCACAATGCGACCGGATGAAATTTTCTGCTAATTGGAGGTATCAGCTCGAGCATACGGATGGTTTGGATATGTGGCAGGATGATGTAGTAGAGTTGGTAGTGAAAGATGGGCAGGTTTACGGGGTTAAGACAGCCTTGGGGGTCGTTTTTAATGCGAAACGGGTGATTTTAACCAACGGAACTTTTTTAAACGGCCTAATGCATATAGGTCGGGTAAGTTTCGAAGGAGGCCGTATTTCCGAGCCGGCTTCTCACGGTTTAACAGCTCAATTGTGTAGCTTGGGATTCGAAACGGGGCGGATGAAGACCGGTACTCCTGTCCGTATAGACGGAAAAAGTATCGATTTTTCTAAATTGACCGAACAAGGCGGGGATAATGATTTTCATTGTTTTTCTTATTTGCATTATGATTATAGGAATACTCTGATCCAAAGGCCTTGTTATATGGCTTATACTAACGAAGCTGTACATCATGCTTTGAGGCAGGGGTTTACCGATAGTCCTTTATTCAACGGCACTATACAGAGCGTTGGTCCTCGTTATTGTCCCAGCATAGAGACTAAATTGAATACTTTTGCCGATAGGACCAGTCATCATTTATTTTTGGAACCGGAGGGAGAAACTACTACAGAGTTTTATTTAAACGGTTTTTCTTCTTCATTGCCCTGGGATGTACAATTGACCGGTTTGCGTTTGATTGAAGGTTTCGAGAATGTAAGAATTTTCCGGCCGGGTTATGCGATAGAATATGATTATTTTCCTCCTACACAGCTTTATCATACTTTAGAGACTAAATTGATTCAAGGACTTTATTTTGCCGGTCAGATCAATGGAACGACAGGTTATGAGGAAGCAGCAGCACAAGGATTGATGGCCGGGATCAATGCCCATTTATCTTTACATTCTTCAGTTGAATTTGTATTGAATCGGGATGAAGCATATATTGGGGTACTCATAGACGATTTAGTGACGAAAGGAGTGGATGAACCTTATCGTATGTTTACTTCCCGGGCAGAATATCGTATTTTATTGAGACAAGATGATGCGGATATGCGTTTGACACCTAAGGGATTTCAGATTGGTTTAGTTACTAATAATAGACATAAGATATATTTGGATAAAATAGAGAAGAGAGATTTGTTAATTGATTTTATTAAGAATTTTAGTGTTAAACCTGATGAAATCAATTCTTTTCTACTTTCATTGAATACAGCACCTATCCGACAAGGAATGAAGTTGGTGGATATTCTTAGTCGTCCTCAAGTGGGATTATTGGCTTTGATCGATGTTTTACCTTCGTTGAATAATTTTATCGGGGAATTTGTTTTGCGTGATGAAATCATTGAAGCTGCTGAAATTTCTATAAAATATTCGGGATATATCGAGCGGGAACGAATGTTAGCCGATAAATTATCCCGTTTAGAGAATCTAGTCATTGCTGGAAAATTTAATTACGAAGAACTCACGAATTTGTCTATTGAAGCTCGTCAAAAATTGTCAAAGATTCAACCTAGAACAATAGGTCAGGCTTCTCGTATAAGTGGTGTGTCGCCAGCTGATATTAATGTTCTTTTGATATTGATGGGACGGTAAAGAGGCGAATGTTTCACGTGGAACATAAAAAAGGTGCGAAGGGTGAAATATGTGTTTTATAAAATATTTTTATAAAAGAATTTTTGAACCGATGAAAAAAATTGAAGGTAATATTATTGATATCTATAATAACCGGATTTTTCCCGGAACAATTTGTATAGACCATGGAATAATTACCGATATTTTAGAAAATTCCAATTCTTATCAAAATTTCATAGCGCCTGGTTTTATAGATGCTCATGTACATATTGAAAGTTCGATGCTGGTGCCTGAAGAATTTTCAAAACTGGCTATTTCGAAAGGGACAGTAGCCGTTATTAATGATCCTCATGAAATAGCCAATGTTTTAGGAATAGAAGGTATTCGGTTTATGATAGAAAATAGTTGGAAAGCACCCATCAAAATTTTCTTTTCAGTGCCTTCTTGTGTTCCCGCTACTTCTTTTGATTATTCAGGAGCTGAAATAAATTCTGATCATATCGAGGAATTATTACAAAACTATTCGTTTGTTTCTCTATCGGAAATGATGAATATATCCGGAGTATTACAAAAAGATGCTGAAGTATGGCGTAAATTGAAATTAGCTGAAAAATATAATATACCGATCGATGGGCATGCTCCGGGGATAATAGGGGAAGTTTTGAAACAATATGTAAGTGCAGGCATTTCTACTGATCATGAATCTGTATCTTTATCCGAAGCTTTGGAAAAAATTTCTTTAGGAATGAAAATTCTAATTCGGGAAGGAAGTGCAGCTAAAAATTACGAGGCTTTAAAATCCTTGATAAATAGTCATCCTTATTCTTTGATGTTTTGTACAGATGATTCTCATCCCGGAGATTTGATTCATTGCGGGCACATCGATAAGATAGTTCGAAGAGCTATTGCTGATGGTTTCGATTTATTTCAGGTTTTGAGAATAGCTTCTCTTCATCCTATACAACATTATCACTTACCGGTAGGTACACTTCGGATAGGAGATCCTGCTGATTTTTGTATATTTGAAGACTTAAAATCATTTTCAGTATCGGAAGTTTACATACAGGGTGAACTTAAATATTCTAGTTCTTGGTCTATGCCGGATATTAAAGCTGAAGTTTCTGATTTTTCGAATTTGAATCAATTCAATCGGAAATTACTCCAGCTTTCCGATTTGAGAAAACCCATAACATCCGATATCGTTTCTATCAAGGTGTATGATGGGGAATTAATTACAGATAAAGTAATTTTTTCAAATCATGATTCATTCGATAATTTTGAATCTGATTTGGATAGAGATATACTCAAGATTATTTATCTGAATCGTTATGAGAATAAACCTCCTCAGATTGCTTTTATACATGGAATAGGTCTGAAAAAAGGTGCTTTTGCAAGTAGTATATCGCATGATTCCCATAATATCATTGCAGTAGGATGTAATGATCAGGATTTATTGATTGCTCTTAATTCTATTATTTCAGCAAAAGGAGGACTTTCAGTGGCATCTGAGGGAGAAGTTGACATTTTATCTTTACCTATTGCCGGTATTATGACTGATGAAAATGGTGAAAAGGTAGCTATGATTTGGAATAAATTAATTCAAATTTTGCATCATAATGGGTGTATACTCGATTCACCTTTTATGACTCTTTCTTTTATGGCTCTGATTGTGATACCTGAATTGAAAATAGGTGAAAGAGGATTGTTCGAATATAGTAAATTTAAGTTTTTAGCAGATTGAATTTGTTATGGCTTTATATGATGACCATTTGAAAAAAAAGATTAGTGAATTACCTTCTTCACCTGGAGTATATCAATATTTCGATTCTTCTGGAGTAATTATATATATTGGAAAGGCTAAAAATTTAAAAAATAGGGTATTATCTTATTTAAATCAAAGTAATCAGTCAAATAAAACCCGGATTTTGGTCAATAAAATCACGGATTTACGGTATATTGTTGTAAATAGTGAGCAAGATGCATTACTTTTAGAAAATAATCTGATCAAAAAATATAAGCCGCGTTATAATATTTTATTGAAAGACGATAAATCTTATCCCTGGATTTGTATTAAGAAAGAACCTTATCCCCGGGTGTTTCTTACCCGCCGTTTTGTACACGACGGATCGGAATATTTCGGTCCTTATACTTCGGGAAAATTTGCCCATGTACTGATTTCTTTAATTAAATCTTTATTCAAATTACGGACTTGTAAGCTTGCATTAAATACGAAGGCTGTCTATAACAACCGTTTTAAAGTTTGTTTGGAATATCATATCGGTAATTGTCTCGGGCCTTGTATTGGTAAAATACAGGAAGAAGAATACGATGAATTTATCAGCCAGGTGAGGAATATTTTGAAAGGTAATTTGTCTTCTGTCATTCAGGTTATGACCAGGAAGATGAATTCGTATGCGGAATCACTGCATTTTGAGGAGGCCAATCGAATGAAAGAAGCACTTGAAGCCATTAAAAATTATCAATCTAAATCGACTATTGTCCGTACTACGATTCACGATACAGATGTTTTTTCTTATTTGGAAGATGAGAAATATGCTTATGTTAATTTTTTGAGAATTGTTCATGGTGCTGTTATACAAGTACATACAGTTGAATTAGAAAAGAAGATCGAAGAAGATAAGGAAGCTTTGCTTGCTTTCGCTATCTATGAGATCCGCCAATTGGTGAATAGTAATTCGAAAGAAATTATTGTTCCTTTTTATCCGGATGTTCAATTGGAAGGAGTGCAATATGTGATACCTCAACGAGGTGACAAGAAACAATTATTGGATTTGTCCGAAAGAAATGTATCCTATTTTAGATTGGATAGAGAACGGCAGAGGAATCTAAAGAAAGAAGATTCGAGTTTTAATATATTGAAAACCATTAAGTTAGAACTAAAACTGCCTACATTACCACATCGTATGGAGTGTTTCGATAATTCGAATATTCAAGGGACTAATCCGGTGGCTTCCTGTGTAGTTTTTATCGATGGTAAACCGGCTAAAAAAGAATATCGAAAGTTCCACGTGAAAACAGTCGTCGGGGCGGACGATTTTGCTTCTATGGAAGAAATTATTTTCCGGAGATATAAAAGAGTATTGGATGAAGGTCTGGAATTACCGGATCTGATCGTGATCGATGGAGGAAAAGGACAGTTACATTCGGCTGTAAATAGTTTGAAAAAATTAGATCTATATGGGAAAGTACCGATTTTAGGATTGGCAAAACAAATGGAAGAAATTTATTTTCCTGAAGATAAGGATCCTTATCTGTTGGCTAAAAATTCGATGGCTTTAAAAACGTTGATGCATATCCGGGACGAAGCCCATCGATTTGGTATTACATTTCATCGTAAATTGAGAGAAAAATCACAGATTAACAGTATATTAGGTGATATTAAGGGTATCGGAGAAGCAACTGAAACTATATTATTGCATGAGTTTAAGTCAGTTAGTAATATCAAACAAAAGTCTATTGAAGAACTGGCTAAGGTGATCGGGAAGAAGAAAGCACAACTTATTCATGAGTATTTTCATCAAGAAACCGAATAATAAGAGTTTATCCGAAAGAGTGCCGAGGTAAATCAGCTGCTTTAAAGCTTAATATGTATTGTTTTAATACTGATTGGCGAATCTGTAGTTCCGATCGTAAATATAAGTTGTAAACTTTAGATTCGCCAATCGGTCTTTAAGGCAGTCACAAAAAATAGAAAAATTTTCTATAAACAGCCTTTTATTTAGTTATTTGACAGGTTTCAGGGTATTTCGATATACTTCTTTATCGTTTAATACTTCAACCGCTTTAGCTACTTCTTGATCATGCTGGACTTTATATTCTATTACCCCTTGCAGATAATAGTAACGTTGAATGAATTGTTCTGTTAAAAACGAAGTGATCTCATCTTTAAAGAGGTCCATATCGCGGTCGATAGAATGGGTGAAATCATTTTCCAAAGCGGCAATTTGTTCTTTGGCGGTGTCATAATACTTTTCGGCTTTGGCTGCTTCGATCAATTTATTCAATATCTGTTGTGATTCGGTTTCATAACTGAATTTCTTTTCTTTCAGATAGGTTTTGAATTCGTTGTATATTTCATCTGTAATTTTAAATTCATTGATAGGGGCAATATTGGGGTGCCGAAGGGCATAACTATTGATAAAATCAAATGTTAGATCTTGTAAAACAAGTTCTTGAGTGATTCTTGCATAATCTTCCGGAGTAATTTTAATATCCGGACTGATTCCGCCACCGTCATACACTTTTCTTCCGGATTGGGTTTTAAATTCTGAAATCAAAGAATCGGGCACTTTTCCGACACTTCCGTCAGGGTTCCGGTGGGAATAATCCAAGGCCTGAATACATCTTCCGCTAGGAATATAATATTTTGCGGTGGTAACTTTTAATTTCGTATTGTAGGCCAGATCGCGGACTGTTTGAACCAATCCCTTTCCGTAGGAACGTTCGCCTATTAGAACAGCTCTATCGAGATCCTGAAGAGCACCCGATACGATTTCAGAGGCCGATGCTGAACCCCGGTCGATCAATACTACTAAAGGCATATCGGGTACGATGGGATTATTTTTGGCTGTATATTCTTTATCCCATTGTTTTACTTTCCCTTTGGTGTCGACTATTTTGGAATTTTTCGGAACGAAGAAATTCACTATTTCAACGGCTTGATCCAGAAGACCTCCTGAATTTCCTCTTAGGTCCAGAATTAAAGAAGAGGCTCCTTTGTTCTTTAGTGAGATAATTGCCGAACGGACATCTGCAGCAGATTTATCGGTAAAACTGGTTAGATAGATATATCCGGTCGTATCGTTAACCATACCGGAATAAGGGACGCTCGGTAGTTGGATTTTTTCTCGTATAGCTTTCTTTTCTAGTGGATTAGACTCAAGCGGAAGCACTGCGTATATGGTGATCTCTTATTTCGGTTGTCCTTTTAATAAAGTACTTACCTCTTCCGTATTTTTACCTTTCACCGAAATTCCGTCGATAGCCAGGATGATATCTCCGGGAAGTAATCCGGCTTTATCTGCAGGAGAATCTTTATAAGGCTCCCGGATAATGACCTGATCTCCTTTTTTACTGATGACGGAACCGATACCGGCATATTCTCCGGTAGTCATCAGTTTTACATCTTCCATTTCGGATTCCGGATAATAAACAGTATATGGATCCAAAGATTTTAACATGGCTTTTATTCCTGTAGTGACCAGGTCACCGGGATTGACTTCATCGACATAAAACATATTTACGTCTCTGAACAGAGTGGCATAAATATTCAGCTGCTTACTGATTTCAAAGCTTTTATCATCGTTTCTCAGTGCGGTCAATCCGAGAGTGATCGAGATGAATGCTATGCCAACAAGTAGAATTCTTTTTGTTTTCATTTATATTTTAAATTTTTGTTTGTGATACAACACCTGATTTTTAATTAACGAAAATACGATATATAATTGATAATTGAAAATGGTAAATTGAAAATTAGCAAATCCTTAAGATGGATTGTTATTTTTTAAGGCACAGGATCATAGCCGCTGCCTCCCCAGGGATGACAGCGGAGTAGTCTTTTTATAGCCAGCCATAATCCCTTAAAAGGTCCGTGTTTTCGGATAGCTTCGATCGCATACTGGGAACAAGTGGGTACAAAACGGCAGGTGGGTGGCTTTAAAGGGGAGATACAGTATTGATAAAACCGAATCGGTAAAAGTAATAAGTGACTGATTATGCATTTAATAAGTGTCATACGATCGTTTTACCGGGATCAGGAAACAGAGGATAGTAAAGATGGAATCTTCTTCAGTACACTTTTTATGGCCTTTTCGGTTTTAGAAAAAACCGGAAGATTCTGATCGAGGTAGATAAATAGAATATCTACTGTATGTCCGGGGATTATATGCTGATAGAATTCGGGTTTGTTTAAACGGTAAGCTTCACGGGTCAGCCGTTTTACCCGGTTACGTTTAACAGCCCTTTTAAATTTCTTTTTACTCACGCTGATCGCTATCCTGGCAGGATATTCTCCGGGTATAGACGAATATTTGAGTACGACCCGGAACGGGTATTTTACAAAGCTGATCTCAGAAGTCAATAGTTCTTCGAAAAGAATTTTACTACATAGACGTTCGGCTTTGCTGAGTGAGTACATAAATGCAGGTTGGTAACTTATAGGGAAGCTAATCACAAAAAGTCAAACTTTTTGTGATTAGCTTCATTTTTGAATTATTTTGTTTTGTTTTCTTTGTTATAACGCTTTATAAACTCTTCGATAGCCATTGTCATGGAAGGACATTGGGGTGTCGGAGCTTTTATATCCAGCCGTAATCCTGCTTCTTCGACTGCAACTGCAGTTGCAGGTCCGAAAGCTGCTATAACTGTGGTATCCTGAACGAAGTCCGGGAAATTCTGGAATAAAGATTTTATACCGGATGGGGTATAAAAAGCTATGATATCGTATTCTTTCAAATTTTTGATATCGCTCAGATCGCTGGAAACCGTTTTATAAAGAATAGCTTTCGTGTATTTCAGATTCAACTGATCCAGTAATCCGGGAATATTTTCTTTGTGAATATCGGAAAGAGGTACAAGAAAATTTTCTGTTTTATGTTTCAGTAAAATTTTAGTCATATCATCCACGTTCTTATCCCCATAGAAAA
>ENA-ORTD01002556-ORTD01002556.1-human-gut-metagenome-genome-assembly--contig:-NODE-2556-length-10194-cov-3.287011_pt1 | contig 10194 bp, 10 predicted proteins | sample MGYA00241907_ERZ509178 | MGnify/ENA primary metagenome ERZ509178 (study PRJEB26280, sample SAMEA2338793) | human gut metagenome | biome: human gut; feature: human-associated habitat; material: faeces...
ACCCCTTGTATTTACTGGGTTTCCGTTGATTTAGTCTTATTTTATCATCATCATCGCCTAACCGCATGGAACAGGAAAATGACAAATTGATTGCTAGCTTCAATCGTTGATCTTCACAAACGCCCATTGCATACATCAATGTTTCTGCAGTCCAGATTTCCCGTTTCTGTGATTTATGTTTCGGCACTGTTGCATAGATACACGGATTTTTTTCTAACATCTCCCATTTTATTGCCTGCTCAAAACAATTGCGGAGTAATTTGTGAATATCTCTGACAGTACTCGCTGACACATATTCATTTCTCTTATTTCCCTTTGCCGGATTTCCTACTGCTTTTGTCTGCAACAATCCCTGATAGAATCTTTCCATAAAACGTGTATTGATCTCCGAAAGTTTTACAGTTCCAATCATAGGCTCAATATAATTTCTGATCAGACTAACATTCCCTTCATAAGTGGACAATGCCCATTTTTCTTTTCCATATAGGGAAACGTACTCTGTAAGCAGATCTGACAATGTATTGCACTTTCTAACAACAAGCGATCCCATTTCCTGTTTATATTCTATTTCTCTTTTCCTCTTCTTTGCCTCTGCTTTTGTGTCATATGTTTCCCATTTCTGTTTCCGTTTGCCGGAATCATCCTTATAGTTATAAATCACATTAAACTTTCCTTTTCGTTCTCTGATCGATGCCATATTAATTCCCTTTCCTTTCTCTTTCTTTCAACCATGCTTCAAATTCATCTCTTTTTACTCTGGATATATATCCAATCTTTACTGACGAAAATTTCCCATCATCAATCCATTTGTAAATCATTCCTCTACTGACCTTTGCAAGAAATGCTGCCTCGTCAAATGTCAGATAACCAAGATTTCCATTTTTGCTACGGTCTCCGGTTTTGGCTAATTTCTTTCGTCTGTAATTTGCCAGACTAAAATTTTGTTCCATTGACAACTCTTCATAATCGTTGGCCGGATCCAATTTATAATGATCTTGTCCATCTAAAAATTTCTGAAAGCTCTCTTTTGTAATTCTTTTCTTCTCTGCAATTTCAATCGTTTCAAAAAAATGGCTGTATTTAGAATTCTTCAAAATCTCATATACCTGACGTCTTGGAATTCCCAGAAGCCTTGCCATTTCCGGCATGGTAATTGTTGCTCCTTCCAGCTCCTTGTCCTTTTCCCTGTCTTTCTGTGTGCGATATTTCGATTGCTTCTCATACCATTCCTGAAAAGATTTTTTCGGAATCCTGATCCAGTAATCAACAGTAACTGTTTTTATACCGTCACGTCTAATCAGATCATAAACCGTAGTTTCACTAATCCCCAACATCTTGGCAACTTCTGATATGGAATAAGACCATTTTTTTAGGTTTTTCCCCGGTTCTTCCCCGTTCACTTTATGATACTTCACCTGGTTTGCATACCATTTCTCAAAGCTCGCAATATTCACTCGCATCTGTCCTGCGATTTCTCTGCATTCAAAATAATTTTTCTGAACCAGCCAGTATCTACCTGTCTTCTTTAGTCCCAAAAGATTTCCCATCTCCGGAACTGTCATCCAGTTTTTTTCCTTTGGAGGAAGCCGCTTGTATTTACTGTTCTCCTCTATTTCAGAAAGCACTTCTTCAAACGAAGTTGCTTCTATGATATCGTAATTCATCTGATCGACTCTCCTTTCTTTTCTGCATCATACATCATTTTCAAATAAAAAATTAGGATGTCGATTGTGACTTTTCTTCCCAACCAACATCCCAGATTTCCTTTACTCCGGCTGATTATCAAGGCAGTCACCAAAACTCTTTTTTGAAATTCTGTACTTTCCACCATCCAACTGGATCCATCGGAACTCTTTTTTCTTTAATAATGCATAGACCGTCGGGCGGCTTACATCTAAAATTTCCTGAATCTCTTTTACGGTATAACATCTTTTTTCTGACATATAAAAAACCCTCTTTCTTCTTTCATACATATAGGAAGGAAAAAGATCCTTCTATATAACGAAAGGAAAAAGAGGATTTTTACAGGGTGACTAATAAAAAATTTATAATCCATTCCTATAAATCTCATTTATAACAGCCTGCGCCTGCTCCATTTCTTTTTTCTTTATGATTTCTTCCCGGTCACTTAGGATTGCAATCATTTCACCTATCACATCTTCCAATCTGGGCTCTATATAACGATATAAGTATCCCAACATCCTGGTCGCTGTATAATCTGTATTCAGATTCTTATAGGCTATTTCTGCACAAAGTTCTTTCGGATATCCTTTGGTAAGTAAAACCTTATATAATTCATCTGTTCTTTCCGTTCCCATAAAGTATCACTCCTGTAAATTTCTCTCGGCTTAAATCAGTATGCCTTCCAAATGATCCAGCTCATGCTGACAAATCTGTGCGGTCCAACCGTCAAGTTTCAAATTCTGTTTCTTCCAATTCATATCCAGATATTCAACTTCTATCGTCTGATATCTCGTTGTCTTACGCACTCCCGTAAGAGATAAGCATCCTTCTTCGGTTTCATAAGGCGATTCTTTTCTTACCAATACAGGATTAAACATTACCACATCTACAAATCCCATATTTACAATAATGACACGTTTTTTCACACCGATCATATTCGCTGCCATTCCAACACATCCCTCACGGTTCGCAGCTAACGTATCCATTAAATCCCTTCCTACTTGAAGATCCGCTTTTGTTGCCGGATCAGATCTTTGTCCCAGGAAAAATATATCTTTCATGATGGGTTTTACCATTTTCTTCATACCTCTACTATTCTAAAAGTCGCTTTTTTTATTGTTCCTGAATGGTAGTATAGCAGTTTTTTTACTTTTTTTCTATCTCGCCCTGTTTTTTCTGCTCTGAGCCTTTCGTTATATGAGAGGGTTAATCTTTCAAGAGCAAGATCCACCCGTGTTTAACGTTATGGCATTTCTGCCTCCGTTAACCTCACGGTTTTCATCTTGATGGGGATTTCGTTTTCCCATGCCCTCGAATATTTAGGCGCTTTTTGCGTCTACTGGCTTCCACCAAAAGGTGTACGCATCACTAATTTCTATATCGGAAGGGACAGCCGATATCTTAATTAGTGTCATCACTGCATGATGGAAAGATCACATGGAAGGAGGAACATGAAAAGAAGAAAACAAACCGAATTATCACATCCTAATTTTGTTGCTGTCCGGCTGTCTGATACAGAGATGGCGATATTGGATCAGGCTTGTGCTTCTCTAGGCACAACTCGTTCCGAATATTTGCGAAGGCTTCTAACTGAAAAAGAAATTTGTAACAATATAGAAATTGTCGCAGACATCAAACTACTTCGGGATCTGGTCGGACAATACGGCAAAATCGGTTCTAATCTGAATCAAATCGCCAAGTATTTTAATACGGGTGGAACTCATTCCCAGGCTATGGAAAATGAAATTCATCAATGTATCTCTGACCTCTTCCTCTTACGAAAAAAGGTGTTAGAAATGGCAGGTGATTTTCATGGTGATACTAAAGCACATCAAAAGTAGAAATGAGGTCACTTTGTTTTAAAGGTATGAACCGGTATCTGAGTTAGACTGATTTTCTACTAAAAGAGCAACAAGGCGATGGGACATCCCACTGCCTTGTACTTTTTATAAGTTTATTTTTTATCGTCTCATACCCATACCACAACTCATAGCCGAATCTTCATCCGACCCGATATGACTTTATGGCTACTTGGGACTGGAAATTAAGGTTATCGAGATTATGAAAAAAAATCTTCAAACCACAGCTACAAATGCAGATGAAATACTTGGAGTTGATTCCAGCCGTCAGACCGGAAAGCGGCATGAAGAAGAATTATCTTCCCCCCGATAGTTACTGTAAAAACGCACTCGGCCTGAAATGACCGAGTTCAAAATATTGAATGCAGAATCTTTCTATGATTTAAAGAAAATTACACTGCAAGGCTTTTGGCTATTTCTATCATCTTACTAATATTATCACAAAACTCATTTTCATTTGTTTCAGCTCCCCAACTAATTCTAACAGAACTTTCAATATCTTCTACTGGTATACCCATAGCCTCAAGCACATAACTTGGCGAATAGCTTTTTGACGTACATGCTGATCCATTTGAAACACTACAATATTGCTTGCTTGAAAGCATCAATGCTTCTGACATTACCCCTTTGAAACAGATATTTACCGCCGAATCAACGCAGTAATCTTGGTTCCCATTATAATGGTACTCCACACCTGAAGCATTCAAAAGTTCTTCTAAGACAACTTTGAGTGATTTGAGTTTTTGAGAATTCTCTTTATATTCATTTTCTGCTATTTCACATGCTTTTCCACATCCGGCTACTAAAGCTACTGGTATTGTACCTGGACGTATTCCATGTTCTTGTTGTCCTCCATACATAATATTTTTTACAGGAGGTAATCTATATCTCTTTTTTTTCAGAATTAGAGCTCCTACACCTTGCGGTCCTTTTAACTTATGAGCACTAAATGAAAGCATATTATATTTGAGGTTTCTAATCTCATCTACTAATTTGCCACAACTTTGTGTTGCATCAACATGAAACAGTATATTACGTTTCTCTAATTCTGCTCCAAGTATATCTACTGGTTGAATAATCCCAGTCTCATTATTTACATGCATAATAGAGACTAAAAGTGTGTCTTCTCTAACTTTATCTAATATTTCTTGAACATTAACTTGCCCCGATAAATCTGGATTTACAATATCTACCTCGAAACCTTTCTTTTTCATCATCTTCACAGTCTCGAGTACGGATTTATGTTCGATAGCAGATGTAATGATATGTTTCTTATTTGTTTCTAGAGCATATTCTTCTAATCCTTGTATTGTTATATTATTGCTTTCTGTAGAACCACTTGTAAAAAAGACTTCCGAAGAATTAATCCCCAGTAATGATGCCACTTGTTTACGTGCATTTTCCACAATTGTTCTTGCCTGCTCACCATGATTATGGGTTCTACTGTCAGCATTACCATATGAATTCAAATATGTATCTACCATAACGGCAAGAACTCGTTCGTCTATAGGCGATGAAGAATTATTATCAAGATATATTCCCATCAGTTCTCCTTTATTGCGATATTTATTAAATCGTCTAAATTTTTAATATAATTTGTTCCAGATAAATGTGCAATTCCTCTTTCTAAATGTAATTTAAAATACTTAGAAAGGGTTTCATCATCTATCGGAAGTCCCATTTTGATACACCAAGCCTTCATAAGAGCATCATATAAATCATTATACTCTCCGGCAAAAGTAAACCATGACATTTCAACATTACTATCTGCGTTAACAGGAACATCTGTTGGCATAGAATATTCCCCTAAAGAATAACAAAGAGCCCATCTGCAGAGAACATTCCAATTTTTAATACCAGTTTTACCTTTTAACCTTCCCAGCCTATCTTTTGACTGACTTGATAATTTTATTTGCTTTACTATCATATTATTTTCCTTCAAATAAATATCCTTTTTTTATCGTTGTTTTCATTAATTCGTCATCATAAACTAATGTAAACTCATCCCCGATATGCGGTTTCATTAATTTGTAATATTTTTGATCAATTTCTGAGTCTGTTGATAAAATAATTGTTTGATCACTGGCATTCGGAAAATACGTTGATATTAACGCTTCTCTATGAATTGAATCCAAACGTGACAAAGGGGTATCTATAATTACTGGCAGCTTTTTCTTTGAACAAATAGCTAAAGCCCATAATAACGAAATAACCATAAGCTGTTTTTCACCAGCCGACAATTTTTTCTTTTCAACCTCTTCATCGCTTCCATTAAGATAGTGAATATCAAGAGTTACCGGATCCATTTTTATTTTTTCTATCAGGTGCTTTTTGTAGGCAAGCTTCTTATAACAATCAGTCATCGTGTTTGCTAAGATATCTGTCTTACGTTGTTGAAGTCTGATACGGTAACATTTTATAATTTCTATCGCCATATGTGCATACTTAACGGTTCGCTTATTATCGTCATTTGACTCAAGGGATGATAATACTTGTTCAGCAGCTTTACTAAATTCTGCTTCAGCAATCATAGCCGCTCCATGTAATGTCGTTCTTTTTTGCTGTAAAGAAGACAAATTAACTTCTTCTGTCAGAATTTCTTTTTCAAGTTCTTTGATTCGTTTAAAAATTCTATTCAAAGCCTTTTCATCAATGTCCACTGATAAATAATTATCTATTTCATCAATTTTTTTCTTGCTTGTATCTCTACGATGCAACTGCATTTCAACATGTTTTGCACATTGTTCCAATCCAAACGTATTTAATCTATTTAACTGGTATAAGGCATTATCTGTAAGACCATAAATTTCATCTTTCTTCTGTGCTTCATTATCCTCTTGAATAAATTCAACAAATTTATTTAAAGTTTCTTTTGTATCAGGATGCTTGCGGATAAAATCAATATAGAGATTTTGTACCTTTTCCGTTGCCATAACAGATGTCTTGTACGCTTGTTCCAATCGACCTTGTTCTTCAATATCAGAAAGAAGATCTTTTACAAGCATTAATGGCATTGCACCAGAGACCACCTCTAGAAAATCATCTTCGTATCTCTCGAGCAGAGCTATTTGTTGAGATCTTTGTTTCATAAGATCATGACGTTGCTCTACAATATCGCCACCTTTAATAGCATATTCTGAATTCTTTCTTTCTAACTCAATATTCAACTCTTGAATTCTTTCATGAGATCTTTGAATCTCATCATCAATATCTTTTAAATCATTGTCTGTAAGATCTCTTTTCTTCCTCAATTGTTCCAAATACTGTAAATCTTGATCCTCATTGGAAGCAGAGCTTAAACGCGATATAATTCTTCCAATATCATTGCTCAATTGATCCAATATAGATATTCCTAGGAGTGCTTTAATTGATTCTTTCATCTGGTCATTTGTATTTTCTACTGCTAGCTCAGCAATCTTTTCGCCATCAAAGAAGAAAAAGTTTGATAATGCACTTGGCAAAATGTTTTCTACGAACATTGGCCAATTTTCGGTTAAGAATGAATTATCTTCACCATTCTTTTTTACCCATATTTTTTCTCTGACTCGTTGCGTATTCCCATCCCATTCTCTATGAACCAAATAAATTTCTTCTTCAGAACCATCAAGTGAAAATTCTAACTCCACATATGTCTTCTTTGTTCCATCGGCTTTATTAACGTATGATTTTAAATATTGACCATACGTCTTATATTTACTCTCTGTATATGCGAAAGAATTCGAACCATATAAGCCCAAAAGAACGGCTTCAAGAAAAGTTGTTTTACCTCTTCCGTTCATACCACCTATAAGCACTACTGGATTAGTGCCATTAAATTCAAATTGATTTGTTGATGCATATACACCAAAATTATGCATAATCAATTTCTTTAAAATCATTCTATAGTGTCCTCATCTTCATCTTCATTTTCATTTTCATTATTAAGATAATCATATCGACCATCTAATACTAGTGGATTATATTTTCCACCCAAATCTTTTTTTCGAATTACGCGATCAATATAATATTGTGTTGCATCCTCTTCATTTTTATAAAATGTCTTACGGATACAGTTTTCTAAGACTTCAGTAATACCTTTTCGGTTATTTAAACTAGTAGCCTGATTTTCAATATCAATCAAACTATAGGCCATTTCAAAAGCCATTTCTTCTCCTGGATATAAATCATTCACTACTTCATTGACAACTTCTTCTAATATATCCCATTCTTCTTTACGAAATGCTTCCGATCCTACCCATTCCGGATCATCAAATTTTTTGCCAGTTACTTTTTTATAAATTTCTGGAAGGGAGTCTTCGAATTCATGTTTATCAAACACCCATATTCTTCGAATACATCTAAGTTCTGGCATAGTAATCAACTCTAAATTTGCAAATTCTTCCGGTCCATTTTCATTTATATCTTTTTGAATCTCCAAAAGCTCCTCAAGCCACTTTTCGCGCCAATATTTCAAATACGGGCCATGGTGTAATTGTTTATATGTACCCTGAAGATATCCCTGCATTTTTCTAAAACTTCTTCGTTCTCTGTCATTAGCTTCATCCCCAAAGCGACTTCTAAACTCTAATAGCGGAGTCATCCATGCCTTTTCATCATCATTAGCAATCATTGCTTCCATAGATTTATCTTTTTCTACCATTGTACAAACCCAGCAGCCGAAACGACTTTTTCCACAACTAGGAAGACCTTTTTCAACCATCAATGGACATTCATTATCTGCTGTCGCGCCTCTGTACAATGTCAAAAGATCTGTGTTTGAATATCCCCAAGGATTTCTGTATTGCATAAGAAATATCCACACATCATCGTCTGTCCACTCCTCGAGAGGTGAAAATACCAATTCATTTGCCATCGTTGAACTTGGACTAAGAAGCTCCCTAATACGTTTCTTCTCATAATAAGCCATTGTTTTTGCTCTTCGTGCACTTTCTGCCTTCCGTGTACCAATAACTAAAATAATTTCTCCGTGTTCAGCAATTTGTTCTTTAACAAATTTATTTACAGGTTGAATTTTTAATCTATCTGTGCACCAGCGAAGTTTTTTTCGTGGGAAAGGATAACCTCTTCCCAAAAGGTTTACCCAAAAGGTATTATCTGTTTCTGGTGTCAATCTATGAGTCACAAAAGGAAGGCCTGATTGTTCAGCTCGAATATTCATAATTTCAAGTGAATCCTGAACCCACTTAGAAATAACAGGAGATTCAACCATAGTATCAGTATTTATAACATGAATCTTTTTTGCATTTTTTAATTGTTCTGCTGGCAATTCCTCAATGGCCAGCCATACTAACTGCAATGTAGCAGTACTATCTTTACCTCCCGAATATCCAATAACCCAAGGAATATCATCAGCTAAATACAGATTTCTGACCGTGTCCTTTAATCCTTCAATAGTTTCCTTTGTGATGGTTGGTCCTTTTTTGTTTAATTCACAACTTATATTATTATCTGCCATTATTTTGTCTCCTAAATAGTTAAACTTTCGAGATATCGCTTCTCTTTCAGTTCTTCGTCTGGCAGAAGTGGGATACCTAGTTCTTTTTTTATTTGATTAGAAGCAAGAAGGATAGCTTTATTACTTGTCAGAATTTTACCATCTGCACGTATTACTCTATTTTTCCAAATAGTAGCACTTCTTCTCCAATCTATAATTCTTAATCCTTTTAAAATTTTATACATATCTGTTTCAGAATTATTTATGAAATATGCCCCAACTTGACCTATGGCCTGTATAACAACCCCTTGAGTTACGATATAGTTTTCTCGTAAATCTACTTTTGATATTTCTTTCTTGTTCAGCTCATTCCACTGGATAATATTTGATGCAACACAATTCCAATACTTACATAGAAAAGTCTGTATCGCATCATTCGGAATATTTCCTTTTATTGTTCTCTTGATAGAACTATAAAAAGTATTTAATGTAAATAAATTAGATGAATATTTTCCCAAATTATCTTTTTCTTTATCTGTATATTCATTTAAAAAAGGAACCTTTGAAACAACACTCCTTGTAATAACTGCAATATCATCTCTTGAATCATACAACTCTGCAATTGAATTCGATGTCTTCACAGCATGTTTGTTTAAATCAGTAAAAATTTGTTGACTACGTGAAAGCCCCGAATCTTCATACAGTACTACAGAAATTGTTTCATTACCTAAATCAGGTTCCTCATTAATTGCATCAAGTATAGCAGCTTTTCTATGTTGTCCATCATTTATTAAAAAACGTGCATCCATTGATACTTCCAATATTCCAATATCAGAACTATCATTGCTTGATAAAAATTTGAAACCACCATCAATTGAAGCAGCTAGGGCAGAAAAAACATACGAATCTCTATTTTCTGTAATATATTGACTAATTACAGGAATTCGGCTTTCATTAAGTTTTCTTTGTGCACGATATTCCGGTAAAACAAATTCATCCTCGTTCGGAAATAACTTTCCTAGCATTCGCATAGGGATCATGGCTATGTAATATTCTCGTCCTGCTTGGATTCCCCTTACAACAGGAAATTTATATGCAAAATCCATCTTGACCTCCAAGAAAAAGTGATATACTTAAGTAGTATACTTAAGTATATCACTTTGAACTTTTTGCGTCAATTTGATTTCAAATTATATATGTCTTTTTGACTATCTTTTT
>ENA-ORTD01002560-ORTD01002560.1-human-gut-metagenome-genome-assembly--contig:-NODE-2560-length-10168-cov-2.324038_pt1 | contig 10168 bp, 10 predicted proteins | sample MGYA00241907_ERZ509178 | MGnify/ENA primary metagenome ERZ509178 (study PRJEB26280, sample SAMEA2338793) | human gut metagenome | biome: human gut; feature: human-associated habitat; material: faeces...
CGCGGCGCCCCCCGCGGCGACGGACAGGTGGGGGAGGATGTGACAGAGAATCTGAGGACCATCCCTTCCATCCCTCTGCGCCTGCCGGAGGCCCTGCCCGCCCTGATTGTGCGGGGCGAGGTGTTTATGCCCAAAAAGAGCTTTGAACGGCTCAACAAGGAGCGGGAACTGAGAGGGGAGAGCCTGTTCGCCAATCCTCGGAATGCCGCGGCCGGCTCCCTGCGGCAGCTAGACCCTAAAATCGCGGCCTCCCGGGGACTGGACATCCGGGTTTTTAACATCCAGTGGGCGGAGGGAAAAACCTTTCAGACCCATTCAGAAACCCTGGAATACCTGCGGGAACAGCACTTTAAAGTAATTCCAAATGACACATGTAAGTCGATTGCCGAGGCGGCGGAGCGTATCCAGGCCATGGGGGAGGGCAGAGAGGCTTACCCCTTTGACATTGACGGAGCGGTTGTAAAGGTGAATAGCCTTGCAGAACGTGAAACCCTGGGCAGTACGGCGAAATTTCCCCGCTGGGCGGCGGCCTACAAATATCCGCCGGAGCAGAAGCCGTCCCGGGTGGTGGACATTGTGGTTCAGGTGGGGCGTACCGGCGTGCTGACGCCGAAGGCCGTAGTGGAGCCGGTGCGTCTGGCCGGCACCACCGTCACAAGCGCCACCCTTCACAATCAGGATTTCATCGCGGAAAAGGACATCCGCATCGGAGATACTGTGCTGGTACAGAAGGCGGGAGAGATCATTCCGGAGATTGTGGAGGTGCTGAAGGAGAAACGCCCGGAGGGGACGCAGCCCTACCACCTGCCGGAGCAGTGCCCGGTGTGCGGTGCGCCGGTGGCCCGCGACGAGGATGGGGCCCACATCCGCTGTACCGGCGCAGAGTGCCCTGCCCAGCGCCTGCGCCATTTGGTCCACTTCGCCAGTCGGGACGCCATGGACATCGAGGGCTTGGGCCCCGCGGTGGTGGAGAATCTGGTGGGCGCCGGTCTGGTCAAGGGGCCGGGCGATCTGTACCACCTCAATGCGGAGGAGGTGGCCCAGTTAGAGCGCATGGGCAAAAAGAGCGCGGAAAACCTCGTTGCAGCCATTGAACGGTCCAAGGGCAATGACCTGTCCCGGCTGCTGTTTGCCTTCGGCATCCGCCAGGTGGGGCAGAAGGCGGGGAAGGTGCTGGCCGCCCGCTTTGGCACACTGGATGCGCTGATGGCGGCCTCGGAAGAGGAGCTGACCGCGGTACCCGACATCGGCGGAATCACGGCCCGGAGCCTGCTCCAGTGGTTCCAGAGCCCCCAGAGCATTCACCTCATTGACACGCTGCGGGAAGCAGGGGTGAATCTGGAAAGCCATGAGGAGCCGGTGGGCGACCAACTGGCGGGGAAGATCTTTGTGCTGACAGGTACGCTGAAGCGATTTACCCGGGACGAGGCCGGAGCGATGATCGAGGCTCAGGGCGGCAAAGTGTCCGGATCTGTTTCCAAGAAGACCTCCTATGTGGTGGCCGGAGAGGCGGCGGGCTCCAAGCTGCGCAAGGCCCAGGAGCTGGGCATCCCGGTGCTCACCGAGGAGGAATTCCTTACCATGCTTGGCAGCAGGCTCGATTCGGATCAATTATAAAAAGGGGCACCGGTTCTCAAGGAGAGCCGGTGCCCTTTTTGTGCTCTGCGGCATAGGATGTGTGGAAAGGGGAGAGCGCTATGCTGGAACGGATACCCTATGACCGCCGTGCCGCTGTGGCCTATGCCCATCAGTGGGCCTACGGACGAAATCCGGATTTCTATGACTACGAGGAGATCGGCGGCGACTGTACCAATTTTGCCTCCCAGTGCCTGTACGCCGGAACGGGCGTGATGAACTTCGACCCAGTCTACGGCTGGTTTTACCGGGATCCCAACGACAAGGCCCCGGCCTGGACCGGTGTGGAGTATTTTTTTGACTTTATCACCCGCCAGACGCCGAGCCCGGGACCCTTTGGGATTTCTACCACGCTGAGTGAGCTGGAGCCGGGTGACTTTGTCCAGTTCCGCTTCAATAAGGATGTATTTGGACATACTCCGGTGGTGGTGGAGATCGGGCGTCCAGCCACTTTGCAAAACACCCTGATTGCCGCCCACTCCTATGATGCCGACTGGCGGCCGCTGAGCACTTATTATTTTCAGGAGATCCGCTTCCTGCACATACAGGGGGCCTACCGGGAGATTCGCGGAGAAGAGGTTCTTCCAAGCATGTAAAAGCCGCTCCCCTGTCCAATTGTGGACAGGGGAGTTTTTCGGGCTTGTTTGAAAAAGTACAGGTTTTTGAACAACCGGAATCCGGGGAATTTCATCCTCTATTCTATCATATCCCCTGGAAAACGCAATAAAAAAGGCTATTTAAAAACCTGTACTATTTCAAAGTGCTATGAAAAATCGTAAGCAGGCAGAAAGGACCGTGATTGGAATGGGACAAAACCTGCGCTTGAACTGTACCGCACACCTCATGCAGAGGCTGTTGCTGACGGCCTTTTTTATACTGGCAGTCTCGGCGCTGGCAGTTGGCATATCTCAGGGGGAACGGTATCTCCAGGCATTTGCCCTGGCGCTGCTGGGGCTTTTTCTGTATACTGCCCTGTGTGTCCCTGCCGCGAAACGATTGGAACATTTGGGGCCGTTGCGGCTTTGGCTGCTTCTCACCATACTTTGCGTCGCAATCAAAGTATTTTGGATCTGGAGGGTACGGGTTCCCCTGGCGGGGGATTACTCGGTCTTTTGGGGATATGCCAATGCGCTTTCGGAGCGCACAACGGTATACGGCGGGCGGTATATGGCCCTGTTTCCCCATATTTTCGGATATGCCGATTTTCTGAGCTGGTTTATTCGCCTGTCGGGGCCACAGCCCATGCTTGCTCCGGTGCTCAATGTACTGCTGACGGTCTGCTCCGGCAGTTTTTTGTATCATCTGTGCCTGCGCTGGTTCCACTTGCCGGCCGCTACGCTGGCCTATCTGCTCTGGACTCTGTGTCCATCTCAGACCATCTATAACAGCCTTGTGCTATCGGAGCCTCTCTATACTGCCCTTATTCTCGGTGTGCTGTCCCTTTTGACGGAGACGGAGCGGTCTGCCGCCCTAAAGGGGTATCCGCTTTGGATGGGGGTTCTCTCCGGCACGGCGGGCGGCGTTCTTCTGCGATGGGTCAACGGGGTGCGCCCCATTGCGGCCATACTGCTGATCGCGCTCCTTCTGTGGCTCTCTCTGTTGAACCTGAACCGGCTGGCTGCCCGGAACTGGAGAAGATGGTGGGGGCTCTGCATGGCCGGTGTGCTGGGGGCCTATGTCCTTCTGGGGCCGGTCTGGAATGCCCGGCTCTCGGTACGGATAGGGGAGGAGCCGGCCCACACGCCGGGGTACAGCCTATTGGTTGGCTTCAATCCCGACTCCGGAGGACGCTGGAATCAGGAGGACAGCGACCGCCTGTATGGATACAGCGACCAGCCTGGGGCAACGGCTCAATGGACACAGGAACAGCTTCTGGCCGATGCAGAGGCCCGGATTTTATCTGGAGAAATTGACTTTTCAAAGCTCCTAAAGCAAAAACTGCGCACGTTTCTGGGATCAGACGATGCCTCTGCGTGGGATATTCGGCCTCGGTTCTGCAGCATACGGCGTTTTTCTCCCTGCTCTGTAATGGCTTCTATTATGCGGCATTTCTCCTGGCAATCGGGGGTGCTGTCCAGGTGTGGCGGAGCAGAGAGAGAGGATTACTATTGCTGGCACCACTCTATATCTTAGGGCTGACCCTGGCAAAGATGCTGGTCGAGGTGGCGGGGCGCTACCACTACTCAATGATACCCATGCTTTTACTGCTTGGACAGGGGACATGGAGGAGGGCAGGGGAGGAATAGAAATAGGAAACCGCTCTCAAAGAGAGCGGCCTCCTATTTCTATTTTCCAGGGGGGATGGGGGTGGATTTCTTCTTCATTCGTCCCAGCGGGTTCGCCTTGGCCGCCGAGCGCAGATTTTCGTTGTCCACATGAGTATAGATCTGGGTTGTGTTCAGGTTTTCGTGTCCCAACACCTCCTGAAGCGTGCGCACGTCCACACCATTCTGCAGCATGAGAGTGGCTGCGGTGTGCCGCAGCTTAGGGCTGGAATAGAGAGAGGCATCCAGCCCGGCTTTTTTGAGGCGCTGTTTGACCATATAGTGCACCGCATCCTTGGTCATACGGGTATGGGTGCGGGTCAGGAACAGGGCGTTCGGGTCGGCCGCAGCCTGACGGCTGCGCTCCTCCAGCCAGTCATCCAGCGCCGCGCGGCAGGCCTCGTTGAGGAAGATCATGCGCTCCTTGTTGCCCTTGCCCAGAACACGGAGCTGTTCCTCTCGAACATCTGTCGTGTTAAGGGAGACTAACTCTGAAATTCGCAACCCGCAGTTGAGAAACAGCGTCAAAATGCAGTAGTCCCGCGCCTGATTGGGCTCGTCCACGGCCTCCAGAAGCTGGATGCTCTCATCCAGGCTGAGGTAGCGGGGCAGCGATTTTTTCAGCCGGGGGGAATCCAGGTCCTGCATGGGATTTTCGCTGATTAATTTTGCCTTGCTGGTGAGATACTTATAGAACGAGCGGATGGCGGCGATTTTTCGGGCCCGGGCGGTGGCCTCCAAACCATAGCCGGTGGAGGGGCTGTTGGCGTGCTTGGCCCGGTCACGGCTCAGGTAATTCATGTAGGAGTAGACATCGCTCAGCGTGACAGACCTGGCCAGGTCCAGATCCACGTCGTCAATCGGAATTTCATCCAGCTCGGCGGTACGTGGTGCTTTGCCTTTTTCGATTTTCACATAGCGGAAGAAGTTGCGCAGATCCAGGTAGTATTCATCCACCGTTTTTCTGGAGTGACCCTGAATGGTCTCATGATACACCAGAAAGTCCCGCAGAACCGGCGGAGCAGTCAGACGGTAGTCATTTGTATTCAAATCCTCCCTCCAACTCAACAAAACTTTTATTTTGTTGAGTTGGAGATATACCCCCTCTCGATTGGAGTGATACCGGTGAGCCTGATAGCCTGCACCAGTGCGTGTGTCTATCAACAGGACGGATACTGCAGATTGGAGCGCGCATCCTCCTACGGCGTGCCCTGTGCGGAATCTCCTTGCGTCAATTTTGTGCCACGGCGGAACTGCGGTACAACCGCGCCGCCTACAAAAGCGCGGCCAGCGCCTCGCGGATGTTGCGAACCGGAATGAGCTGCAGGCCATCCGGGGTGTCCAGCTTTCCACCGGTACGGGCTGGGATCAGGCACTTTGTGAACCCCAGACGGCGCACCTCGCTCAGCCGCTGGCCCAACGCATTGACTGAGCGCAGCTCTCCGGTCAGGCCAACCTCGCCGATGGCGGCCAGATCTCCAGACACGGGCTTGTCTCGGAAGCTGGAAGCCAGTGCGACGATCATGGCTAGGGCGGCGGCGGGCTCGTCCAAAAACAAGCCGCCGATGACGTTGATATAGGCGTCGCACGAGCTGACCATCAGTCCGCCCCGCTTTTCCAGAACAGCCAGCAGCAGATTTGCCCGGTTGAAGTCGAAGCCGTTGGCGGTCCTGCGCGGTACATTGAAGCTGGTGGGCGCCAGCAGGGCCTGTACCTCGGCCAAAACAGGCCGCACTCCCTCCATGACGCAGGTGACGCAGGTGCCAGGGGTGTCCTGAGGCCGTCCCGAGAGCAGCATTTCTGAGGGATTGGGCACTTCGCTCAGGCCAGAGTCCTCCATCTCAAAGACGCCGATCTCATTGGTGGCGCCGAAACGGTTCTTTGCCGCGCGCAGAATGCGGTAGGAGTTCTGCTGCTCCCCTTCGAAATAGAGCACGCAGTCCACCATGTGCTCCAGCACCTTGGGACCCGCGATAGACCCCTCCTTATTGACGTGTCCGATGACAAAGACGGTGATCCCCTGCCCCTTCGCCAACTGCATCAGCGCCATAGTACAGTCCTTTACCTGTCCTACGCTGCCGGGAGCGGTGGTCAGATCCCCGTTGTAGAGGGTCTGGATGGAGTCCACAATTAGCACGTCTGGCTTCAGCTCGTTGACCGACTCCAGCACATCCTCTAGGTTGGTCTCAGCCAGAAGGTACATTCCCTCTCCACGGACATGGAGCCGCTCCGCCCGCAGCTTGATCTGCCGCTCCGACTCCTCCCCGGAGACATAGAGCACAGAGGCAAAACGGCACAGGTTGTCGCAGATCTGGAGCATCAGGGTGGATTTGCCGATGCCGGGGGCACCCCCTACCAGCACCAGAGAGCCCTTCACCGCTCCCCCGCCCAGCACCCGGTCCAGCTCATTCATCCCGGTTTCAAAGCGGAGCTCGTGGGTGGTTTCCACCTCGCGCATGGGCCTGGGCCGGTTGCCGGTTCCCCGCAGGCCGCCCCCAGCGACAGAGGCGGCGGCCGCACTCCTTTTTTTCGGCTCTGCCGGCCGCTCCACAAGGGTATTCCATGCCCGGCAGGCGGGACATTGGCCGGACCACTTTGGGGTTTCATTTCCGCACTCGGTACAATAAAACAGTGTTTTTGCTTTCATTCTGAGGCGACGCCTCCCTTTTGTAGTGAAAAGCCTTCCCCTCTCCCCTCCTCGTCCAGCCATTGCAGCCAGGAGGCGGCCAAGGCGGAGGCCAGCTTGGTCTGATAGGCGCCGGATTGCAGCAGCAGATCTTCCTCTGCATTGGACAGGAAGCCGCATTCCACCAGGATCGCCGGACAGGTGATGTGGTTCATCAGATAGACGCTGTCCGGGATGGGCTTTGCCTCACGGGTGTTGCCCGGGTCCAGTGCGTCCCGCAGTGTCTCCTGTGTGAGTTGTGCCAGAGGTTGACTGAGCTCTCCGTTGGAATAGAACACCTGAGCGCCGTGGTACTTCCCGTCCGGAAAGGTATTCTGGTGTACGCTGAGCAGGACAGCATGCTCCGGGCCACACGGTTGTGGTGGACAGAGACTTTTTTCTCCCGGAGGGTTTGCGCACTGTCATCATGGAGGGAGATATCTTCACTGCGCAGCAGAAGCGGCGCCTCGCCATACAACCCCAGAAGCTGATCCAGCTTCTGCACAATGGCCAGATTGATTCCGCTCTCCGGTACCCCGGAGAGCGAGACCGCGCCTCCATCCTCCCCGCCGTGACCTGCATCCAGAACCAGGGTCTGTCCACCGCTGCGGATGGGAGAAAAGGTCGCCAAAGCAGCCCGGCCCGGCCAGAACCAGAAAAAATAGACTATACCGATGGCCAACGCGGCCAGCAGGACCCAGCTTCCAATTTTCTGCATATCAAACGCCCCCTCTCAGACACGGTATGAGAGGATATTTTTTATTATAACACACCTTACAGATTTTTGTTGCCTTTTGCGTGCAGACGCGATAGGATAAAGACAGGAAACAATGGAGGTGCTTTCTATGGTCGTTGACAAAATCGAGCATGCGTCCCTCTACTATGGTCTGGGGAAACGGTTTCAAACGGCATTGGAGTGGCTGGCTTCGGCGGACGTTGGCGCATTGACGCCTGGCCAGCGGGTGGACATCGACGGGGACAATGTGTTTGCAACGCTCTTTGAGGTGGACACGCTGCCGCCTGAGGCGTGCAAGCTGGAGTGCCACCAGAACTATGCGGATATTCAATATTTGCTCTCCGGCATGGAGGGTGCGGGCTATGCCCTGCCCGACGCGGAGCTTCGCGCGCTGAGTGAGTACGACTCAAAGGGAGACATCCAGTTTTATACGGCTGAGTGGGACACGCTCACCATCCGGCCGGGTACCTTCTACATCGTCTGGCCCCAGGACCTCCACGCTCCCCGTGTGGCGCTGGGACAGCCTGGGCCGGTGCAGCGCCTGGTGGCAAAGGTAAAATTAAAATAAAACGCAGCGTGAGGCGGAAAAACTGTCTGTCAGCCGCCGCCCGATTCCAAAACCCGCCCCATCGCCCGTGTTCGGGCCGATACGGGCGGGTTCCCTTTTTCTCTCCCTGCATAGAATGTGACGAAGGGGGCTGGTGGGAGCCGCCTCCCCCCTTCCCTCTTCAATTTATGTAAGGAGGAACTGCGTTTGTATCCCGACAATAATATGCCAAATACCTGCGGAGACGCCTGCGGTACTATGCCTGAGTGCGCCCCGCTGGCGGTCCCATATGTCCCCTTCCAGCAGACCAATCCCAAGCGCTACTCCCAGCAGGATGCGCTGAATAACGGTACGCTTTTCCCCGGCCTGAACCTCCCCTTCCGCGTTAAGCCGGACGCGGCAAAGGTGATGGGCGGCGCGCTGGCGGAGCTCCAGGCCCTGGAGTTTGTTCTGGTGGAGCTGGGCCTTTACCTGGATACCCACCAGGGCGACGCGGAGGCCTTTGAGCTCTATAAGCAGTATGCCGCAATGGAAAAAGAGGCCCGGGAGAAATACGAGGCCATGAACGGACCGGTCACCCAGATGGCCACGGCCAACGCGAAGACATGGGCTGCCTGGCTGAGTGAGCCCTGGCCCTGGAACTACCAGGAAGGAGGCATGAAGTAAATGTTTATTTACGAGAAGAAGCTGCAGTATCCGGTCAAGATCGCCAACTGCAACCCCAAGCTGGCCTCCTTCATCATCAGTCAGTACGGCGGGCCGGACGGCGAGTTGGGCGCCTCCCTGCGTTATTTGAGCCAGCGCTATTCCATGCCCTACCCCGAGCTCAAGGGCCTGCTGACCGATATCGGCACCGAGGAGCTGGGGCATCTGGAGATGATCGGCGCCATCGTCCATCAACTGACCCGCAATCTGAACGATGAGCAGGTGCGGGAGGGCGGCTTTGCGCCCTATTTCGTCGACCACACCACTGGCGTCTACCCCACCGCCGCCTCTGGCTTCCCCTGGAACGCCGCCTCCATGGCGGTCAAGGGCGATGTGATCTGCGACCTGTCCGAGGACATGGCCGCCGAGCAGAAGGCCCGGGTTACCTATGACAACATCCTGCGCATGTCCGACGATCCAGATGTCAACAACGTCATCCGGTTCCTGCGTGAGCGGGAGGTGGTTCATTTCCAGCGCTTCGGCGAGGCGGTGCGTCTGGCCAAGGAGAAGATGGACCAGAAAAACATCTACTTTACCAACCCGGCGTTTGACAAATAAAACCATTAGAGCCCCCGCACAGCTTTCGTGCGGGGGCTTTTCCTGTCGCCACTGGGCTTGCGTTTTTTGCCGCTTGGCGCTATGATCTAATATAGAAGAAAAAAATAAAGAGAAGCGGAAGAATTTCGTCAAATTCACTATAGCGAAAATGGAGTGGGCGCGTATGGCAGGGGTCCAATTGGAACATGTGGTGCGGGAGTACACCATGGGAAGGACAACCATTCGGGCGGTAGACGACATCAGCTTTACCATACCGGAGGGGAAATACACCATCATTTTGGGGGCCAGCGGCGCGGGCAAATCTACGGTACTCAACATCTTGGGCGGCATGGACTCCCCCACCTCCGGCCGGGTGACGGTCAACGGCAGGGAGATCTCCGGCTTCAACAAGCGTCAGCTTACGGAGTACCGCCGGGAGAGCATCGGCTTTGTCTTTCAGTTCTACAACCTGATGCCCAATCTGACGGTGCTGGAGAACGTGGAGCTGGCCAGCCAGATCTGTAAGAATCCTCTGGACTCCCGGCAGGTGCTGGCCATGGTAGGGCTGGGAGACCGGCTGAACAACTTCCCAGCCCAGTGCTCCGGCGGAGAGCAGCAGCGCGGCGCCATCGCCCGTGCGCTGGCCAAGAATCCCGATGTCCTGCTCTGCGACGAACCCACTGGGGCGCTGGACTACCAAACCGGAAAGGCTATTCTGGCCCTGCTGTACGACCTGTGCAAAAAGAGCCGGAAGACGGTGGTGGTGGTCACCCACAACGGGGCGCTGGCGCCGACGGCGGACGTGCTCATTCGGATGAAAAGCGGAAAAATCGAATCCTTTGAGGAGAATCCGAGCCCGGTGCCTGTGCAGGAGCTGGAGTGGTAGGATGATCTGGAAAAACTTTGTGCGGGATCTGCGCCGCACGGCCTCCCGCCTGATCTCGGTCAGCATCATCACCATGATCGCGGTGATGGTCTATACCGCCCTGAGCGGCATCCTCACCAATATAGAGAGCATCTCCGCCTCCTATCTGGAGGGGCAGAATGTGGCGGACTACTGGCTCACGGGCGTCAATCTG
>ENA-ORTD01002561-ORTD01002561.1-human-gut-metagenome-genome-assembly--contig:-NODE-2561-length-10163-cov-2.697863_pt1 | contig 10163 bp, 8 predicted proteins | sample MGYA00241907_ERZ509178 | MGnify/ENA primary metagenome ERZ509178 (study PRJEB26280, sample SAMEA2338793) | human gut metagenome | biome: human gut; feature: human-associated habitat; material: faeces...
CCGCCGCATTGTTGTCGAACGTCGCCCACGTCACCAGCCCCGCCAGCGCATCGGGCACCGCGAAAAAGAGGACTCCCTCCGCTCCGTCGAACGTCTCCGCAACGTCCGCCCGCACGAATTCGAGCCACGCCTTCGGCGCGGGACGCAGGTCGAGAGCGGCGATGAACTCCAGCACCATTTCGGGCGTCCGCTTATAGCGCTCCTTGAGCGACACGAACTGCGGAACGAATTCGGGCATCGGGCTGAATCCCGTGTAGAACTTCCCGCCACCGCAGCCGATATTGCCGGCATTCAGACTCACGGGCAGCCCCCGGCGCGCTTCGGCCAGCGCCTTGAAGAAACAGCCCCCGACCTTTTCGACCGGGCGCATCGGACTGTCCGTATAGCGGAACAGCAGGGGCAGTTCGGGCCGTTCGCCGAAGGCCTCCCTGTATGCGGCGGTAAATTCCTTCACATCCATATTCTCAATCGTCGGTGACAACGTAATCCATAAAGACGTCATGCGGCTCGACGGGCAGCTCCCTGACCAGCTGATGCGCATAGCAGACGCCGGCTTTCACACCCCGGAAACCGGACTGCGACAGATATTTGTCATAATATCCGCGGCCGCGGCCCATACGCGCTCCGGCGGCGGTAAAAGCCACTCCCGGAACGACGATGAAGTCGATGTCCGCCGGATCGCACGGCCGTTCCGCAGCCGACGGCTCGGCGATTCCGAAAGCGCCCCGGCACAGCTCTCCGGGCACATAGTCGTAAAACCGCATCGCATCGCCCTCGACCCGCGGCACGACGATGCGCTTTGCGGCGCTCCACCGCGCCAGCGCCGCACCGGTCTGCGGCTCGTCGGGCAGCGCGCAGAAAAACGCCGCGCAGCGGGCCTGCGAAAATCCGGGCAGACGCTCCACCCGGCCGAAGATACGCTCCGACGCCGCGGCACGCTCTTCGGAAGAGAGCGAGAGGTTCCGTTTTTTCATCGCAGCGCGCAGTTCTTTCTTGGTCATAAAATCCCACCTTTTCGGTCTAAAATTCCCGCCCGTTTCTATTGTTATTCTGCAAACAATGGCTATCTTTGCGTCCGGGAACACAAAACTTTAACAAATATAAACAAATTTAAATCATTATGAGCTGTTTTTTATCTAATTCCTCGCTGGGCAAGAAGTTAGTGATGAGCGTAACGGGGTGTTTCCTCGTGCTCTTTATTCTCTTCCACATGTCCATGAACATTGTGGCGATCATCTCGCCTGAGGCTTACAACATGATCTGCGCGCTGCTCGGAGCCAACTGGTACGCTCTGGCCGGCACCGCAGTGCTGGCGGCCGGCGTCGTCGTGCACTTCATCTACGCGGTCATCCTCACCTTGGAGAACCTCAAGGCGCGCGGCAGTCAGCGCTACGCCGTGACGGTAGTCGAACCGGGCGTGTCGTGGGCATCGAAAAACATGCTCGTACTGGGATTCATCATTCTGGGCGGTCTGGCGCTCCACCTCTTCAACTTCTGGGCTAAAATGCAGCTCGTGGAGGTCTTGGGCGGCCACGAGAACTCGCTCGGACTCCATCCGGCGGACGGCGCTTCGCTGATCGCCTACACCTTCTCGCAGTGGTATTACGTGGTGATCTACCTCGTGTGGTTCTTCGCCCTCTGGTTCCACCTCACGCACGGCGTATGGTCGATGTTCCAGACCGTGGGATGGGCCAACGACACGTGGTATCCCCGCCTGAAGTGCATCGCCAACATCGTGGCGACGGTCATCTTCCTCGGCTTCGCCGCCGTTGTGGTGATCTACTTCATCAAGAGTGTCTGCCCCTGCTGCGCAGGCGCCTGCTAACCGATTATCCAGAACAATAAACACACAACAGATATGGCTTTCAAATTAGATGCTAAAATTCCTGCCGGCGCTCTCGCAGAAAAGTGGAGCAACCATAAGGCAGCTATCAAGGTCGTAAGCCCCGCAAACAAGCGCAAGCTCGACATCATCATCGTCGGAACGGGTCTGGGCGGTGCATCCGCAGCCGCTTCGCTCGGCGAACTGGGATATAACGTAAAGGTATTCTGCATTCAGGATTCGCCCCGCCGCGCGCACTCGATCGCCGCGCAGGGCGGTATCAACGCCGCGAAGAACTACCAGAACGACAACGACTCGGTATACCGTCTGTTCTACGACACGATCAAGGGCGGCGACTACCGCGCCCGCGAAGCCAACGTCTACCGCATGGCCGAAGTCGCCAACCTGATCATCGACCAGTGCGTGGGACAGGGCGTGCCTTTCGCCCGCGAATACGGCGGCCTGCTGGCCAACCGTTCGTTCGGCGGCGCGCAGGTGTCGCGTACGTTCTACGCCCGCGGCCAGACGGGTCAGCAGCTCCTGCTGGGCGCCTACTCGGTACTCAACAAGGAGATCGCCGCCGGCACGGTGAAGAGCTATCCCCGTCACGAGATGCTCGACATCGTCGTGGAGGACGGCGAAGCGAAGGGCATCATCGCCCGCAACCTCGTCACCGGCGAGATCGAGCGCCACGGCGCACACGCCGTCGTGATCGCAACGGGCGGATACGGCAACGTATTCTTCCTCTCGACCAACGCCATGGCGTCGAACGGCTCGGCCGCATTCCAGTGCTACCGCAAGGGCGCAGGCTTCGCCAACCCCTGCTTCACGCAGATCCACCCCACCTGCATCCCGGTTCACGGCGACCAGCAGTCGAAACTGACGCTGATGTCGGAGTCGCTGCGCAACGACGGCCGCATCTGGGTTCCCAAGAAACTCGAAGACGTGAAGGCGCTGCGTTCGGGCGCCAAGAAGCCGTCGGACATCGCCGAAGAGGACCGCGACTACTATCTGGAGCGCCGCTACCCGGCCTTCGGCAACCTCGTGCCGCGCGACGTGGCTTCGCGTGCCGCCAAGGAGCGCTGCGACGCAGGCTTCGGCGTAAACGAGACCGGACTGGCCGTATTCCTCGACTTCAAGACCGCCATCGAGCGTCTGGGCAAGGAGATCATCAAGAAACGTTACGGCAACCTGTTCGACATGTACGAGGAGATCACCGACGTTAGTCCCTACGAGCAGCCGATGCAGATCTTCCCCGCCGTGCACTACACCATGGGCGGCATCTGGGTCGATTACAACCTGATGACCACCATCCCCGGCCTGTACGCCATCGGCGAGGCCAACTTCTCGGACCACGGTGCGAACCGTCTCGGCGCTTCGGCCCTGATGCAGGGTCTGGCCGACGGCTACTTCGTACTGCCCTACACCATCGGCGACTACCTCTCGCACAAGATTCAGGCTCCGAAGGTGAAGACCGACACCAAGGCTTTCGACGAAGCCGAAAAGGGCGTCAGGGAGAAGATCGCCAAGCTGCTGTCGATCGGCGGCAAGCAGTCGGTGGACGACATTCACAAGAAACTCGGCCATATCATGTGGGAGAACGTCGGCATGGCCCGCTCGAAGGAATCGCTCGAAAAGGCGATCAGCGAGATTCAGGCGCTGCGCAAGGAGTTCTGGAAAGACGTGAAAGTCGTAGGTCAGGAGAAGGATTTCAACGTGGAGCTCGAAAAGGCGCTGCGTCTGGCCGACTTCCTCGAACTGGGCGAACTGATGGCGCGCGACGCACTCAACCGCGAAGAGTCGTGCGGCGGTCACTTCCGCGTAGAGCACCAGACCGAAGAGGGCGAAGCCAAGCGTGACGACGAAAACTTCGTATACGCCGCCGTTTGGGAATACAAGGGCGAGGACGCCGCTCCCGAACTGACGAAAGAGCCGCTGAACTTCGAATTCGTACACCCCGCTCAGCGCAACTACAAAGACTAAGCTTTTGACGTTGAACTTTAATAACAATTTGAAATTATGAATTTTACATTAAAGATATGGCGTCAAAAGGACGCTAAGACCAAGGGCGGTTTCGAGACGTACAAAGTCGAGAATATCTCGGCAGACACCTCGTTTCTTGAGATGCTCGACATCTTGAACAACAACCTGATCCACGAGGGCAAGGAGCCCGTAGCGTTCGACCACGACTGCCGCGAGGGTATCTGCGGCATGTGCTCACTGCACATCGACGGTCACGCCCACGGTCCCGGTCAGGCGGCTACCACCTGCCAGATTTACATGCGCAAGTTCAAGGACGGCGCAACGATCACCATCGAGCCGTGGCGCTCGGCTGCGTTCCCCGTCATCAAGGACCTCGTCGTGAACCGCTCGGCTTACGACCAGATTCTTCAGGCCGGCGGCTTCATCTCGGTACGCACCAACTCGGTGCCCGACGCCAATGCGATTCCGATCGCGCAGGCCGACGCCGAAGAGTCGATGGACGCTGCCGCCTGCATCGGCTGCGGCGCCTGCGTCCGGGCCTGTGAAAAGGGAGCCACCCGGGTTCTCAAGCTCAACGAGGATACAGGGAAAATAGAAAAGGACACCTGCTGCTGCGTGGGCTGCGGAGAATGCGTACGAGCCTGTCCTGCAAGCGCCTGGACACGTCAGGAAACCAAGTTCTACCGTGTGATCCTGGGAGGACGCACCGGCCGTCAGACACCCCGTACAGGAAAAATGTTCCTCAACTGGGCCACTGAGGATGTGGTATTAAGCGTTCTTGGAAACTGGCAGAAGTTCTCCGCCTGGGTAATGAACTACAAGCCCGAATATCTCCACGGCGGCCACCTCATTGACCGCGCCGGCTACAAAAAGTTCAAGGAGCTGATGCTTGACGGCGTTACATTAAACCCGGAATGTCTGGTAGCGGAGGATATCTTCTGGCAGGAGACGGAGTATCGTTCCAACTTTAATGTAAAACCCCTTTCCATGCACCATACTGCCGGCCCCCAGGAATAGGGAATGGCATTGCCCTAATCATAAAAAGGCCCTCCGGAAACTCTCCGGGGGGCTTATTTTTATCAAATATACGGCCGTTCCTACTCTTTCAAAATCTTTTCCTTAAGCAGATGGTAAAGCTGCTCCGGGTCTATCGGCTTGGCCATATGGGCATTCATTCCCGATGCGGCAGCCTTGACCATATCCTCATGGAACGCATCCGCCGTCATTGCAATGATGGGGATCGTAGCGCTCCTGGGACATTCCGCCCGGCGGATCAGCTCCGTGGCCTGATAGCCATTCATCAGCGGCATCTGCACATCCATAAGGATGGCGTCATATTTTAACGGTTCCATCAGGAACTTGTCCACCGCTTCCTTGCCGTTACAGGCGCATTCCACTTCAATTCCGCTCATTCTCAACAATTCCACAGCGATTTCCTGATTGAGCAGATTGTCCTCCGCCAGCAGGATGCAGCGTCCTTCCAGCTCCGGATGCTTTATTTCCATCTGGGAAAGCTGGAATCTCACCGTTTTGTCAATCCCGGTGGCTGAAAGCAGCACATTATAAAGCATGGACTCAAAGATCGGCTTGGATAAAAAGGCGTTCGCCCCTGCCGCCCTGGCATCCTTCTCAATGGAGGACCAGTCATAGGCAGTGATGATGATAATCAGCGTATCCGGGCCTACAAACTCCCTGATCCGGCGTGTTGTCTCCACACCGTCGATATCCGGCATCTTCCAGTCAATCAGGCAGACGTCATAGTCCTCCCCGGTCCTGTGGGAAATACGCACCTTTTCCACACAATCCGTTCCGTTAAGCACCCAGTCTGACACGATCCCCAGATTCTTCAGAAGAAGCGAGGTATGGATGCAGCTGTCTTTGTCATCATCCGCTATGAGCACCTTCAGCGCAGCCAGCTCCTGTTCGCCGATTGCCGTCTTTTTTTCTTCGCTCTCAGCAATATCAAAATCCAGTTCCACCATGAAGGAGCTGCCTTCTCCCTGTTGGCTGTGCACGGTGATGGTTCCGCCCATCAGGGTCACCAGGTTTTTGGTAATGGACATTCCCAGGCCGGTTCCGCCGTATTTCTGCCCGGTCACAGCGCTTTCCTGCTCAAAAGGAAGGAACAGCCGGTCCATAAACTCACTGCTCATACCCACGCCGTTGTCACTCACCGTAAAGCGCAGCCGCACTTTTCCGTCTTTTTTCCGAAGCTGTCTGATTTCCAGGCTGATTTTTCCGCCCTCCGGCGTGAACTTAAGGGCATTGGACAGCAGGTTCAGCAGGATTTGGTTCAGCCGCAGGGAATCTCCCTTCAGGACTGTTTCGGTAAGATCCACCAGGGGCATGGTGAATTTCAGCCCTTTGGCCGCCGCCTGGGGATAGATGATGGAGGTGAGGGACTCCGCTACATTTTCCAGGTTAAATACCTCATGGGCAATGGTCATTTTTCCTTCATCTATTTTGGACATATCCAGCACATCGTTAATCAGTGACATCAGATGCTTGGAGGAATAACCGATTTTTTCCAGACAGTCCTCCACGCGGCCGCGGTCTTCAATATAGGCGCCTGCGATGGTGGTCATGCCGATGATCGCATTCATGGGCGTACGGATTTCATGGCTCATGCGGGAAAGGAAATTCTGCTTTGCCGCATTGGCATTCTGCGCATTGAGCAGGGCATCCTTCAGCGCCTGCTGGATTTTCATGCTTTCCGTCTGATCCGACAGGGAAATAACATAGCGCACTACCTTGCCCTTTACGCTTTCCGGATACAGCTGCAGCCGCATCCATTTGATTTCCCCGGGGACAAAGCTGATTCGCAGATCCACTCCCCTGGAAGTCCCGGAACCTGCCTGGCGCTGGAATTCTTTGTAGGCAGGCTTATCTTCTTCCAGGATCAGCTGCTCCATATAATCAGGGGCCAGATCAAAGGCCTCTTTTTCAATGCCGGTAATCCGACGGAGGTTGGAACTGATATATTCCAGATTATCCTTTTCCTTATTATAAATAAAGAAAATATCGTCCACATTGGTGGAAAGTATGTCAAATAGACGCTCCCGGTACCTGATCTCCTGTATCCCCCTTCTTTCCCGCAGCATCAGGCCCAGGAAAAAAGCAGGCAGCACAATGGTCAACAGCGCCAGGGATGCCACAGTCATACTGGCGGTATCCGCCGATACCTTTTCCAGTCCCTGCACCTTTTTATCCGCAAACGCAATAATAGTAATCAGGCAGTCATTTACAGCATCATATTTAGGATGCAGCTTCTCATCCACATATTGGAGGATTTCCTCTTCAGTCATTCCGGAAACATCGGCCGCGGCTTCCTCCTGCGCATCTTCCAGAGCCTGCATGGCCTCCTTTAAGGCAGCCGTATCCTCCTCCGGTCCCAGGTACTTCTGCGTGATAATGCCTATGGATTCTTCATAACGCTCTGCCAGTTGGCTGGCGAGCTGTTCGGGATCCTCCCTGGTGTCTGCCAGCAGGGTGGCTATGAAACCCTTCATGTCCAAAAGCCTTGACCGCATGGCCCGTGCTTCATTGGACACTGTGTAGGGATGCTCATAAATCATGGTTGCGGTATTCTGCATCCGCCGTACAGACAAAATGCCGGCTATGGTAAGCAGGACCGCCAAAGCGCAGATCCCCGTAATCCCAGCCAGCATTAATTTGGAATTTTTTCTCTTGGAAACGTTCATGGTGCTATACTCCTTTGTAGGATACCCTCAATTAAAATCCGTTCCTTCTGTCTGCTCCGGTACAGCGTTGCAGTCTGATCCAGGCTCCGGTCCCTGTTAATACTGTACTTTATCAAAGTTTATCTCTCAGTAAATATAACATAGACCCTTTCAAATCACAAGGGTCACAATTATTTTCCGCCTTTAAGTGCAAAAAACTGTGTTTATTTGGCCAGAATGGCAGACTCCTTTGACAGTATCCGCAAATTCGGAAATGAAATGAGGACGGCAGGCTGTTCGTTTCCTCTGTCTGCCATATCATAAGCAGCTGGCGGAGAAATGCATGGAAAGGGTTCTGACGCAGGATTATTCCATGATTCCCAGCTTAACTCTTCTTCCCATGAAATATGAATATGGCGGTTCCCCCTGCGGCCGGATAATCCCCCATGTTCAGCCGGGCGTTAAAAAAGAGGCTCCCGCGACTGCGGAGGCCTCTCTTTATTTTTATATACATCTGTCCTATGCCCTGATCTCCTGCCTCATAAACCCAATATAAGACAGTGCAAAACACACCGCCGTCAGCGCCACCATACACACCAGATGGGGCCAGACGAGAAGCAGGCTCTGCCCAAAGGGCAGATATCCCGCAATGGCGCCTGAAAGCTGGGAATTGGTGATTACACCGATGCTCCTGACGTTGGGATTTAAAATGGTGGCCGCCGCCTCCCCGAACAGATAATAAGGGGAAATCCTGTTCAGTCCCAGCTGAAGGTTATAATTATCCATCATATGGAACATGCCTTCTATGCCCTCCGTAGGATAGACCAGATCGGCAACCGCTCCCGCCACCATACTCATGAAAAAGGACAGGAAAATCCAGATGGAGATTCCCGCCAGGGCCGCTGTCGCCGCATGTCTCCACAAAACGGAAAACAGAATGGACAGCCCCAGCCAGAAGGAAATATAAAAAACCGTAAAAAGCAAAAACGCCGTAATACGAAGCACTTCCTCAACCGACGGAGGAAGCCCGATGGCAAGCAGTCCGATGGCGCTCACCAGGATTCCCAGGGAAAACACCATCATAAAAACGGCCGCAAAGCCTGCCATAAATTTCCCGTTAATGATTGCATCCCTGTAAATGGGCTGTGACGTCAGGCGGTTCAGCGTTCCCAGCGAACGTTCCCTGTTCACACAGTCAAAACCCATGACGATGCCTGCCAGCGGCCCCAAAAAGGCCAGGAAGGTGGAGATGGAGGGAATGGATTTTCCTCCTGTGGTAAACAGCGTTAAAAAAATAAATTCGCTGCTCTCCGTCGCGGCATCACGGACACTGCCCAGCGCGCCGTAAAGGCTTGCCATGCTCGTCAGCGTCAGAAGAGCCAGCATCAAAAGAAACCGGGCGCTTTTCAGATGATCCGTCAGTTCCTTGCGAAACAGCACCAGCAGGCCGTGCATGGAGCTGTTATCTCTTTCCGATTTTAGCTTTGACAGCGCTCCTGATGCCGTCCCTGAAAGTCTTTCTTTTATCTGTATAGCCTTCATACTGTTCACCTGCCATTTCAAAGTATTTACTGTAGATTTCATCCAGATCACCGCCGCGCTGGCGCAGCCTGCGCATATCATAGCCATTGGTAAGCAGCGCCGTGATCACTGCAGTGTGGCAGTCCCTGTCCGAATGCACAAGAAGCATTCCGTTTTCCCGGGTAATCCGTTTAACGCCCTCCATACCGGCCAGCAGGCGTTCCAGTGCCCTGTCGTTGGGCCATGCCTCAAGCTCCAGCACATAATTGCCTGCGCTGCGCAGCTGTACCGCCAGATCGTTTATGGAGCCGCAGGCAATCAGCTTCCCTTTGACAAAAATGCCCACCCGGTCACAGATCTGCTGAATCTGGTGCAGCTGATGGGAGGAAATCAGGATGGTTCTCTTATCCTCTTTTGCCAGCCTGTGAATCAGCCCCAGAAGCTCCCGCATACCCTCCGGGTCAATTCCCAATGTGGGTTCGTCCATAATGATTACCTGCGGATCCTTCATCAGCACATCCGCAATCCCCAGCCGCTGCTTCATTCCTCTGGAATAGGTGCCCGCCTTCCGGTCTGCGGCTTCCCACATGCCCACTTTTTTTAGCATCTCCTCAATCCGCTTTTCCAGCGCTTCCCCGTCCAGGCCGTTCAGGCGGCCGGTGAAACGAAGATTCTGGCGGCCCGTCATATCCGGATAAAAGCCTACATTGTCCGGCAGATAACCGGTAATTTTTTTCACCTGCAGGGAATTCCGGATACAGTCGAAGCCTCCGATGAAGGCAGTGCCGGCCGTAGGCTCCGTCAGCCCCAGAAGCATCAGGGTTGTGGTTGTTTTCCCCGCGCCGTTGGGCCCCAGCAGGCCGAATACCTCGCCCCGCCGGATATCCAGAAACAGACTGTCCACCGCGGTAATACTGCCGTAGCGCTTGGTCAGCCCTTCTATTTTAATGATTGTATCTTCCATAATCATCGTCTCCCATACTTATGGAATACCCAGCCCAGGCCCGCGAAGACACAGACAATCAGGAGAACTCCCACGATCCCCCATACCGTTTCCGTCTTGACGGAAATACGGAATTCCGCTGTATCTGAGGTTTCGGAGCCGGCTGCCTTTACTGTCACCACATAGTCGCCGGACAGCGCATCCTTTCCGGGTG
>ENA-ORTD01002567-ORTD01002567.1-human-gut-metagenome-genome-assembly--contig:-NODE-2567-length-10150-cov-29.080040_pt1 | contig 10150 bp, 5 predicted proteins | sample MGYA00241907_ERZ509178 | MGnify/ENA primary metagenome ERZ509178 (study PRJEB26280, sample SAMEA2338793) | human gut metagenome | biome: human gut; feature: human-associated habitat; material: faeces...
TCATCAGGAACGGATCGTGCAGGTCGGGCAACTGCGGGCGGAAAAACTTCTTGGCGTCTGCTGCCTTCGTAATTCCCCGCTGTACCAAAAGTTGTCCAAGAATCGGGCTAATCCCTAATTCCTGGGCCAATGTCTGGCTTGTCTCTGCCTGTTCGGGTGTAATGGGTCGATAATTCCATTTGTGATTCATTTTATATATTGTTTTTTCTTTTTCTGTTCTCAAGGGTTGGAAAGGCACTTCTTCCCAACAAGGGGTAAAAGTACGAAAAAAAGCGGAAGTGTATAGTAGATAAGACGAAAATATTTCAAGGGCAGTGGAAAACCGGAAGTTTGATATGGGGTGTCTTTTAGTTTTTATAGTTGATTTTTGGAAGATAACTTTTTTGGTTTATCTTTGCTCCACCAATAAGAATCTGATAAATGAGAAAGCCGGGTAACGTCACAGACTTCAATATGACATTTGATAATATCTATTCAGAGTATTATCAACGTTGCTTTCTATTCGCCAAATCCTATCTCCATGATGAAATGCTGTCGAAAGATATAGCTTCCGAAGCGATGATTACCTTATGGACTACGATGAAAACGGAAGAAGTGGATAATATCCGTGCTTTCTTGATGACCGTAGTAAAGAACCAATCGTTGAATCATCTGCGAAACGAACACCTGCGGATGGAAGCTCGTGAGAATATCCTGAATGACGAACTCTATGAGCTCGATTTCCGCATCTCTTCTTTGGACGCCTGCAATCCGACGGATATTTTCTCGGAAGAGATTAACAGGATTGTCAACCGGACATTGGATACATTGCCGCTGCAAACCCGGAATGTTTTTAGAATGAGCCGCTATGAGAACAAATCTATAAAAGAAATAGCCGATACGTTGAATATCAGCGTCAAAGGTGTCGATTATCATATAGGTAAGGCGTTGAAAGCCTTACGTGTTAATCTGAAAGATTATCTTTATCTCTTCTTCATTTAATAAAGTACTGCTTTATTCCCAGTCTATTAATAACCTGTTGATTGAAGAATAACTCACTTTTTCATCTTTTCAACTAGTGAACTTCTTTCCTGGTGTGTCTATTATGTACAAGGCGGATAAATGCTTTGTATAATAGAACGTTATATGGACATAAAACTACTTAATAAATATATTGCCGGTGACGTACTTCCCGAAGAAAAGAAGGAAGTGATACGCTGGATGAAAGAGAGCGAAGAACATCGTGAACAACTGATGCAGTTACATCGCATTTATAACGCAACCCTTTGGAACGGAAACGTTGACGGACAGAATACGAAGAATACGGAAAAGAAGAAGCCTGTAATGCGGTATCTCTGGACGTCGATGAAGATAGCCGCGGTAGTTGCCATGCTCGCTTTCATCATCCATAAGGAATATCAGGGCTATCGGTTGGAGCATTCTACCGACATGCAGACTGTGACCGTTCCAGCAGGACAGCGTGCCAATCTGATATTGGCTGACGGGACAACAGTTTGGTTGAACTCCAACTCCACATTGAAATACCCCGCGAACGGCTTCCACTCTAAAAACAGAAAAGTGGCTTTAGAAGGAGAAGGATACTTTGAAGTGGCGCACGACGAGAAACACCCTTTCATTGTTGAAACGCAGAAATATGATATCCGGGTATTGGGAACCACTTTCAATGTGTCCGCCTATCCGAATTCCGATATGTTTGAAACGTCTCTGATAGAAGGAAAAGTAACCGTCTACCAGCCGGATACGCAAAACGAAATAGTGCTGAAACCGTATGAGAAAGTAGAAGCGAGAGACGGTAAACTTTATAAAGAGGCATTCACTTCGGACAACGATTTCCTCTGGCGGATGGGAATCTATTCCTTTAAGAATGAACCTTTGGAAACGGTATTCAAGAAATTGGAGCAATATTATGAAGTGAAGATTATCAACAATAATCAAGAGATAGCTTCCCGTCCGTGTACAGGTAAGTTCCGGCAGAAAGAAGGTATTGAACACGTGATGAAGGTATTGCAGAAGTACGTTAAATTTAACTATATGCAGGATGATGAGAAGAATCAGATTATCATCTATTGATAAAGAAGTATGAATCCTAAAATGAAAAACATGAGAACAAGAGCACCTGTCTGTTTAAAACGAAAATATCGGTAAATGCTGCAACATTTACCGATATGTGAGAAGTCAATAAAAAAGACTCGACTTTCATTCCAAATCTTTATGTATTAACTTAATAACTCTAGGCAAAGATATGAAAAATAATCTTTGGTGTGGACGTATTGTCCATAGAAAAACACACTCTACTCAAATTTTAAGAATTATGAGGTTAACTGTCTTTTTCCTGTTATTCATTATTTTTGAGACGTATGCCCTGGATGGCTATTCTCAGAATCAAAAAGTTACGATGAATAAAGGAACCGCAACATTCGCCGAAATCATCAGGCAGATTGAAAAACAAACAGACTATTTGTTTATCTATAATGAGCATGAGATTGCTTTGGACAAACAAATAGCAGTATCTACTCGGGAAACCACGGTTGCCGAAATTCTTAATAGAGTTTTGCAAGGAACAGGTTTCTCGTATACGATGGAAGGCAACCATATTATTCTGGTGAAAAGTATGGAGAAAATGAAAAACGTAACTCTCGGTCGGAAGATAACAGGAACTGTGAAAGATGATTTGGGAGAGGCTATTGTTGGTTGTAATGTGGCTGTTAAAGGTGAGAAAATAGGAGCCATCACCGATATGGATGGAAGATATACTATCGAGGTTCCGGACAATAGTATATTGGTTTTCTCATTTTTAGGTTATAAGAGCGTTGAATCTCCCGTCAAGAATAATTCGGTTATCAATATAACCATGCAAGAAGACTCCAGATCTTTGGAAGAAGTGGTGGTTGTAGGTTATGGAACACAGAAGAAAGTCAATTTGACAGGTGCCGTGTCTGTGGTAGAGGGGGATCAATTGGCAGGGCGTTCTGCTTCGACTATGTCTCAATTACTGCAAGGAGCAGTTCCTAACATGACTGTCTCTTTTTCTTCCGGTCGTGCAGGAGATGGAGGTTCGTTTAATATCAGAGGTGTGAATTCCATTAGTGGTTCTGCCAAACCGTTGGTCCTTATTGATGGAGTGGAGGGAGATGTGAATCGTGTCAATCCGAATGATGTCGCCTCTGTTTCGGTCTTAAAAGATGCGTCGTCTGCGGCAATTTATGGAGCACGTGCCGCCTATGGAGTTATTCTGGTAACTACAAAAACGGGAGAAAAAGGCAAAGTCACTCTTAATTATAACGGACGATATAGCTTTAGTGATGTAACTACGTCGACAGATTATGAAACCCGTGGATATTATGCGGCCGGTATTAGTGATATGTTTTTCTCTACCTGGCAAGGGACACCATTGCTCACATATACGGAAAAGGATTATCATGAGTTGTGGATCAGGAGAAATGATAAGACGGAACAACCCGAACGGCCCTGGGTAGTAACTGAAAACGGACAGTATAAATACTATGGGAATTTTGATTGGTATAATTATTTATATGACCATAAACGTCCGACGCATGAACATAATGTAAGCATTTCCGGTGGAAGTGAACATTTGAAGTTCAGGCTTTCCGGAGGATATTATAATCAGAAAGGAGTTCTTAAAATACAACCGGACAAGTATGAACGCTATAACTTCAAATCAAGGCTGGAAGCCAAAGTGACTCCATGGTTATCCGTCAGTAATAATACCTCTTATTTCAAATCGAATTACTCCTATCCGGGACTTGGTGGAGTGAATACAATATTTAAGAATGCAAGCTATCGTGCCTTGCCTATATTAGTGCCTGTACATCCTGATGGTACACTGGTGTATGAAACTAATATCATGAACTATACTTTGGCGGGTACCACTGTTGCATTATCTAATAAGAAACATAATAATAAAGATGAGATAGACGAGTTTATGACCACATTTGAAGTAGTTATAAATCCGGTAAAACATGTTGAAATCATAGGGAATTACACATATTCGAAATATGACAAGAAATGTACCAATAGAAGTGTAGACATGCAATACTCCAAGGTACCGGGTGTTACGATTACCATGCCCGAGAGTACAAGCGGAGGGAATAAACTGACTGTGTTGAATACAAAAAATCTGTATTATGCATATAATGCTTACGGAACTTATGGTAACTTGTTTGCCGGCTCTCATAATGTGAAACTGACAGGCGGTATCAACTATGAGACAAAATCTTATGAAGATCTGACTGTGAGCAAAGATGGACTGTTATCTGATGAATTGAATGACTTTAATCTGGCTAAGGGAGAAAATACAGTAGTCACCGGAGGAAAGAATAAATATGCTTTATTTGGTGTCTTTTATAGGGCAAACTATGATTATAAAGGAAGATACCTGTTTGAGGCGAGCGGAAGATACGATGGCAGTTCCCGGTTTAAAAAAGGCCATCGGTACGGCTTCTTCCCATCGTTCTCCGCCGGATGGCGCATTAGCGAAGAGCCTTTTTATGGAGCATTGAAAAATACAGTAGATAACCTAAAGTTACGACTGTCTTATGGAACTTTGGGCAATCAGCAAGTTGGTTATTATGATTATCTGCAGCAAATAGAAACAGGAAAAGTTCTTAATTATTCGTTTGGTGATAAAGAAAAAGCCTCGTATGCCTATGAAACCGCTCCTAATGCTTCCGACTTGACATGGGAAACCGTAGTTACTAAAAATATTGGTCTTGATATCGGTATCTTCAATAATAGATTGAATATTTCGGCAGATGCTTATATAAGGGATACAAAAGACATGCTAATGCCCGGCAAAGCATTACCGTCTGTCTATGGCGCAAAATCTCCTAATATGAATGCTGCTGACTTAAGGACCAAAGGTTGGGAATTGGTCGTTGCCTGGAATGACCGTTTTAATGTGATGGACAAACCTTTTAACTATGGTGTTTCGTTTGGAATCGGGGATAATGTCTCCAAGATTACGAAATATGATAACCCTAATAAAGAAATCAGCTCTCCTTATGTCGGTCAGAGACTGGGAGATATATGGGGGTATATGGTTGATGGCTATTTTGCGACAGATGAAGAGGCAGCTAATTATGGAGTAGACCAGAGTGTCGTAAACTATATCATCAATAATGCCGTTGTCGATAGAGGACTGCATGCTGGAGACATGAAATATCTCGATCTTGATGGCAATAATAAGATCGAACAAACTGTCAGTGCTAATGATATTAAGGACCAACGGATTATAGGTAATTCTCTTCCGCGCTATACGTACAGCATCAGACTTAATGCAGAATGGAATGGCATTGACTTTTCCGTGTTCTTTCAGGGAGTGGGGAAACAAGACTGGTACCCATCCAGTGATGCATTTGCCTTTTGGGGACCGTATAGTTCACCAGCACCAAGTTTCATTCCGAAGGATTTTCTGGCAGACGTATGGAGCGTAGACAATCCTGATGCTTATTTCCCCCGTCCCAGAGGATATATCGCATGGACTGATGGCCGTTCCTTGTCATCGGTTAATAACAGATACTTGCAAAGTCTTGCCTATTGCCGACTGAAAAACCTGACCGTAGGATATACGTTACCTGTTAAATGGTTATCAAAGATACATGTACAGAAAGCCCGTCTCTATTTCAGTGGTGAGAATCTGCTCACATTAGACAGGCTGGATACGGATTATATTGATCCGGAAGCGGCTGCTGCCGGAACAAATTGGAAAACAGGTAAGACTAATGCACTCTCTTATCCGTTCTCAAAGACCTATTCTTTTGGTATTGATATTACATTCTGATAATAACTAATATATCTATATATGAAAACCAAGTTTAGTATCATATTTATGTGGTTGTTTACCATTCTTTTTATATCGTGTGATAAACTGGACCTTTATCCTGAAGACAGTTTGTCTCCAACCACCTATTTCAAGAATGAAAACGAACTTCAACTGTATAGTAATCAGTTTTACTATAATATACTGCCTACTGCAGCAGATATTTATAAAGATAATGCAGATGTATTGATTGTTTCTCCGTTGGATGATGAGGTAACTGGGCAACGGATCATTCCATCGACGGGTGGAGGATGGAATTGGGAGGCATTGAGAAGTCTTAATTTCTTGTTAGAGAATTCTCATAATTGTGAAGATCAAGATGTACGTAATAAGTACGATGCAATCACCCGTTTTTTCAGGGCTTATTTTTACTTTAAGAAAGTACAGCGATTTGGAGATGTCCCCTGGTATGATAAAGTACTGGATTCATCTGATGCTGAACTGTTGTATAAACCCCGGGATTCCAGAGAGTTTGTGATGCAGAAAATCATTGAAGATTTGGATTTTGCTATTACTACTTTATCCAAAGAAAAAGAACTTTACAGAGTCAGTAAATGGGCTGCATTGGCACTGAAGTCAAGAGTTTGTTTGTTTGAAGGCACTTTCCGTAAGTATCATGGGATAGCAGACTACGAAAAATATTTGGATGCGTGCATTACTGCTTCCGATGACTTTATGAAGAATAGTGGATATAGCTTGTATAAAACAGGCAGTACTCCTTATCAGACTCTTTTTTCTTCCTTGAATGCCATTCAGCAGGAAATTGTTTTGGCTAGAGACTATAATGGGACACTGAATATCCGTCACGACGTGCAAGGTTTTGAAAATACAGCTTCGAAAGGCAGACCCGGATTATCGAAAAAGATTGTAAATATGTATTTGAATAAGAACGGTTCTCGTTTTACGGACATGCAAGGATATGCCACTAAGGTATTTTTTGATGAATGTCAGAACAGAGATCCTCGTTTGGCACAGACCATCCGTACTCCCGGATATATACGTCCGGGAGAAACGAAACAGTCGGGTCCTAATTTCTCTTCGGCAATGACTGGGTATCATTTAATTAAATATTCGGGTGCCACCAAATATGATGTAGGTGGCACGTCTGAGAATGATTTTCCTATTTTCAGGACGGCGGAGGTTTTTTTGAATTATGTGGAAGCCAAAGCGGAAAGGGGAACGTTGGAACAGAATGATATTGACAGGACGATTAAATTAATAAGGGATAGGGTAGGAATGCCGAACCTGAATATGAGTGACGCTAATACGGACCCCGATCCTTATCTGCTGAATGTCTATCCTAATGTCTCTGAAACGAATAAAGGAGTCATACTGGAAATCCGTCGTGAAAGAGTCATAGAATTGTTAATGGAAGGCTTCCGTTATTATGATTTAATGCGTTGGAAAGCGGGGAGTTGTATGGATGATGAGTTTTTGGGAATGTATTTCCCCGGTCCGGGTAATTATGACCTGAATCATGACGGGACTATTGATGTCTGTCTGTATAAAGGAGCAAAGCCTGGTGGTGTCAATGCGCTTGAATATCTGGAGATTGGAGTTACGGTAGAACTGACAGAAGGAGAATCCGGGAATGTGATTTGCTATAAAGATGTTCCTCGCCAGTGGAATGAAGAACGGGACTATTTATACCCGATTCCAAGGCAGGACCGTATTTTGACAAATGGAGCTCTGACACAGAATCCGGGATGGAATGATAATTTAAACTTTTAATTTGAACGGTCATGAAAGAATATAGAATAATGATATTACTAGTTTCTACGCTTTTTATAATAGCTATCAGCTGCTCCAGCCAACTGGACAATGAAGATTTCAGCGATATGATAGGAAAGGGACAGAATTATACTCCTCCTCCTATCCCGGTTGAAGAACCGACATTGAAGGACAAAGATGGCTGGAAAATAGATTCTATTGACGGAAAGAGTTTTATATGGTACTCCTATAATAAAGGGGCTTTCAATGCCCAACAACAAGTAAATGTGCTTGAAATCGACCTGTCGAGTCCTGATTACGAATTGGAGTTTGTTTCGGCTCCTCAACTCGATTCTTTGTCAAGCGTTGCTCTGAAACATGATGCGGTAGCCGGAATTAATGGTACGTATGAACTTGAAGCCTCTTTCGTAAAAGTCAATGGCTCAATAATTTCACCGATCACTCTTCCCGAAGGGCATTTAAGATATTGGAAACATGAAGGGGCCATAGCTTATGACGGCTATAAGGTTGAAATTGGATATGGAACAAAGGAATCATATTCCTATAATTCAATGCCTAACATATTCTCGGGAGCACCAGTCTTGATAGATGATTATCAACCGGTAGGGGAAACATTTATTGGAGATATAACCGGAATCAACCTGAATTCCTTGGATGGAGAGGATTACCGAAGACATCAGGGAGTACGTCATCCCCGTACCGCTGTGGCTTTGACAGAACAGAATAAGCTTTTGTTGGTAACAGTGGACGGTCGTGCGGATTTGGCGGCAGGAATGACTGCCAAAGAGCTTACCTCCTTTATAAACCAGTATTTTAAACCACAGCATGCCTTGAACGTAGACGGGGGAGGGTCTACAACGATGTATATACGCGACAGTAATCTTTCAGCCACAGATGTAGTCAACTATCCGTGTGATAATAAAAAGTTCGATCATTACGGACAACGCAGTGTCAGGACTTTCATCTTGGTAAAGAAGCATAGCAACGGGCAGTTGTTTGACTCTGGTGACGGTTCGGAGGATAATCCTTATATTATAAAAACGGCGAGACATATGCAGGATATGCATAAGGTCAATTATTCTAAAGGAATGGTTTATTTCAGAATGGAGGCCGATGTGAATATGTCAGGGATTGATTGGCAGGCTTTGAATGTGAGTGAGCCTTATGACAGATTCGTCCATTTTGACGGAAACGGGCATGTTATAAAAGGCTTGAAATCGCAAGGTAACTATGCCAGCTTGTTCGGGGTGTTATGTGGAGTCTGCAAGAATTTGGGAATTGTGGATGCAGATATTGTGGCACAAAATGGAGGCGGAATATTAGCCGGTTATGTAGGGATAAAAATCCCGACTTCGGACGTATTTACCGGAAGTGTAGAAAATTGTTATACGAGCGGAAAGGTATCGGGATTTGATATAATTGGCGGTATTTCCGGTAATATCGGTAAACCGAGCGGCTCTGTGTATTCGTCCATTAAGAATTGTTATTCTACTGCTACGGTTACAGCGAAGAATGAAACAGGAAATTCACGTGCCGGAGGGATAGTAGGTATTGTCTGGGCTGGTGGTATATTGGAGAATTGCTATGCGGCAGGTGAAGTTATTTCAATGAATTCTGGAGCAGCAGGTATCGGGGCTTATTTTGATACTGCTCCTAAAAGATGCGTTGCTTTGAATAAATTAGTGGAAAATAAGAAAAATGGTGTAAATTTGGGGCGTATTGCCGCCTTCATGGGAGCAGCTAATATGACGGTTGTTGATTGTTGGGCAACAGACGATATGAAGATTTTGAATGCCGGAGTACCTAAAACCGAATTTTCCGGTGAATTAGTCGGTGTGAAGCAACCCCACGATGGGGAAACTAAGTCGAAGGAGTTCTTATCGAATATGCAGAACTACCTTGATGCAGGATGGGGAAACTCATGGTATTACAAGGTAAATGCGAAAGGATATCCTATTCTGTTATGGCAATATAATCGGGAAGATTATAATACGGACATTACTGGTCATTAAGACTAATATATATTATACTTAACACATTTATTCGTTAGTTTATGAAGAAAAACTTGTTAATCGTCGTTATCCTGGCTGTGTGCTCCATTGAAATGGTAAAAGGGCAGACAGTAGCGGATTCATTGGCAATTGTATCTGCTTGTTGGAAGATAGAAAATCCTCAAAAAGGAATTGTATATAAGTATGCTTCTATCCCTCAATTATATCAAGGTCCCCAATCTATCAGCCTGATAGAAATTGATCCTGTTGCAGGTTTGAAAGTCGATGTTGCCGTTTCGGATAAAATGAAAGAAACAAGTAAGATTGCTTCTGAATGTAACGCCATTGCAGCCATTAATGGCTCCTATTTTGACATGAAACGGGGAAACTCGGTCTGCTTCCTGAAGGCGGATCGCCAGGTTATTGATACAACGATGCAGAGTGAGTTTAAACTGCGTGTTACAGGAGCTATTAATGTGCGCAAAGGGAAGATAAAGTTAATCCCTTGGAGCAAACAGATAGAAAAGGAATATGAAGGGGAAACAGGTATAGTACTTGCTTCCGGTCCGCTGATGCTGAAAGACGGACA
>ENA-ORTD01002571-ORTD01002571.1-human-gut-metagenome-genome-assembly--contig:-NODE-2571-length-10136-cov-4.991667_pt1 | contig 10136 bp, 10 predicted proteins | sample MGYA00241907_ERZ509178 | MGnify/ENA primary metagenome ERZ509178 (study PRJEB26280, sample SAMEA2338793) | human gut metagenome | biome: human gut; feature: human-associated habitat; material: faeces...
AACAGGTACTTCCGGGATACACAAGACAGGACAAAAATCGACTTCCATTATCAAGAGGTGAGTGCTAATTTTTTATTTTTTTATTTATTGACAATTCCTCCCCACCTCTGTTATGATAATAAAACTGCAATAAGGGAGTAGTTAGCTCTGTACAGAGTCGCTGTGTCAACATATTGATGGTTTTCCATCTGGTACAGCGTTCAATAACGAGACTTATTCACGTGATATTTTTGCGTGGATAGGTCTCTTTTTTTATGAAGGAGGAGAAAAAATGAGCTTATTTTCTGTATTTCTGATCGGGATCGGCCTTTCCATGGATGCATGTGCCGTATCCTTTGCAAAAGGAATCTGCCTTAGACGGCAGGTAAAAACCTATGCCCTGAAACTCGGACTTGCCTTCGGGCTTTTTCAGGCACTGATGCCGCTGATTGGCTGGTGGGTGGGAACCTATTTTGAGTCCTTTATCACAGCTGTAGATCACTGGATTGCATTTTTCTTGCTTGGTTTTATCGGAGTCAATATGATCCGGGAATCAAAAGAAGCGGAAGCCGAATGTGATACTTATGTGGATTCTATTCCGGCAAAGGATATCCTGCTGCTTGCAGTTGCAACCAGCATTGATGCTCTCGCAGTCGGTATCAGTTTTGCATTCCTGAAAGTAGACATCATTCCCGCTGTCTGTCTTATTGGCATCACCACATTTATCATCAGCTGCATCGCGGTTTTCCTTGGAAATAAAATCGGTGGAAAACTCGGAAAATATGCTGAGATCACCGGTGGTGTTATTCTGATCCTCATTGGTCTGAAAATTCTGATCGAGCACTTATTTGGACTATAAAATCGCAAAAACCGGAAGGGGTTCCACGCCATGCGCAAAGCCCTTTCCGGTTCTTTTTTCATATATCTAATGAGAGAAACAAAACTGCTACAATAATCCGACGATGTGATAGACTGCAAATGATGCAATCCATGCAATGAAACATTGACCAAATACCATGGCTGCTGCCCATTTTCCGCCCAATTCCTGTTTCACAGACGCGATTGCTGCGACACATGGCGTATAAAGCAGGCAGAATACGAGAAGTGCTACTGCCCCTGCAATGGTAAGACTGCCCTGAAGTGCTGCACTGCTTCCAAACAAAATAGTCAAAGACGATACAACGCTTTCTTTTGCCAGAAATCCCGAAATCAGCGCGGTCACGATACGCCAGTCTCCAAATCCTACAGGAAGGAAAATCGGCGCAAGTCCGCCTGCCACCAATGCCAGAATACTGTTTTGAGAATCTGCTGTCATATTCAGTCCGGTATCAAAATTCTGCAAAAACCAGATTACGATCGTAGCAATAAAAATAACGGTAAACGCTCTCTGCAGAAAATCCTTTGCTTTATCCCACAAAAGATGTCCCACATTTTTGGCACCCGGCAGACGATAGTTCGGCAGCTCCATCACAAACGGAACCGCTTCCCCTTTGAATGCCGTTTTCTTAAAGATCAGTGCCATTAAAATTCCCATCACAATTCCAAATACATAAAGTCCAATCATCACAAGCGCTCCCCTCTTCGGGAAAAATGCCGCAGTGAAAAATGCGTAAATCGGCAGCTTCGCCGTACAGCTCATGAACGGAGTCAGAAGAATTGTCATCTTTCGGTCTCTCTCAGACGGCAGCGTCCGGCTTGCCATCACACCAGGAACTGTACATCCGAATCCGACCAGCATCGGAACAATGCTTCGTCCGGAGAGTCCCAGTTTTCGGAGAAGTTTATCCATGATAAAAGCTACTCTTGCCATATATCCACTGTCTTCCAGAAGCGACAGAAAGAAAAACAGTGTCACAATGATCGGCAGAAAACTTAAAACACCGCCGACTCCACTGAAAATTCCATCAATCACCAGCGAATGTACCACACTGTTTACATGCGCTGCTGTCATTGCATGGTCCACGACATCCGTTAGTGCCGTGATTCCAGACTCCAGAAGCCCCTGCAAAAATGCTCCGATTACATTGAAAGTAAGCCAGAATACAACTGCCATAATTCCAACAAATGCAGGAATTCCGGTATATTTTCCAGTCAGGAACCGATCGATTTTCCGACTTCTGAGATGTTCTCTGCTCTCTTTCGGCTTGATCACTGACTCACTGCAGACATCTTCAATGTAAGCAAACCTCATCTGTGCAATTGCGGCTGCACGGTCCAGTCCGGTTTCCTCCTCCGTCTGTCGGGAAATATCCTCCAGAAGGTTTTTCTCATTTTCTGTCAGATTCAGCTGCTCTAATATTTTTTCATCACCTTCCATGATCTTGCTTGCCGCAAACCGAACCGGTATCTCTACTTTTTCAGCATGATCCTCGATCAGATGCATTACTGCATGAATTCCTCTGTGAACCCCTTCCTCTTTTCGGCAGAAATCTGTTTCCAGTGGTTTTTCCTGATATTTTGCTACATGGATGGCATGCTGGATCAACTCCTCAATTCCTTCTGCCTTTGCCGCAGAAATCGGAATGACCGGCACTCCCAGGGCCTCCTCCATTTCATTAACCAGAACGGAACCTCCGTTTTCACGCAGTTCATCCATCATATTCAATGCAACAACCATCGGAAAACCAAGCTCTAACAGCTGCATGGTAAGATACAGATTTCGCTCAATATTTGTTGCATCCACAATATTGATGATCCCTTTCGGTTTCTCACGAATGACAAACTCTCTCGTCACGATTTCCTCACTGCTGTAAGGAGACATCGAATAAATCCCCGGCAGATCTGTGATCAGTGTATTATTATGGCCTTTGATCACTCCATCTTTTCTGTCTACTGTAACTCCCGGAAAGTTACCCACATGCTGTTTGGAACCGGTCAACTGGTTAAACAATGTCGTCTTTCCACAATTCTGATTTCCCACAAGAGCAAACGTCAGTGTCTCCCCTTCAGGCAGCGGAGTCTCCTCTTTCCGGTTATGAAACTTTCCGCCTTCCCCGTATCCCGGATGCAGTTTCTCCTGTTTTTCTACTTTTTTTCTGATATTCTTTGGTTTGTGTTCTTTACTGATTTCAATGTTTTTTGCATCTTTCAGGCGAATCGTCAGCTCGTAGCCATGAAGCCGCAGCTCAATTGGATCTCCCATCGGTGCATATTGTACAACCGTCACTTCTGTGCCTTGTATCAATCCCATATCCAGAAAATGTTGGCGCAGAGCGCCCTCTCCCCCAACCGAAAGAATGGTGGCAGTACTTCCTATTTGTAATTCATTTAATTTCATGTCTTTTCCTCTTTCTCATTCGTTTGAGCTTTCTTACTACTCTACCATACACTGATGTTTTTATAAAAGCAACTGTTTGGGCACAAAAATACCGACGGATTACTCCGCCGGCCTTCTATTATTTTAAAATTGCTTCTACATCTGCTGCAATCTGCTCTGCATTCAGATGATTTTTCTCCAATACTTCCTGCACGTCATATCGGTCAAGGAACTCTTTCTTCAATCCAACGTTTAACACTTTCATATCAGAAGCGCCGTAATAACGGGCAATTTTTTCACCAAAACCTCCGTCTAAAATTCCATCCTCCAGGGTCACTACGATTTCATGATCTTTCTTCAGATCATCAAGAAGTGCTTCATCCAGACCTGTGATGTAGTATGGATTCACCAGTGTCGGCTGCACACCTGTTTTCTCTGCGATCAGTTCTGCTGCTTTCTCTCCCAGTGAATAGAATGCACCGAGTCCGATCACTGCAACCTTGCTTCCTTTCTGTATTACTTCATAAGTATTCAGTTTGCCGAAATCCTTAGTCACTGTTTTTCCATCCGAAATCAGCTCACCGCCCGGTACTTTTATTGCAACCGGATAAGAATTCTGCTCCACACTCCAATCAAGCATGGCAAGATATTCTTCTTTTGTCGTCGGTGCCAGATAAACAAGGTTCGGAATATTTGCCATCATCGGAATATCCTGAAATCCCAGATGTGTGACATCATTCATTCCATAAACAGAACCCCAGAATGTCACAATCGTTGCCGGACTGTTGTTGATACACAGATCCTGTGCAATCTGGTCAAATGTCCGCTGTACAAAAGTACTGTACACGCCGTAAACAGGCTTTCCTCCATTTGCCGCAATACCGGATGCCAGAGCAACCGCTGTCTCTTCTGCAATTCCCACATCAATAAACTGGCGTCCGGCTTCTTTTCGCTTATCTTCTGTAAATCCCATAACTGCAGGCGTTCCGGATGTGATGGCAACCACACGGGAATCTTCTTTCATCTTTTTCAAAAGATAATCTCTCGTAATACCGGCGTAGTCCTCCGTATTTGAAGTATAAAGAGGTTTTCCCGTCTCAAGATCAAACGGACCGCTGAAATGCCACTGTTCTTTATTTTGCTCTGCCGGCTCATAACCTTTTCCTTTCAGCGTATTGATATGAACCACAACCGGCTGACTGCTGTTTTTTACTTTCTGAAATGCCTCCACCAGCGCTTTTGTATCGTTTCCCTGGTTTACATAAATATAATCAAGCCCCATCGCTTTGAACAGGTTACATGGAGCTGTTCCGTTTGTTTCCCGCAGCAGCTTCAAATTCTGATACAATCCTCCATGATTCTCTGCGATGGACATATCATTGTCATTCACTACAATAATTAGATTTCCACCCAATTCTGCGGCGTAGTCAATTCCCTCCAGTGCTTCTCCGCCGCTTAAAGAACCGTCTCCGATCACTGCGATTACATTTCCGTCTTCCCCTTTCAGATCTCTTGCTTTTGCAAGTCCACAGGCAAGACTGACAGAAGTAGATGTATGACCGATTGTAAAGAAATCATGCTCACTCTCATGCGGATTTGTATAACCGGATACATCATCGTAATGCTCTTCATAAAGATATGCATCTTTTCTTCCTGTCAGCATTTTGTGCGGATAACTCTGATGGGAAACGTCATATACAATTTTATCTTTTGGAGATTCAAATACATAATGCATGGCAATGGTCGCTTCCACCATTCCGAAATTTGGTCCGAAATGTCCGCCATGCCGGCTTGCCCGGGTCAAAAGTGCATGGCGCATCTCTTCTGCCAGTGCCGGAAGCTCCTCGATCGTCAGTTTTTTTACATCTTCAGGGCTGTTGATTGTTTCAATATACATTAATATCCACTCCTCTTTTTCTTATCAATTCTTACTGTTTTTCTCCTTTGTGAGGATTGATGATACTATATCACCTGGAGTTAACTCCAAGTCAAGAGCGAGTTTAAATATTTTTTTATTTTCTTTTCACCAGACACGAATGGCACTTTTTTCATAAATGTAATCAAACATACTGGTAATAAAAACGAAGATGTTTCACGTGAAACATCTTCATCTCCATTTTATTCCTTTATTTTTTCAAACCTGTACTGCTGCTTAATATCCGGATATTTTTCATGATCCACTTCACTCATAAACATTCCATATGGTCTTGCACAGATTTTAAACGGAGAATACAACCCCTGATAAATCACCAGTTTTTCTCCTGTCTCTGTATGCTGCGCAAATGCAAGCACTTTATATAAATATTCTGAAGTTTCCCCTGACACCCATTCTCTCTTAAAATGCTGTACAATATCTCCCACTCGGATGTCTCTCGGAATCACCTCTTCTTGCTTTAACTCAGGCTCTGTATCCAATTCTACATATTCCTCTTTATCCAGAGAAACAGGCGCACCTGATTTTCCCATAATATGGACGCCTCCATACCAGGTGCCTGTAATCTCAAACAGATCCCCCACCTGATATTCTGAAGTATATTCATCGTTCTTTTTTACAATTCTTATTCTGCTCATTCTGATTATCCCTTATTCTATTTTCTTCTTTCAATCACATCACTGATTGCATCAATTCCTAAAAGTATCTGACTGACCAGAATCAGCGCAAATAAAATTTTCACCACTTTTTTTCCTGTCTCGTCTTCTCTTTCTGCACAGTCTTTTGCAATTCTTCCGACAATCCCCAGTAATCCAATCAGAGAAATCCTCTGCGCTGTTCTGTTTAACGATTTGTTCTGATAATAAATTTCCTGCAATAATTCATGATTGTTCATACTCATGTTCTCCTCTCCTTATAATCCGTCTCTGTAAATATGATTGATTGTTGCCTGAGCATGTTCCAGCTCCTTTTTCTGCATGACGGCATCTCGATCACTGAAAATTGCCAGCATCTCATCCACCACATCTTCCGCTCTCGGATTTGATGTTCTGTAAAGATACCCCAGCATACGAGTTGCCGTATAATCTGTCCTGATTTGATTATATGCAATTTCTCTGCAAAAGTCATCAGGATAATCCTTCTCCTTCAAAGCTCTGTACAATTCATCATTTCTTGCTTTTTCCATATTTATTGCCGCCTGTTCTTTCTAAAATACTGTTTTTCAAATTCTTCTTCCGATAATGGCTTATTCAAAAAGTATCCTTGAATGACATCACAACACATCTCTTTTAATACGCCAAGCTGCTTTTGGGTTTCAACACCTTTGTTTCATCCCTTTTTGCATCACTTCCCAACAAAGCTTACCTTCCGGATACTCAACCTGAAATGTCTTTTTACAACACTCATTCATATATACACTCTTATTTGCCTCAACATCTATGATACGAATGTTCGAATTTATTCCATTTAAAATTTTATAAAAAAATTGTGAATCTGAATTATCTTTCACCGCAATACTCCTTTTAACAGCAAATAATTCTCTCCCATATTCTACATCATATTGACTGGAAAAATCTACTCAAAAAATCCTGTTCCAAACGGAATTATTACTCCACTTCCAACAGGATTTTGATTCAATCATTTAAATATTTCTTACTTTTTGGATGATTGTACGATAATCTTCATTTTTTTTAAATAAAATCTGTTTGCCCAGTACAAAGCCTTCTACCCCTTTTTTCCAGAGACGCTCCAGAATCTCCCAGGTCACACCGCCGTCGATCACAATATGGAATTTATACCGCTGACGCAATTTCAAAAGTTGCTCAATTTTAGGCCACTTATAAATGATTTTCTACGCAAAATGGCAAAATTTCGGCATCAGGAAAATCAAGATGTAAGCGCCGGAACAAGGATAAGGTTTTTTATCGATAAACCAGCAGCTATGATCTCTTTTCCAAGAGCCGTTATCAAATATTTATAGGATCCTGGGATTTTTTCAATCAGTCCATGGACTTTCAGACGTTTAAAGATCCTTGTCATGGCAGACGGAGTGATTTTCGGAAGATGCTGGCGGATCTGTTTTCCTTGTATCCCGAATGTCATGTATTCCCCTTTGCTGATGGCTTCCAGTACAGACAGATCACGGGAATCAAAAAAGTTGAATCCGCGATAGGTTCGTTCCTTTTCCCTCCGGGAATGACTGACTTCATCCAATTTCTTCCTGCCGCTGCTGTGATCATCAAAGGATGAGATAAATTCAAGGTATCTGTAATTCGCAGATTTCAGGATTGTGAATAACTGATATAAGCTGTAAATACTCTTTTTTAAAGGGGCTTTCCGAATATCGGATGTTCCATCCCTATGCTGAACTTCCCGCTCCACACGGAACGTACTGATATCATTGCAGGTGCTTTCAATTCGCAGTACACAGCCAAACTTGTCATACATTTTTATGGACACATCACCCATGTGGTGCTTGATCCTCGTTCCGAGGATGCGCTGATTATAGTTTGTGCCAATCTCTTTGGTACAGTTATAAGTGATTCGCTGTCCAAGGAAAGTGGCGATGTTGTCAGGCTTCACAGTATATATCGCAGTGTGGATGATTTCATCATAGATTGGTGCCAGGTATTCCGGCTTACGGAACATGATATCCGTGGCACATTCGATCTGCTGAACCGTCCAGGTATAACCCAGCCCGAGAGATTCCGGAACGGGACTGTAGCGTCTGGCAAAGACATCGAGAACTTTATGGAGCCCTTGCGGGTTGATACGGTCAGAAAGTTTCTGAGCAGTTTCAATATCGGAGATTTCAAGGAACGCGTTGTCCTGCATTCGGTAAGAAAGCTGTTTTTTGTCAAGCTTATAGGCGAGCAGGTTATGACCGTTCATGTAAAACTGAAGACGGAAAGGCGGCCATGTAGGGACACGAAGATAGCAAAGGCCAAGTTCCCTGTCGATAAAATAGAAATAGTAATGAAGACACTTGCTCTGGTCAAACTTCAGGAAGGTCTTCCCAGTTGTTTTATCATGCCAGGGCCTGTAGGTATTACAGCATTCCATAGCAGAAAAGATATGGATCAGACCTTCCGTTTTTCCGGTTTCGGCAATGATGTTCTGGATGCGGTCATCTTTTCGAAAAGCATGGAGTTTTCGGATGAACTCAATTTCCATTCCATTTTCGTGAGCAATCTTTTCCGCATTCTGACGGACCTGTTCCGTAAGGGGCTGGGAGAAACTGGTGGGATAATCAAAAATACGGATACCGTTGAGTTTCATATAGGCAGTCATTGCTTCCGCATGGCTCCAGTTTGGGATATATCCCTGAATGATCATGCGGTCATAACAGGTAATGATGCCATGAATTTTATCAGCGTATTTATCAGTGAGTAACATATAAAAACCCCCTTTTTCTTTAGAATAACACAAGGGGTAGAAAATAAAAATAACTTTTCCGGTTTATCCGGGTTAGGTTCTACAAAATGAAGATAGTCTCTTCCCGCAAATCCGGGATTTACGGTCATGACCAGCACGTAATCTACTAACGACAACAATTCCTGAATACTGTCAAGTGAAATTCCGGGATTGATCACGATCCCAGGAGCCTTTCCAAGTTTACGTATTCTGCAGAGTGTCTCTGTTGGAATTGTTTCAGAATCCGGATGGATATAAATAATATCTGCTCCGAACTCTGCATATCGTTCTATATAACGTCCGGGATTATACATCATCATATGAACATCCAGCTTCAAAGAAGTGTTTTTACGTATTGTTTCAATATCCTGAAAACTCATCCCGAAATTAGGCACATAATGGCCATCCATTACATCTATATGTAAAATATCCGCTCCACTCACATCAAGTCTCATAATCTCATCTTTCAGATAATCCATCGAAAGATTCAAAAGCGACGGGCATAATAATTTTTCCATAACGCCTCTCTCCCTACTGAATAAGTCCTGCAGCAGTTGGTAATGTCATAGAAATCGCAGGAATACATGTGGTCAGCAACAGTACGATCAAAATCACACCAAAATAGGGCAGTAATTCTTTAAACACCTGCTCAATTTTTACATTTCCGACCTTCGCTCCTGTAAACAAGATAGAGCCAACCGGAGGCGTAATTGTTCCAATACAAAGGTTCAGCGTGACCATAATACCAAACTGTACCGGATGCATCCCGAACGTCTGACAAATTGGCAGGAAAATCGGTGTAAAAATCAAAACAGCCGGAGTCGGATCCATAAAGGTTCCTACGATCAACAAAATAATATTCATTAAAATCAAAATCACATATCTGTTTTCTGTAATAGAAAGCATTCCATTTGCGATCAGATCCGGCAAACCTGTAAATGCCATAACCCATGACATAATAGAGGATAATCCAATCATAAACGTAATAATACCCGTCATTTTTGCAGGAATTCGTCGTTCTGCAACATATCCACATTTATTTGCTTTAACCCCTGCAAGGAACATCACGAGTAATCCCCACAGAATTCCCGGCACATATCCTCCCGTAAACAAGGCAGCAACTGATACACTTCCTGCAATTGTCGAACAAACAATCATCAGATTGGACGGTGGAATCAGCATTCCCGTCGGTGCAGAAGCAATATTTACACCGGCACTGTAAACCGGATCATATCCTTCCTTTTTTTCCATCGGTCCGATCGTACCACCCATTGCAGCAGCCGCTGCTGCACCGGAACCTGAAATTGCACCAAATAACATGTTTGCTACTACATTAGACTGCGCCAGTGCCCCCGGCATACGTCCGGCAACAACCTTGGCAACATTAACAATTCGCTCTGCAATTCCACCGTTATTTATAATATTTCCTGCAAGAATAAAAAACGGAATTGCAATCAGTGAAAATGAATTGGCTCCGGCAAACAATCTCTGCGCAGATGTCGCAAATGAAATATTTGCATCGAGCATACACAACATAGCCAGCGCGGATGACAA
>ENA-ORTD01002572-ORTD01002572.1-human-gut-metagenome-genome-assembly--contig:-NODE-2572-length-10134-cov-3.456196_pt1 | contig 10134 bp, 9 predicted proteins | sample MGYA00241907_ERZ509178 | MGnify/ENA primary metagenome ERZ509178 (study PRJEB26280, sample SAMEA2338793) | human gut metagenome | biome: human gut; feature: human-associated habitat; material: faeces...
TAATGTTCTTATACTTGCACCTAAGGTGACATGCCCATAGTATTTTAAATTATTACTTGAATCATATTTACCTAATATAAAACTTGTCATATTGTTGTCTTTTTGAATATATCCGCAGAGAACGAAATCATCATCAACCAGATATTTAAATTTAATCCAGTCAGTTGAACGCTTTTCAAAGAAATATTTGCTACCTTTTCGTTTAGCAACTACTCCTTCCAGTTCTTTTGATTTGACAATATTAAATAACTCTATACCAGTATTTTCTATAACTTTTGATATAGATATACGATTATTTTCATTAATTAATCGTGGCAATTTGTTTATTCTTTCTTCTATTGGTATATCGATAAGTAAGTCATTGTCAAGATATATTAAATCATAGACAACAAAGGTAGCAGGATACTTTTCAGATAAGAGTTTTATTTTAAAAAAGTCAGTTATAACTGTACGCTTTTGAACTTCGTAAAAGTCAGGTTTACCGTTTTTAAGGACAATGATCTCTCCATCAAGAATGCATTGTCCATTAACACTGGAAAAAATATTAGAAAGTTCAGGAAACTGATTAATCAGTTCTTTGTTACGCTTATTTCTTAAATCAACACTTTTTCTATCAATATATGCAAGACATCTGATTCCATCAAACTTTAATTCAAATAAATACTCTGGTGAGTTGAACGGCTCAGATTGATTAGCAATTAGCATTGGTCTTGCTAAACGTTTGTCAAAAATATCATTCATAGTTACGATGCCATGTTATTTGATGCTTGTGTGTTAGCTAGATCAATAGACTGCTGCAGTGCAGACATCAAATCAATTACACTGTTAGGCTGACTGTCATCAGCAACTACTACTTCCTGACCGTTTATTTTAGTCTGTATAGCATCATGCAATTTAGCTTGGTATTCATCGTGATACACTTCTGGTGTAAATTTATCTGTCATAGAGTTGATTAAGGTTTTAGCCATTTCAAGTTCATTTTTATCAACAGAAACCTTGTTAATAGTTGGAGCTGGTTGAATTTCTTCCTGAAAAAATAGTATTTTAGCAATGATATCTGTTTTAGTGGGATATAGCACTATAAGTTCCTCTTTTGTCCCCATAACGGTTTTAGCAATGGCAACTTTCTTTTGAGATAATAGTGCTTGTCTGAGTAGTTCAAATGCCTTTTCACCACCAGGCTCTGGAACAATGTAATAATTTTTATCATAATATAATTGATCAATGTCGGTCATTTTAGCAAAATGTAATACATGAATAGTTTTATCAGTTTTTGTTTTGATTCTTTCAAGTTCATCGTTAGATATTGTAACATATTTACCCTTTTCATATTCGTACCCTTTTATAATATCACTACTTTTAACTTCAGAATTGCAAGAGGGACATAACTTTTGATATTTAATACGCTGGTATTTTCCGTTCTCGTCTTTACATAGTTGATTGAAACTGATAGCTGTATTTCGGGTTGTTTTATAAAGTGAAACTGGTACATAAATAAGTCCAACGCTTATAGCGCTTTTGTGTGCAACTGCCATAATATCATTCCTTCTTTCATTAATATTAGATTTGACAGGAATAAAGAAAAATAAACTATAATTATTAGTTGATAACTTATTCTTTGAAAAAAATGACGTAATTTTTTTATGTCATAATTTTATTGAAGTAATTTGAAATTTTATACATATATGTCAATAGGCGAGAAATGGATCTAAACTTACTTGTCTTATAAGGGGTGATCAGATAACACTTATATTTCTTAGAAGTTAGAAAATTGAATAATGTTTGGTGATAGTGGCTAGTTGATTCAAAGCCAATTAATATTTCATTTCTCTTACTCAATTTAGATAAGCTTGATAATAATGTATTAAAACCTTGGTCATTATTATCAAAATGTATTGAATCAAGTATTATTTCACCTGTAGATAGATTGTAGATACTTGCGACGTGTTTATATTTGGCTACGTCAATACCGCAAAATAGTTTTGTCATAAAAAGACCGCCTTTCTAGAAACCTTGTCATTTCTATAGCAATCTTACTAGTGTAACCTTGCGTGACATGAAGATATCAAAATCTATCGAGCTATAAACAGATGTAATAAGATCCTATAGATTCACTCTCCTGATAAGTAGATAAACCACATAGAAATATAAGAGTATTAAGGTTCTATCTACATTGTACAAAGGTTGGAAAGGAAAAGTGATATAAATGTTACAACAAGGTACATTTTTATTATACAAGAAAGATGGTTAAATCGCTTACTATGATAGAAATAAAAACTGTTATTAGAGAACTATAATGATTTTTTTAATAGTATAAAGGTTAGGGTGATAATGATAGGTTCAAGCATTCAAAGTCCTCATATATATTATGGAGGTACGAAAGGGTTCTCGGCAGATAAAGTATAAGTAGCTGGATTTATGTTTGTTGACGATTCAGTTGTTAAAGGCGATATTGTTTATACTAATGATAAATCGTTACTATGCATAAAGGCATATATTTCCAACATAAGTGGAAGTTATGCCTTTTATTTCGTTTTAAAACGGTAATAAAAATATAATCATCAAATTGTACGATGATTTATTATGTAGATTTTCCACATTAATAAGGAAGTATATGTAATTGCCCTCACTGTTGTTACGATGTTATCATATATTCGGAAAGAGAAACAGAGTTAACTTATGGGGTGAGAAAATGAATAGTCGACAAATAAAATTTTTAAAACTTTTAAAAGAACAAAGTGAGTATAAGCCCGCATCTTTCTTTGCTAAATGGTTATCAGTATCAACGAAAACCATATATAGTGATATAAATGCTCTCTACAGTTTTTTACAAGAAAATGGTCTAGATCTTGATTCTTCGCCAAGAAATGGCATTAAATTATTGGACGCAAAAAACAATCTTAATAAGCTCATAGATGAAATTAGTGATGAAAATAAAAGAGATGAGTATTCTCCAGTGAATCGACGTTTTTCTATTATAAGAAAGATTCTTTTAGAAAACAAAAATACTACTTTAGAAAATCTATCAAATGATTTTTTAGTAAGTAAGACATCTTTATATCAGGATTTAGGAGTCATTAATGAAGTATTTGAAAGACAGAATACAAAACTAAAGGTAACTAATATTGGAATTGTATCAATAGGTACAGAAATAGATTTGCAAAAATCTATAAAAGATTATGTTTTTGAAGATGATAAAGATGATTCATTATTGGATTTGAAAAGTAAATTAGAACTCCTGTTTGATAGACAGCATATTGATTACGTTTTCCATTTATTATTAGAAGACTATAACGAATTAACAAATGATGTATCTATTTATTATCTGAAATCAATTATTGTTATACTTCTTATACAAATTGTTAGGTTGAAATATGGTTATCATGTTAAAACTGAAGAAACGTTCTTGTTTAATAATATACGCTATATGGAAACGTATGTTGTGGCGAATAGCATTGTTGAAATGTTGCAACAAAATTTAAATCTATATTTTAAAAATGCGGATATTGAGTATTTATGTAGGCAATTATTTGCACATCGAATAACAAATAGTTTAAAAACAGGACAAAATGAATATGCAGACTTAGTAAACGAAATTATTGAAGTTATGTCTAAAATAGAAAAGATTGACTTAAGACAAGATAAGCACTTATATAAGTCGCTGATTTATCATGTTCCTGCAATGATTCTAAGACTGAAAAAGGGAATTAAAATAAAAAATCCTTTATTAGAGAATATAAAGGAGCAGTATACAGAATTATTTACAATTGTCTGGTATGCATTATCATTAATAGAATTGCCAGCTAAAGATAATATTGAACTATCCAGAATAGAAAAATTATATCTTGCGGATTTATCTCATGTAGATTTGATTATAACGTCAGTTGATTTAGATAATATAAATGTTCCATACGTTAGAGTAAGTCCAGTTGTTACCAATGAAGATTATATCAATATTATGGACGCATATAAAAAACATATACTATTTAAAGAAGAAGTACTCAGAGAATTGAAAAATTTCTCTGCACCATATCTAAGTCAATTTATTAATCCAACATTAATTCAAATAAAGAAGAATTATAAAAATAAAAAAGAGTGTTTGGAAAACTTAATTCAAGAATTAGAAAATAGAGAATATGTTAATGAAAAATTTAGAGATTCAATCTTTAATAGGGAGAGAGCAGGAGTTACGTGTATGGATAGTGGAGTTGCTCTGCCACATGCCGATCCATCAACAATTATTACATCTAGTATATCTATACTAACTTTAGATAAACCTGTCGATTGGGGTGGTAATCTAGTAAGTCTTATTATAATGGTATGTTTAAATGAAGATCATGTTGATAAGTTTAAAGATGTTATTCAAGAAATATATCAAATCATTATTAAGAAGGAATATATAGATCAGATTGTAAAAATTAGTAGTATTGATGCAATGATAGATTTATTTTATAAGTAATAGAGGGGGAATTTTATGTATTTTGATAAAAGATTATGTATGTTTCATCAAATATTTGCTACTCAGGATGAATTGTTTGAAACAATGTTCAAAACAATGTTTCAAGCTGGTGTAGTTAAAAGTGATTATTTAGAAGGAATTAAAGAACGTGAGGAAGAATATCCAACGGGATTATTGATTAATGATATAGGATTTGCGATTCCTCACACTGATTCAAGCAAGGTTAATTATTCACAGATCTGCTTTGCATCATTGAATCAACCTGTTGAGTTTTTAAACATGGGAGATAAAAATGAAAAAATAAAAGTTGAACTAGTATTTATGTTAGCTATGAGTCAACCGCATGAACAAGTACAAATATTACAAAATTTAATCGCATTGTTTCAGAATAAAGAAGCAATTAATGCACTTAAACAATGTGAAAACGAAGAAGAATTTATGGGTATTTTAAATAGAAATGGAATTTATTAAGAGAGGGTAAAAAAATGGTTGAAGCATTACAATGGTTTATTGGTCTGGGATCAACAGTTTTCCTGCCGATTATAATAATTATTATAGCATTATTTTTTGGGGTTAAATTATCAAAGGCAATTATTTCTGGGATTACAGTTGGTATTGGTTCTATTGGTTTGGATTTAGTTATTGGTTTGCTATCATCAAATTTGGGAACAGCTATTCAAACAATGGGAGAAAAATATGGTAACTCATTAAGTATTATGGATATTGGTTGTGGAGTTGGAGGGCCGCTTGCATTTTCTACAACATTAGGTATTTGTATTATACTAATTTCATTAGGACTTAATTTAGTGTTTGTTATGCTTGGTTGGACAAAAACATTAAATGTAGATATTTGGAATTTTTGGTTCCCAGCGTTCTTGGGGTTGGTTGCTAATGCAATTAGTGGAAGTTTTTGGGTTGGTCTTTTAGGAATTATAGTAGCACTTATGATTCAATGGTTACTTGCAGACTTATTTCAAGAGAAAATCAGCAATTTCTTTGGGTATCCTGGTATTGCTATTACACATATGATGGCTTTATGCGGAACGATTTTTGCAATTCCTGTTAATTGGTTATTTGATCATATCCCAGGTCTTAATAGAATTGATGCAGATGCAGAAACAATTGGTAAAAAATTTGGTATCTTTGGAGATACAGTTATTATGGGATTAATTATTGGTATAGGTGTAGGTATTTTGGCAGGGTATGATGTTGCTAAAATTGGTCAATTAGGAATGACAACAGCAGCTGTTATGAAAATTATGCCAAAAATGGTTGCAATGTTTATGGAAGGTCTAATGCCAGTTGCTGAGGCCGCAAAAACTTGGACAAATAAGCATTTAAATGGTCGTAGTGTTAACATTGGTATGGATGCAGCGCTTACTGTTGGGCATCCGACAGTTATGACAACTACTTTAATTATGGTACCTGTATCATTATTATTAGCAATTATTTTACCAGGCAATAAAACATTACCATTTGGCGACTTAGCTTTTTATGCATTTGCTATTGCATTAATGGTTCCTTTCTTTAAAGGAAATATTGTGAGAAGTATTTTAGGCTGCAGTTTATATATGGTGACAATGTTATATTTGTCAACTTGGCTAGCACCAGTTATTACAAATGTATTTAAATTAGCAGAATATAATGTTGGTACAGTTGGTTTAGTGACATCAGTTAACTGTGGCTTATGGCCTGTAGCATTATTTACAATACTGTTACAATCAATTGGATGGATTGGATTAGTTATTATTGGAGTTATAGTGTTGGGACTATTAATTTATGTAAATAAAATAAAAAAGCCCGCGGTACAATAGGAGGAAAAAAGAATGAAAACATTATTAATCGTATGTGGAGCAGGACATGCAACTTCTACAATTGCAGTTGCAAAAGTACAAGAATGGTTAAATAGTAATGGATATACAGAAGTTAAAATTTATCAATCTAAATTAGCTGATGAGTTGAATAAAATTGATGATTATGATGCTGTTATCTCAACAACAATTGTATCTGAATCTATTAAAGATAAGGTTATTAATGGATTGCCTTTATTAACAGGTTTGGGGGTAGAACAATTATATAAAGATTTAAAAGAAAGATTAGGTTTATAGTATGAATATTTATCATGATGATATTGTCCTTCAGACAGTTATAGGTAGACCATCATATCACGATATTAAACAGCATTTAATTGATTTTGTAAAAAAATCAAATATTAAAGATGGGTTGATAACAGTTTCAAGTGCACATACAACATGTTCATTATATTTTGATGAAACTATGCATGATACTAATTTTTATGGTGACGAGTATTTACAAGTTGATATTAATAATACTTTAGATCGTTTAGTACCTAAGATGACAAGTGAAAATCAATATAACAGTCCAGGACCAAAACATATTGAATTTGGATTAAGTTTAAGTGATTCAAATTACCCAGCTGAAAAATGGACAATGTTGAATACAGATGCTCATATTAGGTCATCAGTGTTTGGCAGTCCTTCGCTTACGTTTATTATACGTGATGGAAATATATTATTGGGGACTTTAGGACGAGTATATTTCGTTGATTGGGATCAATTAAGAGAAAGAACAAGAATAATTAATGTAATGATTTTAGGTGAATAGGGTATCGAAAGATACCCTTTATTATAAGGAGATGATTTTAATGATTATATCACCTTCACTATTAAATGCAAATACTTATGATCTGGTTAAACAATTAAAAGAAGTTAAAAGTGCAGGAGCAACATATTTACATATTGATGTGATGGACGGACATTTTGTACCTAATCAAGCATTTGGATCAAATACGGTTAATGATTTAAAAGAAAAAACAGAGTTTATTTTAGATGTACATTTGATGATAGAAAATCCTGAAAGATATATTGATAATTACAAGAATGCAGATATTATTACTGTACATTACGAATCAACAAGACATCTTTATAGAGTTATACAAATGATTCATGCATTAGGAAAAAGGGCAGGTGTAGCAATTAATCCTGCGACACCAGTATGCATGATTAAAGAGATGCTCCCACTTGTTGATCAAGTGCTAGTTATGACTATTAATCCTGGAGTACCTGGACAAAAATTTATAAACTCAACTCTTCACAAAATGAAAGAACTAGCAAAACTCAAGGAAGATAATAATTTTTATTATGATATTCAAGTTGATGGTAATATCACTGATGAAACAATAGTAGAGTGTTTAAAAACGGGAGTGAATGTGTTTGTGTCTGGTGGATATATTTTTAATGGAAATATTACAGAAAGAATTAAAAATTTATTAAAGAAAGGCAAAAAATATGAGTGTAAAAAATAATTTAGAGATTATTTTAAATGAATTAAAGCAAAACAGTCAGATAGTAAATGATAATGATTTTCAAAATTTTATTAAAGAAATAGTGAAAGCTCATCATATATATTTATTGGGAAAAGGACGCTCTGGTCTGGTTATTTCTGCGTTTGCAAATAGACTTATGCATCTGGGATTTTCAGTTAGTTTAGTCGGAGAAATTACTTCTCCTCATTCAAAGTCTGGAGATTTACTTATTATTGGATCGGGATCAGGTGAAACGCCAAGTCTTGTGTCTATTGCTCAAACAGCAAAAGATGAACAGGTAAGAGTTGCTCTTATAACAATAAACGAAAATTCTACTATAGCTTCTTTGGCTGATAGTATAGTTGTGTTACCAGGTGCTTCTAAATTATCTGGTAAAAGTAAGCAACCTATGGCCTCTGCTTTTGAGCAGCTTTCATTTCTTGTTTATGATGCAATTATATTAGAATTAATGAAAAAGTTAAACGAAAATTCAGATAGTATGTTTCAAAGACATACAAATTTTGAATAATTAAACTACAAGAATAAAAAGTCAAACGATATAAATAAATGGATATAAACAGTTTAAAATCCATTTTATAAAATCAAATAATTAATGTTTAAGTGTGTAGTTCATTTTGAATTATGCACTTTTAAATTTTATAATCGTTTTAGAATTAGTTTAAATTTATTAATCATATGTTTTCCATATGCTGTTAGTATTTTTTTTATGAAGTGATGAATAAAAAAATAAATAATACATGAAATCTTTTTTGAATATAGTCTTTGGCAATTAAAATCAAGATCAGAGTATAACTCAAACCTTAATACAAGAATATCTTTATTTACTGGAAACATAAAATAATTTTTTGAAATATAAATGTGCCAACTACTGTTATTATTGCTGTTACAATGCCACTCATAATTATAATATACCTTCCAAATCAATATTTTATTGATAGCTCAAATCCCAACTTATTTTATATTCTAGTGTATTTTAAAAAATATTTTATTTTATAATGAAATATTTTTTAAAATACGCTAGAATATAAACGAGGTGATTATTATGCATTTATCATATTTAATTAAACCAGCATCTTCATTATGTAACATGGCTTGTAAATACTGCTTTTATGCTAATGTGGCTAGTCAGCGTAGTGACTATAGCTATGGGATTATGCAAGAAGCAACGATTGATAACCTGGTTACTAAGACTTTGTTGATGAGTAATAAAATTACATATGCATTTCAAGGTGGCGAGCCTACAATGGCAGGCTTAGATTTCTTTAAAATATTTGTAAACAAGGTTAACGAAAAAAAGCATAATCAAATTATTCATTATTCAATTCAAACTAATGGAATTAATCTTGATGATTCATGGCTGACATTTTTTAAAGCTAATCATTTTCTAGTCGGAATATCTTTAGATGGCACTAAAGCGAATCATGATCAGGTTCGTTTAACCAACCAATCTTCGCCAACATATGATTTAATCATGAAAAATATCAAGAAAATTAAACAAGCTCAGATAAACTATAATATTTTAACTGTCATAACGCGACAGGTCGCAAAAGATGCTAAACGACTATATAATTTCTATAAAAAAAATGAGTTACAGTATATTCAACTGATTCCCTGTTTACCGGAATTAGATCAAAGTACTGATAATTATTATTTAACATCACAGATGTTTTTTTGGTTTTATAATGAGTTATTTGATTTATGGTATCGTGATGTAACTAGGGGTGAGTATATTTCCATCTCCCTATTTGATCATTTATTAACATTATTTAAAGGCGTAGCTCCATCGATGTGCGGGATGCTGGGTTTTTGTACTTTACAATATGTAATCGAAGCTAATGGTAATGTTTATCCTTGTGATTTTTACTGTCTAGATGAATATCTATTAGGTAATATCAATGAAGATGAGCTATCTAGTATTCAATCAAGTCGTAATGGTCAAAAATTTATTCAAGAGCCTAAACGGATGTCACCGTTATGCCATGATTGTAAGTTTAAAAAGCTATGTAATGGTAATTGTAAACGGATGAATGTTGTTTACTTTGATGATAAGTATTGCGGTTATCAAGCTTTTTTAACGAAAACATATCAGCGTTTTTACCAGTTAGCTAATCAGATTAAATAAAAAAATTACCCTTTTTAAAATAAAGGGTAATTTTTATTTTTGTAATTTAGCTAAGTGAGCAACAAATATTTCAATAGCAATGAAGAATAAAGCCTGTAAATCCAAAAATGTAGCATAACGACTAGATATTTTAGGTAAAACAAATAGATAATCAGCATTTTTGGCAATCGTCGTTGTTTTATCAAAAGTAAATACAATTAGTTTACA
>ENA-ORTD01002575-ORTD01002575.1-human-gut-metagenome-genome-assembly--contig:-NODE-2575-length-10124-cov-3.086602_pt1 | contig 10124 bp, 6 predicted proteins | sample MGYA00241907_ERZ509178 | MGnify/ENA primary metagenome ERZ509178 (study PRJEB26280, sample SAMEA2338793) | human gut metagenome | biome: human gut; feature: human-associated habitat; material: faeces...
AAAAATACAAATTCAAAAGCAAAGAGGGATTGTTTTATTTTTAATTAAGATATTGCTTTTCGAGAACTTTTTCTTATTTTTAGACCTTATTATATAAGACGTGTAATTGTTTCATCCCAAATACTTGACTGATTATGAATAAAGACTTAAGAAAAGTAGTGATTCTGCTGGCACACCCCAACATCAAAGGATCACAGGCAAACAAAGCATTAATCGATGCTGTCAGTGACATTGAAGGAGTGGCGGTGTTCAACCTTTACGAACTGTCAGAGGACATTGCTTTCAATGTGGACGAATGGAGTAAAATCATCTCCGACGCTTCGGCCGTTATCTACCAGTTTCCTTTCTACTGGATGTCTGCCCCGTCATTACTAAAAAAATGGCAGGACGAAGTGTTCACTCACTTGTCCAAGACTCCGGCTGTCGCGGGCAAACCGTTAATGATAGTAACGACCACCGGCTCCGAATACGACGCTTATCGTAGTGGCGGACGAAACCGATTCACAACCGATGAACTTCTACGTCCGTATCAAGGCAGTGCTATTCATTCGGGTATGGCGTGGCAGACACCTATTGTCGTTTACGGAATGGGAACTGCAGATGCAGGAAAAAATATTGCCGAAGGAGCGAATTCATATAAGCAACGGATAGAAATGCTTATCAATAGCAGTAACGCAGGGAATAATTGGTAAAACAATAAAAAGCGTAGCTTTATCCGTCCTAAAGCTACGCTTTAGCATCCCTAAAGCACTGCTTTAGACCTCGTAAACCACTTCTTCTTCAGCGTCAATACCGGCAGGAAAATAAAAACTCCAATTACCGACATAACCAATCCCCCAATCGTACCTGCCGCCAACGGAAACCAGAAACCTTCTTTCTCCGCACCTATCATGAAAGGAATAAATCCCAGAATAGTGGAAACCACCGTCAGGAAAATAGGAATCACTTTCGTGTTCCAGGCTTTCACGTATGCCCGGAGCGGCGAGAGACGCGGGCAACGTTGACGAATAGAATTATATTCGTTCAGGATATAGATACTAGCATTTACTGTGATACCGCAAAGCAGAACAAAAGAAGCAAAACCTCCCTGATCAAAATTCAGTTTGAACCAGTAGAATGTAAGAAACACTCCGATATAAGACACCGGAATCACAAAAATAATCGCTAACGGCTGTTTCAAAGAATTGAACAGAATACTTGTAATAAAGAAAATGATAGCAATCACAATAAGCAACAGACGATATTGCTTATTGTCCTTTCCTCCCCACGACCAGTTATTGTCCTCCGATTTGGCAGTATATCCCATTGGAAGAATCTCATTAAATTCCTCCAGATCTTTCTTCAACAGCTTATGCCCCTGTTCCGAAGAACCGATATACTCATATTGCAGGCACAGCCGGTACTGCTGGTTTTCCTTGGCTACTTCCTGCGGCATCTGCCCTTTTTCCACTGTTGCCAGTTCCGACAGTTTATATTCTTTTCCGCCTGCCGGAAAAGGATAATACTGCATTGCCCACACATCCCTTTCTTCCGACTGGCGGGAAGACAATTTTATTTTTTCCGTACCTTCTTCCGTCGTCACCGAACCAATCTCCATATTCCGTCCATATATCGGTCGGATAGCGGAAAACAATCTTCCGGCTCCGATATTTTCCTCTGCCATTCGGAGCTTGTCCAGACTGAAATAAAATTCCATATAATCATCCTTCCACCACGAGAAATCGGAACCGATCGTCACTTCCTTGATGCGGCGGTGAGACAAGAACTTCTCTTTCAGTTGTTCCGCCCGGTCATACAGTTCGTCATAATTATACCCATACATTTTCACCCGGAATGAACCCGCACTCTCACGCACATTATTACTGAATCCTTGGTCCTGCAATCCGTAAATACTCCAATCTCCTCCACCCAATTGAAGTGCCTTGTTTATCATATTAGCTTTCAGCGTATACGGGAAACCGCTCTTTTGGTGCTCTTTCGTGAAATAAATATGAATAGATGCCCTGCGTGCACTTTCCACAGACGTCTGGAACTGTTTGATTTCTTTAAATTCGCTCAAGTAAGTTTCCATTCGCTTAATCAACGTATTCATCTGCTCCAGCGTACTCCCATTCGGCAAATTAGCATTGGCATGAAGCACCACTTCTTCATTACGCGTAAAATAACTTCCTTCATATACTTTCTGTACAAAAAGTCTTAAAGCTCCTCCCAATGCTTTATCCACTACCGGTTTTACCTTCTCTTTATACGTAGAAGCACCCAGTGTCTTATTATAAAATTCCGCCCATTTATCTTCCCCCTTCATCTTTTCCGGCAACAGAAATACCGGTAATCCGAAAGCCAGCAACAATAAAATGCAGACCGCCACCCTCCACCGGCAAAGAATCCGTATCAGCCAACTGTAAAAACGGCTGAAATATACCGGAAAACGATGCATTTTAGAACGTATCCACATAAAGAAACGTATATTTCCCGACTTCCACTTCGCACCTGAAAGCGAAGATTTTTTCCTCCGCTTCAATCCGGTTTTGTCGATCAGGGAAGGAACAAAAAACAGGGCAACCAGCAGTGATACCCCAAGATTAATAATCACTACCGCAGCAAAATCCTGCAAGTTCAGGCGTATCTTCTCATCGAGGAAAAAGATAATGACCAAAGCCCCCATTGTAGTCAACGTAGCCGCCAGTACGGACATAAAAGCCTTCCGGTTTCCACGCCGCAGATAATGGTCGCTCATCACAATCGTATTGTCAATCACCAGATTTAGAGAAACCGTGATACCTGCCAGAGAATACAACTGCATTTCAAGTCCGAATGCATAATAGAAGATAACGGCTATCGCTACATTAACTGCCAGACTGGTTACAATCAGAAACAAATACTTCGGACTAAAAGTAATCAATAGCACAAACAGAAGCAGAATCGCTACCGTCACCCCCGTTCGCAGATAAATCTTCCCCAGTTCTTCCTGAATAAACTCCGTTGCATCATAGCTGGTATGAATCTCGTATCCCGCCGGAAGAAGTAACCGGATATCATCCATATATGCTTTCACTTCCTTGCTCAATGCCAACTGATTGGCCGTTTCCTCCGCCACGACAGACAGATAGATAGAGTTCAGACCGTTAATTCGGTAGTAACTTTGCGGCTGTTCCTCCACACGGGAAACTTTTACCAATTCATTCAGACCAATGATTTTGCCATCTTTCATCTTCACCTGTATCCGTTCCGCATCAAAGTCCCGGTTATTATATTCGGGAACCAGCGCCAGACGGATCCATTGCCTGCCCGAACTCCCCTGTTCCATATCGTATGTACCCAGAAACTCTTTCTGGTAATGCAACCGGACAGCCTGACGGATATCATCCGTACTTATCCCAAGCGTATGTAACTGTTCGGAGTCATATTCCAACCGCCATTCCATTGGAGTAGCCCCGCCAAGATTAATCTTATAAATTCCCGGAAGTTGTGCCAAACGTGTCTTAATATGTTCTTCCGCATACTGTTGTATCAGAATGGGAATAGCAGGCGCATTAATCGTAAATGCCATAAAAGGGCCCTGGTTGTTCTGCCCCGGACTCTGCATCTGAATATACGGATAGCTCACCCCGTCCGGCAGTTCCGGCCATGTCTGACGAATGATGGTGGACGCTTCAAAACGTGCAACTGCAACATCCACATGTTTATCCAGATTCACGCTGATACTGCCCCACCCGTTTCCTGAAGTAGAATAGATACCCCGAATCCCTTTCACGCGGGCAAGCATCGCCTCCAGTTTGCTGGTAGCTGTCATTTCCACCACGCGTGCCGAAGTGCCGGGCATACTGAAACGCACCGTGAAGCCGGGTAATGTCCGTGAGGGGTTCAGTTTGACCGGAAGCAACGGCACAAGCGCCAGCCCGACCAATGCCACGCAGACAAAAGCCACAATCAGGGTGAAAGCGGAAGCCTTCGAGGACTTTTTTATTTCAAGATTTATATTTTGCATTACCATTATTTATGTAAATAGAAATCTCTGTCATATAAGCGACAGCATCTCTGTTTATGACAGACTTAATGGAGATACTACCGAGAATAAACGCCGCAATTATCATTTGATCAGCTTGCCTCCGTTAAAATCGAACCTGTCCGAAAGTGAAAGTTTTGTAGCAAAATCAAACAACGTAAGCCGTCGTATCTTGTAATAATTCAACCAGTAATTCTGCAAAGCAGAGATAAAGTTACGCTGTGCCTGCTGCTGCCTGTTCAGAGAAAGAGTCAGGCTGTTTATATCCGCTTTGCCGATGATAAAACGCTGCTTTGTCTCATTATAAGCGAGTATGGACAAATCCAAAGCTTCTTCCGCACTGGCAATCAATTGTTGCTGGATATTAAAATCACTCACTGTCATTATCACTTCCTCCTCAATACTTATCTCGTCCTGGCGTGCCGAAATCTTCACCACATTCAGGTTATTCCGTGCCATATTATACTTTCCTTTGCGGACGCCCCAGTCCAGCAACGGAATAGAGACACTGACCGCCACCAAATCCTGCTGCATGGGCTTATGATAGACATCCCCGAAATTGTCCGCCACCTGATTAAAACCGATACTGGCATTCACACTTGCATTAAAGCGCGACTCCTTTTTAGTCTTATCCACATTACGCTCCGCTTCCAGCACATTCTGTTTCAATTCCAACAATTGCGGGTTGTTGCTCCTTCCCCACCTCAAAGCCTCATCTATCGGAATCTCCAGCATTCCCGGACGGGAAGGAAGTTCCAGCTCGATCTGCGTATTCTTATCCAGATTGAGAAAAGAAGCCAATGAGAACATAGCCCGCTTCAAATCGCTTGCTTTATTCTGCAATGTGTTCTGCGCATTCACCCGATCCAGCTTCAGAGTCAACAGGTCGGCTTGCGAGATAGCTGCGATCCGGTGCCGTTGTTGCCCGATGCGGTACAACGTATCCGTAGAAGCCAGATTTTCTTTTGCCAGGTTATATTCCGCTTGTGCCATAGCCAGAGAGAAGAAATAACTCGTTGCCGTTTCCGAAACTTTCTCCACATTATAAAGAAATTCCTTTTTCACACGTTCATATTTCAAAGGCTCTATCTTCCGTTCCCATTTGAATGGATTATACCCCACCAAACTTTGCGAATACCCAATCCTTATCGGGACACTGGTCAGCTGTGTCGCACTATTATCCCCGAAATTACGCATATAGGCAAGATTCGATTCCAGATAAAATGTACCTCCGGTCAGGTCAAGATTCTGCCGGACACTTAACCCTCCATAAGCATAATAAGACTGTTGCGTACGGTACACATCCAAATCCTGTCCCGAATCGTAACGTTTCGTAATATCCCGGTTATATTGCGCCGGAGTAAGATCCAGCGTCAGACTGGGCAGGCGGTTTGCCTTATATGTCCTGTACTCCCAATAACCGGACAAGTACATATTCTGTGTACGGAATGACTCCAATGAACTGTCATTGGCAAGAGCGATTGTCCGGTTCAAATCCAGTACCAGACGTTTCTGTGCATGAAGCAGGGATTCACCACAGAGGACACCAAGAATACAGAGAAATGCCCATATCCTTTTCTTTGCTGAAAAGAATAACTTTGTCTCCTCCGTGGTAAAATTTAATAATCCATTCATAACTCTCATATTTGAACTATTCGTTATTACTTGCTACTTATTTCTTCTTTCTTTCTGTAAATAAACCAGTAAAGCAATGGTATGATGAACAGACTCACTGCCGTACCGACCGACATTGTCCCTATCATGGCGATAGACAATGGTTTCTGTAATTCCGAACCCATATCCGATGAAAACAGTAACGGCACCATTGCAAAGATAGTAGTCAGCGAAGTCATGATAATCGGGCGCAAACGCCTGCGTCCTGCTTCATGGATAGCCTCCAACAACGGAACACCCGCTTTGCGCAGTTCATTGATAGCGTCCAGTTTCAGGATAGAGTCATTGATTACAATACCACAGGTGACAATAAGTCCGATAGCAGACATCAGATTCAGTGTATGCCCGCAAAGCCAAAGCAGTAATAACGCAAAGGCCACATCTATCGGTATCTCCGCCAGAACAAGCAAAGGTTGCAGGAAACTTTCAAACTGCGAGGCAAGAATAAAGTACATCAGCAACAACGAAATAAACAGGATTACCACCAGCTCGTCCAACATCTCCCTGTTGGAAAAGAAACTTCCGGAGAAGCCTGTATCCCATTCTTTCGTTTCCTCCGCTACCTGCTTCACTTCCCGCATCAACTTGTCCCCGTTCTGCACGTCATAAAAATTAAAGGGGACATATTCACCATTACGCCCCGAAGTAATACTTTTCAGATCCTCAGCAGGAGCTATCGTAACCAGCTCCCGAAGAGGGATATATTCTATGTTTCCTTTATTATCCGGTTCAGTCTGTATCAACGTCTCCTGCAATATTTCATTCACAGTCTTTTCGCTGCCGGCAACGCTGATCGGAAGATATTGTTGGTAAGAATGCAACATTGTCACACTATTCTCACGAAAAGCAGTTTTCAAGATACGGTAGAGCTCATTATAGGAAACACGGTAAAGCAACAGTTTCTCTTTGCTAATACTTAGATTCAGTTGATTCTCGAAAGCGATACCCGTAGGGGCGATTCCCGTCTTCCGTGCCAAGTCCTTCTCCACGCGCCGGATGGTTTCCGCTTCCGATGCCTTTGCCTTATTACGGGTATAAAACTCGGCTATGATATCCGGTTCGCCTGTGACAAAGAGTTTCTCAAACACAGTCTCCGGCGGAGAGAAAGAAATGACGGAAAGCGGATAACGCTCTTTCAGTCTGCGATAAATTTCTTGCTGTAAAGGAGAAATAGTTTCGGGTGTCTCCGTACGGAAGTAAAGTTCAGCCTCGGAAGAAGAGAGCTCCCTTTCACGGTTCAGAAGGAAATCCTGCCTGCCAATGGACGCCGTATGCTCGGCTACCGGTTCTTCCAGTTCTTTAAAAAGTTCGTCCACACGCCTCCTGTTTTCATCCACATGAATATTCTCATTCCACTCAATCCTGGCAATCAATTCATTCTCCTCAATATCGGGCATGCGCTGCTTGTCGATAAAGAAAAAGAAAAATACACAAAGCGGAATGGAAATAGCACAGAACAAAACACTGAACGTTTTATGACTGAATACCCAGTCCACCCCCGCATCATAAAAACGATCTAATGTATGATCTTTTATCGGGTTATTGAATTTAAAGGAAAGCCACTTCCATTTCCGGGTATGAATACCGGTCCGGTAGACCAGCAGATAAAGTACGGGAAGCAACATGATACCCGTAAAATAAGAAACCATAAGTCCCACTGTAACTGAAAAAGCCTGATCGTAAAAGATAGCTCCGGCAATACCACTCATAAAAATCAACGGTGCAAACACGGCAATGGTCGTTAAGGAGGAACTCAACATGGGAGTCACCACTTCGCTTGTTCCCGTGATACAGGCACGGCGCAACGAATATCCCCGTTCCCGGTATTGCGATATATTCTCAGTTACAATAATCGAACTGTCAATCATCATACCCAATGCCAGAATCAATCCGGCGAGTGAAATGATATTCAGGGACATATTGCACAGATAGAAGAAAACGAAACTGATTACGATAGAAACCACCATGCTAAGTCCGATAACCAACGGAGATTTTACATCCCCCAGAAACAAGACCGCTACCAGGCAGATAAAGAGAAAACCTAAAGACAGATTCTGTTGCAGATTCGAAATTGTGTAGTCCAGCAATTCCGTCTGATTACGGCTGATACTGAAATCAATATCCGGATATACCCGTTGGAAGTACTCCATCGTCTCTACCAGAGATTTCTTCATCTTATCCATATTCTCGTCCGCCTGCTTGATAACAGCCAGCGTCACTGCCCTTTTCCCGTTAGATACAGATACCCCTTTTTCTTTTACGGGCACAATATTCACCCGGCAGAAATCCTTTAACTGCACAATCCGGTCTCCTTTACGCAGATAAATATTTTCTACATCTTCTGCAGTACGCAGGAGGGTGGAAAACTTTATGTTATATTCATAATATCCGTCACGTACCGTCATACTACCCGGTTCCACATTATTGGCAGCCAGAGTCGATTCTATATCCTCAATAGAAATTCCCAACATGGAGAGCATATCCTCATCGGGCACAATCTGCACCTGGCGTTCCACCAATCCGGTCACATCTACCATAGCCACTTCTTCAAGCTGCTCTATCCTACGTTTAATGACCGATTCGGCAAATTCACACAGATCCAGAAAGGACTGTTGTCCCGTAATGCTATAAGCACTGTCATTCTTCAAAGTCAGATTCAGGTAAAAAACAGGTATATCCGTTGCGCTCGCCTTAATGACTTTCGGACGTTCCGTTTCCTTCGGGAGATAGTTCATTGCAGCGTCTATCTTTTCATTGACCTCGATAAAGGCCAGGTCCGTATTAGTACCGAAATCAAAAGACAAGCGGATAATACCGGCGCCGTCTCTAGACTCACTGTGAATATCTTTCAATGTAGAAACCTGTATCAACTGGCTGCGCAAAGGTTTCACAATCGTATTTTCCAGTTCGCGGGCAGATGTATTGGCAGCAGACACCTGTATAGTGATCTCCGGAATAGCGATATTCGGAAGCAGAGATATCGGAAGTGTAGAATAAGTCACCAGCCCGATTATAAAACAGGCGGTGAAAGCCATCAGCACGGCAATAGGACGCTGGATTAAAAATTTTATCATGCTTTTCTCTGTATTTATCGTTTGCAGTCAATCATTCACCGCTTATAGTCACCTCCGTTTCATGCGCTAAATTCAAGTTCCCGGTGACAATAACCGTATCTCCTTCCAAGAGGCCATCTTCAACACCTCCCTGAGATTTATCCGAGACAACATATTCCGTAGCATTCTCCAATCCCGTATGTACATAATTCCACATTGCCTTGCCTTCTTTTAAGGTAAACACAACCTGTTTGCCGGAACGCAGCACCACAGCCGTTTTAGGAATGACCAACTGCTCCCCTAAACTCCGCTTGACGCTTACCCTTACGTTCATGCCGCTAAACAACTTCCCCTGTCCGTTTACCGCAGCTTTTACTTTTACCATTCCGTTCGCATCCACCAGCGGATTGATTTCAGATACACTACCTTCATAAGAACCTCCGCCGGCATAAGGAGTAATCATTACTTTGTCACCGGTTTTAATAAAAGCCAATTCGTTCTCCAACACGGTGAAATCAGTTTCCATCCCACGAGTGTCAATGACAGTACAAAATGCCTCGGACGTATTAGCGAGATTATAAGGTTTTGAAAACAGATTAGCTACTATCCCGTCAAAGGGGGCAACAAGTGTAGCATGCTCCGTTTCTCTTTTCGTAAGTTCATACTGGGACTTCGACTGTTCATAGCCGCTCTTTACTTTCGCAAGTTTCATGGTTTCTTCAGGCACCTTGCTAAAATCATCCGGCGTATATCCCTGCCCGATAAGTACATCTTTCAGTTCAAGCTCCGCTTTCAACAAAGCATCTTCCGCCTGTGATAATTTCTGTTCCAGACGGAATTTATCCAGCTCGGCCAACTTCTGCCCCTTACGAACACGATCACCGTTTTTCACATAGACATGAGCAATAACCTCATTCGTTTCAAAACGAAGATCAGCCTGCCCGCGGGCACTTACCTTACCGTTACTGACTAGTTCGTGATGAAAATCACACCTCTTTAGAATTTGAACGGTGACTTCATTCTTTGAATCCGGAAGAACGGTAGAAACACCTTTATCCTGCTCGTCTGCATCACTTTTCTTGCCAGAGCAAGATGTCATTCCACCATAAGCTAAACAACATAGCAGCATCCATATATAACTGTATTTTCTCATAATATATTTATTGCTATCGATTATGCATTATAAATTAATCCCTCTATTGGACTCAGACTTTATTTATGCCCGACAATCTTATTCTTGTTATTCTTTTGTATTTTTTCCTTCAAATGATTTAAATATAATCGTGTTATATCCTGTTGATTTTTACTAGGAAAATAAAATGAGGTCATTCGCCCCTGGTTATTTACATATGCAAAAAATCGTTGACTCAATCCTGTTGTTCGGCTACTTG
>ENA-ORTD01002578-ORTD01002578.1-human-gut-metagenome-genome-assembly--contig:-NODE-2578-length-10113-cov-2.706105_pt1 | contig 10113 bp, 8 predicted proteins | sample MGYA00241907_ERZ509178 | MGnify/ENA primary metagenome ERZ509178 (study PRJEB26280, sample SAMEA2338793) | human gut metagenome | biome: human gut; feature: human-associated habitat; material: faeces...
GCGCGGCGGCACCGGAGGCATCCGGAATCGCCTCGCCGGGCTGGCCGATCCAGGCGATCACGCTCTTGCAGGGGGCGGTCTCGCCCTCCGGCAGCAGGATCTTCAGCAGGGTGCCGTCCTCTTCGCACTCCACGTCGTTGGTCAGCTTATCCGTCGCTACGGAGAACAGGATGTCCCCCTTCTTGACAGCGTCGCCCTCTTTATATTTCCACTCTTCAATGGTGCCCTCGGTCATCGTCAGGCCGAGCTTGGGCATCAATACTTCAGTTGCCATACTTGAAAATCTCCTTTTCAACAGGCATTAAAACATGCCCTTGATGCCCTTTACCAGGTCCTCCGGAACCACTTTCACCATCTTCTCCAGGGTGGGAGCGAAGGGGATCGGGCAGAAGGGAGCGCCGTACCGCAGGATGGGGGCATCCAGATACTCCATGGCCTCCTCCGCGACGGTGGCGGAGATCTCCGCGCCGAAGCCGCCCTGCTTGACAGCCTCGTGGACGATGCAGAGGCGGTGGGTCTTCTTCACACTGTTCAGCACGGTCTCCTTATCCCAGGGAGACAGGGTGATCAGGTCGATGACTTCGGCCTCAATGCCCTCCTTGGCCAGCAGGTCCGCAGCGCCGCGGGCATTCTTCATGCCGATGGAGTAGGACACGATGGTCACATCCTTCCCCTCACGCTCCACGCGGGCCTTGCCCAGGGTGTAAGGCTCCTCCTCGCCGATCTCGGGCACTTCGCCTTTCTCCTTGTACAGGATCTTGTTCTCGAAGTACAGCACGGGGTCATCGCACTCGATGGCGGCCTTCAGCACCATCTTGGCGTCATAGGGATTGGAGGGCGCCACAACCTTGATGCCGGGGATGTGGGCGAACCAGGACTCCACGCACTGGGAATGCTGTGCAGCGCCGCCGCCGGCAGAACCGTCGGGCGCACGCAGGACCAGGGGCACCTTGGCCTGGCCGCCGAACATGTAGCGGACCTTTGCCATCTGGTTGAAGATCTCGTCCATGGGCACGCCGATGAAGTCGGCGAAGTGCATGTCCACCACGGGACGGGCGCCGGCCAGAGCCGCGCCTACGCCGCCGCCGATGATAAAGGTCTCGGAAATGGGGGTATCAATGATCCGGCCGGGGAACTGCTGGGGCAGGCCCTTGAACTGACCGAAGATACCGCCCTGACGGGCCAGGTCCTCGCCCATTGCGAATACAGTGGGGTCTTTCGCCATCGTCTCGGCCATGGCCTCTTGAGTGGCCTGAGAAAAAGTGATCTTACGCATCGTATTTGTCCTCCTTCGCCTTAGTCATCCACGTAGACGTACTTCATGTACTCGGACGCATCGGCGTACTCGCTCTGCATAGCGTACTCCTTGGCGTCTTTGATCTTCTGCTCACACTTGGCATCGATGGCGTCGCACTCCTCGGCGGTCATCAGCTTCAGCTTGGCGGCCTTGGCGCGGAACATCTTCAGAGGATCGGTGTCGTGATAGATCTTCTGGGTCTCGGCGTGGTCACGATACAGTTCAGGGTCGCCCACGAAGTGGCCCTCAATGCGGTAGGTCTTGGCCTCGATGAACGTGGGGCCTTCGCCGGCACGGGCACGGGCAACAGCCTCCTTGGCGGCCTCATACACAGCAAAGACATCCTGGCCGTCCACGATCACACCGGGCACATGATAACCCGCCGCGCGGTCGGAGATGTTCTCCACATTGCAGGTGGTGCGGTAAGGCGTGGTGGAAGCCCAGCAGTTCATCTCGTTGACGAAGATCACGGGCAGCTTCCAGGCGGAAGCGACGTTCATGGCTTCGTGGAAAGTGCCGCGGTTGGAGGCACCGTCACCGAAGAACACCACGGAAACCCGGTCGTTCTTCAGGATCATCTTGCTGGCCAGGGCAGCGCCGGTGGCCAGGTTGTAGCCGCCGCCCACGACGCCGTTGGCGCCCAGCATACCCACAGAGAAGTCGGCAATGTGCATGGAGCCGCCGCGGCCCTGGCACAGGCCGGTCTTCTTGCCGAAGATCTCAGCCATCATGCGGTTCACATCCGCGCCCTTGGCCACACAGTGGCCGTGGCCGCGGTGAGTGGACTCGATCATATCGTCCTTCCGCAGAGCGGAGCACACACCAGTGGCGATGGCCTCCTCACCGATGTACAGGTGCACGAAGCCGGGAATCTCACCATTCAGGAAGTCGTGCTTCACGCTCTCCTCAAACTTGCGGATGGTGCACATGGTCTCATAAAAGTGCTCCGCCAGTTCCTTGGTGTATTTTGCTGCCTTTGTTGCTGCCATAGGAAAAACTCCCTTCTGCCGACTCTCCTGTCGGCACTCTTTGAAATTTGCTGGGACAGATGCGCTGGGCGGTGAAATCGTCAAAATTTTCACCTATGTTCTCTGAAAAGACGTGGCAACAGTTTCCTGCAGCCACGTCCTCTCAGCTAACGCAACTTACGAAACCTTAACCGTTGTTTATACGGAAACGCAGGCTGCCTCTTCAATTAGGCGGCGGGCTCAGTGGTGCCAGCATCAGCCTGAGTGACGCTGGTGAAAGCCTCGATCAGCTCGGGGGTCAGCTCGTCGGCGAACTCGTCGTACACGGGGGCAGAAGCCTCAGCGAACTCAGCAGCAGCCTCGGGAGTCAGCTCGGTGATCTCAACGCCAGCCTCGGCCCACTTGTCCATGATCTCCTGATCCTGGCTGCGGTTCAGCTCACGCTCGTACTCGCAGGCAGCCTGGCCGGCCTCGTCAACGATGGCCTGCAGCTCGGGAGACAGGGAGTTGTACAGCTCAGCGTTCATGCAGAAGAACAGGCAGTCATAAGCGCCGGTCCAATAGGTCAGATAGCTCTGGACCTCCTGGATGGAAGCGGCATCAGCGGTGGGCAGGGGGTTCTCCTGGCCGTCGTAGGTGCCGGTCTGCAGAGCGGTGAACACCTCGGACCAGTTGGCGTTGGTGTAGTCGGCGCCCCACAGCTCATAGGAGCGGTTCAGCAGCTGGGAACCCGCGACACGCATCTTCAGGCCGTTCATGTCAGCCTTGCTGGCGATGGCGTGCTTGCTGTTGGTGATGTGGCGGAAGCCGTTCTCCGCAATGCCCAGCAGGTGCACGTTGTAGGTGCTCTCCAGAATCTCGCCCAGAGCCTCGCCGCCGGCGCCGTCCAGGGCCGCGTCAGCCTCTTCCGTGCTGCTGAACAGGAAGGGCAGGGAGACCACGTTGAACCGCTGGTCGAAGGAGGACCAGATCAGGTTGGAGTGCATGGACAACTCGGTGGTACCGTCCATCAGGGCCTGGATGCCGTCGGTCTGGTTGCCGGCGGTCAGCTGGTCAGCGGGATAGTACTGAACGGTGATGGCACCGCCGGTCTTCTCGCCCACGATCCGGGCGAACTCCTTGGCGCCGTCCACCCAGGGAGAGGTCTCCGTGGCGGAGCAGGCGAACTTCCAGGTCATTTCCTCGAACTCGCCAGTGGAAGCGGCAGCATCATCGCCGCTGTCGGCAGTGGTATCGCTGGCAGCGTCATCGCCACCGCCGCAGGCCACCAGGGCCAGAGCCATGGTGAGCGCCAGGAGCAGTGCAAGAAACTTTTTCATTGTTTTGCCTCCTTAAAATAGTTGTAGCAGGTATTATCTGAAACCGCAAAGCGCGGTTACAGCCAAGTCAGGAGATGCTTATTTGCCGAACAAGAGCACGGTAGAGAACCAGGGCACATAGGTGATGAGCAGCAGCGCAATAATGCATGCCACAATCTGGGGCCACACAGCCTTGGACATAGAGACAATGGTGACCTTGGTCTTGTCCCGCAGGCCCTGAAGCTTCTCGGACACACCGATGGCGACGAACAGGTTGACACCCACGGGAGGAGTCACCTGGCCGATAGCCAGGTTCACTGTGGCGATCACGCCGAAGTGGACGGGGTCGATGCCCAGCTGGGTGGCTACGGGGTACATGATGGGGATAAAGATGTACATGGCGGAGTTGGCGTCCACGAAGCAGCCTGCAATCAGGAAGATCACGTTGACGATCAGCAGGAAGATGTACTTGTTGCCGGAGATCTCCAGCAGCAGAGCCTGGGCCGCCTGCGCAATGCCGAACACCGTGCACACATAGGAGAACAGGGTGGCCGCGCCGATGATCAGCATGATGCCGCCGGTGGTCTTGCCGGAGTCGACCAGGATATCGATCATATCCTTCATCTTGACCTCACGATAGATGAAGACGCCGACCACCAGACCGTATACCACGGAGACGGCAGCCGCCTCGGTGGGGGTGAAAACGCCGCCGTAGATGCCGCCGATGATGATGACGGGCATCAGGAAGCCCCAGAAGGCCTCACGGAAGGACTTCCAGCGCTGGCCCCAGGAGGACTTTGCCTTGGATGCCTGGATGCCCTTCTTGCGGCACTCGATCATGATGATGATCACCAGGGACAGGCCCATCATGATGCCGGGAATCCAGCCGCCCATGAACATATCGCCCACGGAGACGCCGGTGATGGAGGCGTACACCACGAATGCGATGGAGGGCGGAATGACGATGGCGATGGAGGAGGCGCTGGCCATCAGGGAAGAGGCGAAGGGGGCGGAGAAGCCGCCGCGGTTGATCATGGCGGGAATCAGGATAATGCCCAGAGCCGCCACGGTGGCGGGACCGGAGCCGGAGATGGCGCCGAAGAAGCAGGCCACGATAACAGCCACGATGGCGATGCCGCCGCGCCGATGGCCGACGCAGTCATCAGCAAACGCCACCAGACGGCTGGAGATGCCCGCCTTGGCCATGATGTTGCCGGACAGAACAAAGAACGGAATAGCCAGCAGCAGGAACTTTGCCATGCCGCTGTACACGTTGGTAGGGACGACCGTCAGGGGGGAACTGCTGAAGAGCAGGGCGAAAATGGAAGACATACCCAGGCTGACGGCAATGGGGATATTCAGCAGCAGCATCACGAAGAAGCTGCCGAACAGGATCAAGTTAATCATACAGTCTCTTTGCCTCCCTCTGTCTCAGCCGGCTTCACACAGGCGGCCTTGTTGCTCATCACGTCGACCAGATACTCGATCGCATGGAGCACCAGGAAGATGGAGCCGATGGGCAGCAGGATGGTAAACACCCATTCGGGCCAGCCCAGAGAGAAGGTCTCTTTGCCGGTGCTGATCTGATCGAACACCTTGTTAAAGCCGGTGTAGATCAGGATGGCGTAAAAGATCAGGTTCACGACCGTGTCAATCACGGTCAGAATCTTTTTACCCCCGACGCCCACATTGTCGAAGATCAGGGACAGCGTAATCATGCTGCCGTCTCTGGTAGCTAGGGCGCAGCCCAGCATGATCATCAGGATGAACACGTTGATGACCAGCTCCTCGGACCACGCGAAGTTGGAGTGGAAAACATACCGAGAGAGCACGTTGATAAACGTGATCGCTGTAACCACGACGGTAATCACGCAGAGCACGAATTCCTCGACTTTGGTGAGCCCGTTCATGATCGTCTTGTAGGTTTTCATTCGATCAATCCCTTCAGTTAGTGTGGCGCCCCGTCTTAACAGAATATTTATACGTCTCCTGCGCATGAATAGTTGCCTGTCTATCATGCCGTATGAATAAACTGCCGCAAAGCCGCCTGTTTCACAGAAATACATATTAAATTTCTGTTAACGGAGACAAGTATATCACTTTGCCAATTCAATATCAATCAGCAATCGGAAATTTGTCATTTTGCCCATTTTTGTTCTGTGGCTCTTTGCCAATTTTGTACAAACAGCAAAAATATGGCAATTTTAACAGAAAAATAAATTATTTTTGGACTTTTTGCTGATTTTTCGGAAAAAGTATGGTATAATCAACCATAAAACCGCAAAGCGCCGATTCTTACGCAAGCCTTACGCAAATCATGGCATTTTGAAATTTTATTCTGAAAGACGTTTGTCCCGCAAGTAAAAATCCTGTACACACAAGGAGCGACATCATGTCCCATTGCCAAATCACACTCAGCGTCAACGCCGGGGTCGCCCTGCATCTGGGTGCCATGCGGGTCTGGTCCGACGCGCTCCACGACCATCGGGTTGTGGGGTTCTCCACTGTCACCCCTGAGCGCTGGAACATTCTTCAGGCTCATCCGGACTTCGCCAGCCCGGATCTGCTCTTTTTCACCCACTGCCATCCGGACCATTACTCCCGCGCCCTGACAGAGCAGGTGATTGCCCAAAATCCGCAGGTGGCCCTGGTGCTGCCGGAGCAGGAGTTTGACCGCCAGCTGGTGCTGGCCGGTCCCAGCAGCCATCTCACCCTGGAGGGGCTGCACATGGACTTCATGCGCCTGACTCACGAGGGTGCACAGTACCGGGAGGTCCCCCACTACGGCTGTATCCTGGAATATGACGGTTTCCGGGTCCTGATCGCCGGAGACTGCGCCGTGGCGGACCCGCAGCTGCGGGATTTCATCGGCAACCGCCCCATTGATCTGGCCCTTTTGAACTTCCCTTGGGTGACTCTTCGGAAGGGCCGTCACTTCATCGAACAGGCCATCCGGCCGGAGCATCTGGTGGTATACCATCTCCCCTTCTCCCACGATGACCGCTGGGGATATCGGGATGCCGCCGTCAAGGGTGCGGGCCAGCTCCAGGGGGTGCCGGATGTCCGGCTGCTGCTGGAGCCGTTCCAGCGGGAAATCCTGACCTGACAGAATCAAAAAGAGAGACGCGCCGGGCGCGTCTCTCTTTTTGATTCTGCGGACGCTGTCTCAGTCCACATAAAATATTGTATCCAGCACCTGGTCCCGGGTGATGGTTCCGAAATAGTCCCGAAGGGGGAAGCGGTCCAGCACCGCCCCCACGTCCTCCCGCCGGAATGGCGTGCCCATCAGGGCGCCGGTCACCTCGTCCATGGGGCTGACAGCCAGAAAATCTCCGTAGAACACGATCTGGCGGATGATCCCCTGGTCCACCTCCACACAGGGCTCCAGGGTGCCGCCGTCCCAGCGGCGCTTGTTCCGCAGGTTGTACTTGGGGGAACGGCCGAAGTTCCACTCCCAGGTGTCGTACTTGGTGCGCTTCAGCTCATCCACAGCAGCCAGTTCCTCATCTGTCAGGTGATCCTCCACCAGACCGCTGCCGGCCAATGTTTTCTTCAGATAACTCCAGAAGGCGGGCATATCCATATCCGTCTTCAGGAACTCCCGGATGTTGCCGATCCGACTGCGCACGGATTTTGCACTCTTGGACTCGAACTTTGCCGGGTCCACATTCAGCGCCCCGGACACCATGCCGGGGTTGGCGTCGAACAGCAGTGTCCCATGATACAGGAAGCGCCCGCGGAGCAGCCGCTGGGCTGTGCCGGACACCTTCCGCCCCTCCACCAGGATGTCATTGCGGCCGGAGGCCTCCGCCTGCAGGCCCAATCCCTGCAAGGCCTCCACAATGGGACGGGTGAACCGCTCCATGGTCAGCCGCTCCGCGTCTCCCACGTCGGTGATGAAGGAGTAGTTCAGGTTGCCCAGATCATGGTACACGGCGCCGCCGCCGGTGGTGCGGCGCACCACATGGATTTGATGGGCCTCCACAAAGGCCCGGTTGATCTCACCCTCGGCGTTCTGGTTCTGCCCGATGACGATGGTGTTGTCGTTCTGCCACAGGAGCAGATACTCCCCCGACCGCCGGCTGCGGAGTACCGTCTCTTCAAACGCCAGATTGTAAAAAGGGTCCTGGGATCCGGTCTCCAAATAGTGAATCTCCTGACTCATAGCCGCCTCCTCTGCAAAAAGTGCCGGATGTTTTTTCTATTGTATACCGTCCGGGCGGTCCCGGCAATGTGCAGAACCACCGAAAATGCCCGCCATCTTTCCGCTGCCCGGATGCGGGAGCGCCCGTTGCGGAATCGGACACAGCGGTCCGGGTTCGGCCCCGGGCCGCTGTGAGGGGAACGCATTTTTACCAGATGGCCTTGGTGTCCACGTCCTGCTTCAGCCGGGCGGCAAAATCCGCCACGGACATGGCGCCCAGATCCTCACCGGTCCGCAGGCGGACGGAGACGGTCTGGTTTTCCATATCCCGGTCGCCCACTACCAGCATATAGGGGATCTTCTCCAGGGTGGCCTCCCGGATCTTCTTGCCGATCTTCTCGTTGCGGCCGTCCACCTCCACCCGGAAGCCGGCGGCATCCAGCTGCTTTGCGATCTGATCGGCGTATTCCAGGGCGCGGTCTGTAATGGGCAGGACCTTCACCTGCACCGGGTTCAGCCACACCGGGAACGCGCCGGCAAAGTGCTCGGTGATGACGCCGATGAACCGCTCCACGCTGCCCAGAACCACCCGATGGACCATGACGGGGCGGTGCTTCTGGCCGTCCTCTCCGGTGTACTCCAGTTCAAACCGCTCCGGCAGCTGGCTGTCCAGCTGGATGGTGCCGCACTGCCAGGTACGGCCCAGGGAATCGGCCAGATGGAAGTCCAGCTTGGGGCCATAGAAAGCGCCGTCGCCCTCGTTGACCTCGAAGGTCTTGCCCATGTCGGTGATAGCGTTTTTCAGGATGTCCTGGTTATGCTCCCACTCCTCCACAGTGCCGATGTGATCCTCCGGCATGGTGCTGAGTTCAATGGTGTAGCTGAGGCCGAAGGTGGAGTACACTTCGTCGAACAGGCGGACCGTCTCCTGGATCACGTCCTTCATCTGGTCCGGGGTCATGAAGATGTGGGCGTCGTCCTGGGTGAAGCAGCGCACCCGGAACAGGCCGTGGAGCGCACCGGACAGCTCGTGCCGGTGTACCAGGCCCAGCTCGCCCACCCGCAGGGGCAGCTCCCGGTAGGAGTGAGGCTCGCTGGCGTAGACCAGCATGCCGCCGGGGCAGTTCATGGGCTTGATGGCGTAATCCTCTTCGTCGATAACAGTGGTGTACATGTTCTGCTTATAGTGGTCCCAGTGGCCGGAACGCTCCCACAGCTGACGGTTGAGGATGATGGGGGTGGAGATCTCCACATAGCCGTACTTCTTGTGGACCTGGCGCCAGTAATCCAGCAGGGTGTTTTTCAAGGTCATGCCCTTGGGCAGGAAGAAGGGGAAGCCAGGCCCCTCGTCCCGCAGCATGAACAGGCCCAGCTCCCGGCCCAGCTTCCGGTGGTCCCGCTTCTTAGCCTCTTCGATCCGCTGGAGGTAGGCATCCAGCTCGTCCTTCTTCGGGAAGGCGATGCCGTAAATCCGCTGGAGGGTCTCCCGGTTGGAATCACCCCGCCAGTAGGCGGCGTTGCAAGCGGTGAGCTTGAGGGCGTTGCCCTTGATGCGGCCGGTGGAGTCCAGATGGGGGCCGGCGCAGAGATCCGTGAACTCGCCCTGCTTGTAGAAGGAGATATGGGCGTCTGCGGGCAGGTCGTTGATAAGCTCCACCTTGTAGGGCTCTGCCTTCTCCTCCATGAACTTCAAAGCCTCCTCCCGGGGCAGTTCGAACCGCTCCAGCTTCAGCTTCTCCTTGCAGATCTTCCGCATCTCTGCCTCGATCTTCTCCAGGTGCTCCGGCGTGAAGGCGAAGGGGGCGTCCAGGTCGTAGTACCAGCCCTCGTCGATGGAGGGGCCGATGGCCAGCTTTACCTCCGGGTACAGGCGCTTCACCGCCTGGGCCAGAATGTGGGAGCAGGTGTGCCAGTAGGTCTTGCGGTAGCTCTCGTTTTCAAAGGAAAATTCGCTGTTCTTGTTCTCTAAGGAAAATTCGCTGTTCTTGTTCTCTTCGGACATTCTGATAACCTCCTTTTCGTCTGTGGGGGGCGGCACACGGCGCGCGCCCCGGTAAAATGCGGCGGGGTTACAGCAAAAAAAGCGCCTCACCCCTGAGTGTGTCAGGGGTGAGGCGCTGTCATACGTCCCACGGTTCCACCCTGCTTGCCAGAGACGCACAGACGCCCGGCAGGACAACCGCAACACGCGCAGGCCGAACAAACGGTCGGGCAAATGCCCGGCGGCAGATGGGGCACAGCGTGGAACAGCTGGCCGCCGCAGAGGGCGCACAGCGTGACAACTGGCCGCTTGTGACTTCCTGTAACGGGAAAGCCCCGGCCCGGTCATCCCGGGCGGCTCGGGAGTGGTACAGCCGCCGCGTGTCGTGGGGCGCTTCCACCGTGCGCGCCCCTCTCTGTCCGCCG
>ENA-ORTD01002581-ORTD01002581.1-human-gut-metagenome-genome-assembly--contig:-NODE-2581-length-10109-cov-3.416551_pt1 | contig 10109 bp, 8 predicted proteins | sample MGYA00241907_ERZ509178 | MGnify/ENA primary metagenome ERZ509178 (study PRJEB26280, sample SAMEA2338793) | human gut metagenome | biome: human gut; feature: human-associated habitat; material: faeces...
TGGCCGTACCATCAAGGCCATTCGCACGCTCGCCCGTGCACTGGCCGCTCGCCTCGACACTGCTGTCGAGGTAGAGGTTCTGGGCTAGGACCTTGAGGTCCCAGTACAAAAACATCGCCCGTGTGGTCAAGCCGCACGGAAGGAAGGGGGAGGTCCTCGCGCAGCCGCTGCGGGGGCTTCCTTCTGTATTAGAGCCGGGTATGCGCGTCGCCCTGACGCCGCCGGCGCTCAAGCGCGACCGCTTTTGCACGGTCGTGTCCGTCACCGATACGGGCGATGGCGATCTGGTCTCGTTTGAGGGCATTGACGACTTGACGGCCGCCGAGGGCATCACGGGATGCTACGTGCTGGCAAATCGTGACGACTTCGAGCTCGATTCGCTCGACGCTGCCTATACCGACCTGTTGGGTCGCGAGGTGGTCGACGAGCGCTTCGGTTCGCTCGGCACGATCGTCGAGATCATGTCGACGCCCGCTAACGATGTTTGGGTTGTCGAGGGCGATCGGTACGGCGAGGTACTGATTCCCGTGATCGAGCAGGTTGTGCTCGATCTTCCCGACACAGGAACAATTTCCGTCCATGTTATGGACGGCCTGATCGATATGGACAAGTAGGGAGGACAACATGCTGATTGAGACCCTTTCGGTCTTTCCCGAGATGTTTGAGCCCGTCATGTCCACATCGATTTTGGGCCGCGCCCGCAAGGCCGGCCTTTTTGATTTTAAGGCGTATAACCTGCGCGACTGGACGCACGACCGCCATCGTACCGTCGATGACGAGCCGTACGGCGGCGGGCAGGGCATGCTCATGAAGGTCGAGCCTATCGCAGAGGCCATCGAGGCCATTAGCGCGGAGGGTCCCAAGCCCACTGTGGTGTTCTTTACCCCCTGCGGCGAGCCCTTTACGCAGCATGTGGCCGAGCGCCTGCTCAAAAGTGAGCGCCTGTTGTTTGTGTGCAGTCGCTACGAGGGCGTCGACGAGCGTGCGTATGCGTATGCCGATGAGCGTCTGTCGATCGGCGACTACGTGCTTACGGGCGGCGAGCTTCCCGCTATGGTCGTTGCCGATGCCGTCGTACGCCTGATTCCCGGCGCCCTGGGCGACGAGATGAGCAACGTCGACGAGTCGTTCTCGACCGCCGAGGACGGAGGACTGCTCGAGTACGCGCAGTACACCCGCCCCGCCGAGTTCAACGGCGAGGGCGTGCCGCCGGTGCTCGTGAGTGGCGATCACGCCAAAGTTGACGCATGGCGTCGCAAGAACGCCATCGAGCGCACCTGCCGCTGGCGTCCCGACCTGATCGAGACTGCGCGGCTCACGCCCGAGGAGCGCGCTTACGCGCAGGAGATCCTTGACGCTTCGTATTCGCAGAGCGAGGAGTGAGTATGGTTCCTACGCAACATTCCGCGTTGAGGGGCGCTTTTGAGTGGATTGCGGTCATCGCGATCGCGCTCGCGGCCACCTTCCTGATCCGCACCTTTGTGGTCGAGCCCTTTGTGGTGCCCACCGGCTCTATGGAGGACACAATCGAGATTGGCGACCAGATCTTGGCGCAAAAGGTGAGCCTCGAGCTCGGTCAGCCCGTCAAGCAGGGCGATATCGTGGTGTTTCACAACCCCGATGGCACCTCCGAGCATGATGTTCTTGTCAAGCGCGTTATTGCCGCGGCGGGCCAGACGGTCGACCTGCAGGATGGCAAGGTGGTCGTTGACGGCCAAGCGCTCGACGAGGACTATACGACGGGCATGAGCTGGCCACTTTCGGTCCAAGCGCCCGGCGCTCAGGTAAGCTATCCCTACACCGTTCCCGACGGGTGCGTGTGGGTGATGGGCGACAACCGCGAAAACTCTGCCGACTCACGCTACTTTGGTCCCGTCGATCGCTCTGATTTGATCGCTGTGGCGCTTGTGCGCTACTGGCCGCTCAACCGCATCGGCGCTATCGACTAAAAACCGCTATAGTACAGTACCTAACCGTGTAATCGTTTCGACGAGGGGATATTAGAGGCATGAACGCTTCATCGCTTTCCTTCCAAGACATCATCCTGCGCCTCCAGCAGTACTGGGGCGAGCAGGGCTGCGTCATTATGCAGCCCTATGACTCCGAGGTCGGTGCCGGTACCTTCCATACCGCGACCACGCTGCGCTCGCTCGGTCCCGCCGAGTGGCGCACCTGCTATGCGCAGCCCTGCCGCCGTCCCGCCGACGGCCGCTACGGCGAGAACCCCAACCGCATGCAGCACTACTATCAGTTCCAGGTGCTCATCAAGCCCTCGCCGGTCAACGCCCAGGAGCTCTACCTGGGTTCACTGGCCGCCATTGGCCTGGACCCCAACGACCATGACGTCCGCTTTGTCGAGGACGACTGGGAGAGCCCGACCCTTGGCGCCTGGGGCCTTGGCTGGGAGGTCTGGCTCAACGGCATGGAGGTCACGCAGTTTACGTACTTCCAGCAGGTGGGCGGCATCGAGGTTGACCCCGTGCCCGTCGAGATCACCTATGGCCTGGAGCGTATCGCCATGTACGCCCAGGGCGTTAACTCGGTCTACGACCTGGTGTGGAGCTACCTGCCCGACGGCACGCCCATGACCTATGGCGACGTGTTCCTCGAGAACGAGCGCGAGTTCAGTGCCTATAACTTTGAGGTCGCCAACGTCGAGATGATGCGTCAGAAGTTTGACGACTACGAGGCCGAGTGTCATTCCTGCTTGGAGCGTAAGCTGCCGCTGCCGGCATATGACTGCGTCATGAAGTGCAGCCACGCTTTCAACCTGCTCGATGCCCGCGGCGCGCTGTCCGCGGTCGAGCGTGCCAACTACATCCTGCGCGTCCGCGCCGTCGCCAAGGCGTGCTGCGAGGCCTATATGGCCGAGGTCGCCGGAGTCAACGAGAATGCCGACCAGGAAGGCGAGGTGGCGTAAGCCATGGCAGACGCTAAGGATTTCCTGTTTGAGATCGGTACGGAGGAAATGCCCTCCGCGCCGCTGAACAATGCCGTCAAGCAGCTTGGCACCATGATTGCCAAGGGTTTGGACGATGCCGGTCTGGCCCATGGCGAGGTCCGTGTGATCTCGAGCCCGCGTCGCCTGGCTGCGCTCGTGGCCAATGTCGCCACTGCGACCGATGAGGTCCATGAGGTCAAGCGCGGTCCCGCGGCCAACATTGCGTTTGATGCCGACGGCAACGCCACCAAGGCCGCCCAGGGCTTCGCCCGCAAGTGCGGTGTGGCTGCCGAGGACCTGGTCCGTCGTGAGGACACCGACGGTCGCGAGTACGTGTTCGCCGAGAAGAACATTCCCTCCGCACCGGCTACGCCGATCCTGACGGCCCTGTGCGAGAAGACTATCGCCGGCCTGCAGTGGCCCAACTACCGCAGCCAGCGCTGGGGCCACGAGCACGCTACGTTTGTTCGTCCGGTCCGTTGGATCTGCTGCCTTTTGGGCGAGGACGTCGTGCCCGTGTCGTTTGCCGATGTGACGAGTGGCAACACCACGCGTGGCCATCGCGTACTTGGCCCTGGCGACCATGTGGTTGCCAGCCCCGCCGTCTACGAGCAGGTGCTCGAGGACGCCGGCGTGCTTTCCGCCGAGCGCCGTCGTGAGGCCATCCTCGCCGGTATCGCCGAGGTCGAGGCTGCTCGCCCCGGCTGCCATGTCGATACGCCCAAGAAGGTCTTCGAAGAGGTCATCAACCTCTGCGAGTGGCCGACGGTGCTCGTCGGCACCTTCGACGAGGAGTTCCTCAAGGTCCCGCATGAGATCATCTGCGAGTCCATGCTCACCAACCAGCGCTACTTCCCGATCTATGACGGCGAGGGCAAGCTGACGCGTGAGTTTGTGGTCGTCTCCAACAGCAAGCCCGAGAACGCCGAGCGCGTGATCGACGGTAACGAGCGCGTCGTGCGCGCCCGTCTGGACGACGCAAAGTTCTTCTACGAGGAGGACCTGAAGATCTCCCTCGACGAGTTCCGTGAGCGTTTGGCCAAGGTCGCCTTCCAGGAGAAGCTCGGTAGCGTGCTCGCCAAGTCCGAGCGCATTGAACAGCTCGCGCTCGCTATCGCCCGCGAGGCTCACCTAGGCGCCCATCTTGCCGCCGACGCTGCTCGCGCCGCGCACCTGTGCAAGGCCGACCTGGTGTCCAACGCCGTCGTCGAGTTCACGAGCCAGCAGGGCGTGATGGGCGGTTATTACGCGACCGCGATGGGGGAGAACGACGAGGTCGCCCATGCTATTCGCGATCACTATCGTCCTCGCTTTGCCGGTGACGAGCTGCCCGAGGGCACCGCTGGCTGCATCGTGGCCTGCGCCGACAAGCTCGATACCATCGCCGGTATCTTTTCCATCGGCGAGCCCCCGACCGGCTCATCGGACCCCTATGCGCTGCGTCGTGCCGCTATCGGCATCATCAACATCCTGCGCGACCGCCTGCCGATCGACCCCACGTCGCTCATCGACTTCGCTCTCGAGCTCTACAGTGAGCAGGGCATTGAGTTCAATGCCGCCGAGGTCGCCCAGCAGGTCCGTGACTTCTTCCATGGCCGCTTGGTGAGCATGGCCCGCGACGAGAAGATTCCTGCCGATACCGTCGCCGCCGTCTCCGCGGTGCACATCATCGCCCCGTCCGTCTTCTTCGCCCGCTGCGCTGCGCTCGACGAGGCCCGCAAGAACGATGCCGAGACCTTCGACAACCTGGCTACCGCCTATGCCCGCGCCGCGCACATCTCCAAGCCCGAGCTGGGTGCGGAGTACGATCGCAGCCTGATGGGCGAGGCCGAGCTCGCGCTTGCCGATGCGTCCGAGGCTGCCCAGACCGCTGTCGATGCCGCCCTTGCTGCCGAGGATTACCCGGCCGCATTTGTCGCCCTCGCCGCCCTGCGTGCCCCCATCGACCGCTTCTTCGATGAGGTTATGGTCATGGACAAGGATGAGCAGCTCCGCGATAATCGCCTTAAGCTGCTCAACCGCTTCGAGGCCGTTTTCTCCGGCATCGCCAACATCGGTGAGCTTGCCCGCAAAAAGTAAGCCAGCTTGCGCATAAGCGCAAAAGGAGCCCCGCATGGATTGCCCGGTCACCGCTCGTCCCACCGTTATCGTTATCTCCGACTCGCTCGGTGATACCGCTTGTGAGGTGGTGCTTGCGGCGTCCGGGCAATTTGATGAAGGGGCTTTTCGCGTTTTACGCCTGCCCAAGGTGACCTCCGTGGAGCAGGTTAAGTCATTTGTGGGGCCGCGCGTCGATGCGGACCATCGGGATATTGCCGTGTTTCACACCATTGTCGATCCAGCGCTTCGCGCCCGCGTGCTCGATTACCTGGGTATGCTGCATATTCGCTCGGTCGACCTGATTGGCCCGACGCTCGCCGTGCTATCGTCGCTTATCGGTGTGCCGCCCAAGGGCGTTGCGGGCGTGATTCACAGGACCGATGACCGCTATTTCCATCGCATTGAGGCTATGGAGTATTTCGTTGAGCACGATGACGGGCGCGGTTCCGACGATCTGTCGGGTGCTGATATCGTGCTTTTTGGTGTATCGCGCACGTCCAAGACGCCGCTGTCGATGTATTTGGCCTATCAGGGTTACAAGGTTGCCAATGTTCCTTTGGCCCATGGCATGGAGCCGCCGAAGTCAATTTACGAGATTGACCCAATGCGACTGTTTGGCCTGATTTCGACCGTCGACGTTATTTCTGAGATTCGCGATAGCCGGTTGGGCGATGATTACGCCCGTGCCGTTGCCGGCTCCTATGCCGAGCCCGAGAGTGTGCGCAGCGAGCTCGAGGAAGCCCGTGCCCTCATGAAGCGCCTAGGCTGCTTTGTGGTGCGTACCGACGGCAAGGCCATCGAGGAGAGCGCCTCCGAGATTATAAGTCACTTGGAGGAAATCCAAGAAGCCCGTGCCCGCCGCGCCGCCCGCCGAGCCCAACAAAAGTAGCTAATTTGGGACGGGGCTTTTTTAGCTACCCCGGCTGAGGTCGCGATCTTTTTGGTCGATTGCCTGCGGGGGCAGCTAAAAAAGCCCCGTCCCAAATTAGCTACTTATGGTAAAGCGATTTAGCAAGAAACTTGCATTTGACCTGCAAGTTTGCTGCATTGGTATCTTCATAAGGTAACCACCTTTACCTACCGTTTACCGCCATATTTACCACGTTTACCAAACCCCGCGCCCTCTGCGCAAGCCCGCTCAATGCCCGCCGTATAGTTCCCTCACGGCCTGCATTAGGCGGGTCGATTCGTCAACACGGTCGTGCGCGTAAGCGCATGGAAGGGGAAGTATCGTGAGCGATTGCAAGAGGGTTTACCGTTTTGGAACCGACGCCCGGGGCACCTGTGTCACTGAAGGCGACAAGTCCATGAACTTCGTGCTTGGCGGCAAGGGCGCAAACCTTGCCGAGATGAGCCGCATCGGCCTGCCGGTTCCCGGTGGCTTTACCATTACCTGCCAGACTTGCGTCGAGTACTCCGGTGCCGGCAACGTGTGGCCCGAGGGCGTACTCGATGAGATCGTTGCCGCCGAGGCGGACCTCGAGGCCCGCTGCGGCAAGAAGCTCGGCGACGCCTCCGATCCGCTGCTCGTGTCGGTTCGTTCGGGCGCTCCGTTCTCCATGCCCGGTATGATGGACACGGTCCTCAACTTGGGCCTCAACGACGACTCCGTTCAGGGTCTCATCGCCCAGACACAAAATTCGCGTTTTGCCTGGGATAGCTACCGCCGCTTTATCCAGATGTTCTCCAACGTCGTCATGGGTGTTGACGCCGACCTGTTCGAGAACGCCCTGACCCAGGCCCGCCTGGTCGCCGGTGTTCGCGTCGATTCCGAGCTTTCGGCCGAGGATCTGCAGGAGCTCGTCGAGGCCTTCAAGGGGATCTTCTCCGAGAACGTCGATGCCGCCTTGTACCCCGAGCTCGAGGCCGTCGACGGCAAGCCCGTCTTCCCGCACGATCCGGAGCTTCAGTTGCGCCTTGCCATCCAGGCCGTCTTTGGCAGCTGGATGAACGAGCGCGCTTGCATCTACCGCAAACAGCACGGCATCTCTGACGAGCTCGGTACTGCCGTCAACGTCCAGGCCATGGCCTTTGGCAACAAGGGCGAGACTTCTGCGACCGGTGTTGCCTTTACGCGCAACCCGGCCGACGGCACCAAAGAGTTCTATGGCGACTTTTTGGTAAACGCCCAGGGCGAGGACGTTGTCGCCGGTATCCGTAACACCGAGCCCATCGCCGACCTCAAGACCACTCCGGGCCTTGAGTCCGCGGGCGAGGAGCTCGAGCGCGTCTTCCTGACGCTCGAGGATCACTATCGCGATATGTGCGACATCGAGTTCACCATCGAGCAAGGTAAGCTCTGGATGCTCCAGACCCGCGTGGGCAAGCGCACTGCTACCGCCGCCCTGCGCATCGCCATCGAAATGGTCGAGGAGGGTCTGATTACTCGCAAGGAGGCCGTGAGCCGCATCGATCCTGCGCAGCTCGACCAGCTCCTTCACCCGCAGTTCGACGCCTCCAAGAAGTACGAGGCTCTGGCCAGCGGTCTGAACGCCAGCCCCGGTGCCGCCGTGGGCGAGGTCGTGTTCTCGAGCGATGACGCCGTCGCGCGCGCCAACGAGGGTCACAAGGTTATCCTGGTCCGCTGGGAGACCAACCCCGACGACCTGAAAGGCATGGTCGCCGCCGAGGGCATTCTGACAAGCCACGGTGGCAAGACGAGCCATGCCGCCGTTATCGCTCGCGGTATGGGCACACCCTGCGTCTGCGGCGTCGAGCGCTTCCACATTGACGCGGCTGAGAAGGTCGTACGCATCGAAGGCAGCGATCGTGTGCTGCACGAGGGCGATGTCATCTCCATCGACGGCACCCAGGGTATCGTCGTCGACGGCGCCGTTGATCTGGTTTCTGCCGAGCTCACCGGCGACCTGGACACCATTCTGTCCTGGGCCGACGAGATTCGTCTGGACGAGACCTGTGGCCACGCCAACCATGTGCGCGTCAACGCCGACAACCCCGAGGATGCCGCGCTCGCCCTCGAGTTTGGCGCCGAGGCCATCGGCCTGTGCCGTACTGAGCATATGTTCCTTGGCGACCGTAAGAACATCATCCAGAGCTTTATCCTGTCTGACGATGAGGTCGTGAAGCGGCAGGCCCTGGCCGACCTGCTCAAGGTTCAGACCGAGGACTTCCTGGCGATGTTCAAGACCATGTCCGGTCGCGATGTGGTCGTTCGCCTGCTCGATCCGCCGCTTCATGAGTTCCTGGATAATCCGCGTGAGCTCGAGGTCTCCATCATCAAGAAGGAGGCCGCCGGCGCCAGCGAGGAAGAGCTCGCCGCCCTGCGTGCCCGCCTGCGCCGTATCGACGGTATGGTCGAGTCCAATCCGATGCTCGGCCTGCGCGGTGTGCGCCTGTCTGTCGTTTTTAGCGATCTGCCGCTCATGCAGGTTCGCGCCGTGGCCACGGCTGCTGCACGTCTTATCAAGGAGGGCGTCGACCCGCGCCCCGAGATCATGGTTCCGCTCGTTTCCATCACGGCCGAGCATGTCCAGACCCGCGAGGTTATCGAGCGCGTAATCGCCGAGGTTTCCGACGAAGAGGGCGTCGAGCTCAATATTCCCGTGGGCACGATGCTCGAGCTGCCGCGCGCCTGTATGGTCGCCGACGAGATCGCCCATCACGCAGACTTCTTCTGCTTTGGCACCAACGACCTCACCCAGACCACCTTCGGCTTCTCACGCGACGATGCCGAGGCCAAGTTCATCCCGCTGTACATGCACAAGAAGATCCTGAAGGACAATCCCTTCGAGACCATCGACGCGGCGGTACTCGAGCTCGTGCGCATGGCCGTGGAGAAGGGTCACGCCACCAACCCCGACATGCACTTTGGCGTGTGCGGCGAGCACGGCGGCGACCCTAAGTCCATCAAGGGCCTGTTTAACGTGGCCGACGTGGACTATGTGTCCTGTTCGCCCTATCGCGTACCCCTCGCACGTCTTGCTGCCGCCCAGGCAAAGCTCGAGGCCAAGCGTTCCGCCTAACGTTATGGGTTTAGACGCCTAGCGTAGTCCCCTTCATGCCGCCCGTCTCATTCGTGAGACGGGCGGTTATCATGTGCGGGTTTTTGTCTTTTTGTCTGCGTAAAAAATTGTTCTTGCAGCAGAAACCCGCGCGTGTATACTCGAATACGTTTGTTCAACTACGTGCCGGCCAAGTTGGTACGGCACCTCTAGAAGAGTAAGGAATTGCACATGGATTACATCCGCGCAATCGAGCGTCAGCAGATCCGCGAGGACATCCCGCAGGTCCGCGTTGCCGACAACGTCAAGGTTCACTACCGCATTAAGGAAGGCGACCGCGAGCGCATCCAGGTTTTCCAGGGTGACGTCATCCGCATGGCCGGCGCCGGTGCCCGTGAGACCTTCACCGTCCGCAAGATTTCCTTCGGTGTCGGTGTTGAGCGTACCTTCCCGCTTCACAGCCCCAAGATCGCCAAGCTCGAGGTTGTCCGTCATGGTCGCGTCCGTCGCGCCAAGCTGTACTACCTCCGCGACAAGGTGGGCAAGGCTGCTCGCATCCCTGAGAAGCGCTAAGAAGATCGCAGCGTCTGTCCACTCGTTTGGACACAAGGGTCACCTTCGGGTGGCCCTTCTTTTTATCTGATTTGCATGCAAGGAGGGCCTGGTATGGCCAACATGACGAGCTCGGTTTCGGCATCGCAGGTTGCCGGCGAGCTGGCGAGTGCCACGTTCGAGGAGATTCCCGCCCTCGTGGAGCATTATCGCGAGGATCCGCGCCAGCAGGTTATCAAGGCTTGCGAGCGTGCCCTTAAGCGCCATGCCAAGGAGCTCGCCGAGCGCGAGCGCGTCAACGGCATGTACGAGCTTATGCATGAGCTCGGCGGTGATGGCGTGGTCGTGGGCGTCGACGAGGTGGGCCGTGGCTCGGTAGCGGGGCCCTTGACCGTGTGTGCCGTGTGTCTTCCGATGGAGCCGCGCATCTGGGGCATCAACGATTCCAAAAAGCTCACGCCGGCGCGCCGCGAGCTGCTCTCGGTGAAGATTGCCGAGGTGGCGACGGCGATCGGCTTTTGCCATATCGCTCCTGCGGATATCGATGAGATGGG
>ENA-ORTD01002590-ORTD01002590.1-human-gut-metagenome-genome-assembly--contig:-NODE-2590-length-10082-cov-3.047970_pt1 | contig 10082 bp, 10 predicted proteins | sample MGYA00241907_ERZ509178 | MGnify/ENA primary metagenome ERZ509178 (study PRJEB26280, sample SAMEA2338793) | human gut metagenome | biome: human gut; feature: human-associated habitat; material: faeces...
GAACATGCGCGCCACGAGGTAGACGCCCGCCACGACCATCGTCGCGGCGTGGATCAGCGCCGACACGGGCGTCGGGCCTTCCATGGCGTCGGGCAGCCAGATGTGGAGCGGGAACATGGCGCTCTTGCCCGCGCCGCCGATGAACATCAGCCCCAGCGCCAGCGGGATCATCGTCCCGGCGGCGGCCAGCAGCCGCACCTCCGGCGTAAAGGAGAACGTCCCGGCGTAATAGCCGTAGAAGAGGATTCCGACGAGAAATCCCAGATCGGCGAAGCGCGTCACGATAAAGGCCTTCTTCGACGCGGCGACGGCCTCCTTCTTTGTATAGTAGAAGCCGATCAGCAGATAAGAGCTGACGCCCACCAGCTCCCAGAACAGGTACATCTGGAAAATATTGGTCGCCACCACAAGCCCCATCATGCTCATCGTAAACAGCGACAGAAAGGCGTAGTAACGCTGGAAACCCCGTTCGCCCTTCATGTAGCCCAGCGAGTAGACATGCACCATCAGCGAGACGGTCGAGATCACCACGAGCATCATCACCGAAATCGGGTCCAGCAGGATGCCCATGTCGATATGCAGCGTACGGCTGATCGGCAGCCAGACCGTATTCCACGGAATCAGCGTCGGGAACGCCCCGGCGGCATCGCGTCCGGCCGTGAAGTATTCGAACGCCGTGCAGCAGCTCAGCAGCGTCACCACCCCCAGCACCGCCGTGCCGACGAGGCCCGCCGCCGCGGGCTTGAGCTTCATGCCGGCCAAGCCTAAGAAGAGGAAGCTCAGCAGGGGCAGCAGCAGAATCAGAATCGTATATTCCATAAGAGTCGTTTTTCGTTTTCGGCTACCACTTCATCTCCCGCAGGCTCTTGACCTCGATATTGCGGATGTTGCGGTAAATATTGATGATGATGGCGATGGCGACGGCCGTCTCCGCGGCGCTGATCCCGATGGCGAACAGCGTAAAGAAGAACCCTTCCAGCTGTTCCGGAAAGAGGAACCGGTTGAAGACGACGAAGTTGATATCGACCGAATTGAGGATCAGCTCGACGGAGATCAGCATCGCCAGCAGGTTGCGGCGCGTGACGAATCCGTAAATTCCCACGAACATCATGATCGTGGAGAGGACGAGGTAATATTCCATGTGTATCATAGCCGTACTTTTTTAGCGTTTGCGTGCGATGAGGATTCCGCCGACGATGCAGGCCAGCAGCAGGATGCTGATGACCTCGAACGGCAGCACGTAGCCGTACTTGCCGCTGCTCATCAGCGCATGGCCGATGGTCTGCACGTGCAGTTCGCCGTGGACGAAATGCGAGGGCCTGAAATCGTGTCCGAGCGTCACATAAAGGCAGACGCCGAGACTCAGCAGCGTCGCGGCCAGCCCCACGAAGAGTTTATATCCCTTCAGGTCCTCCGACTTGTCGCCCTGACTCGACGTCAAAAGGATCGAAAAGACGTACAGCACCGTGATGCCGCCGGCATAGATCAGCAGCTGCACCGCGCCGAGGAACGAATAGTTGAGCTGGAAATAGATGCCCGCCGTACCGAACAGCACGAACAGCAGGTAGGTCGCCGCGCGCAGGATGCGCTTGGTCGTCACGGCCAGCAGAGCGCTCACGGCCGTGAAGACCGCCAGCACCGTAAAGACGATTAATTCGAGTGTTATCTCCATGGCTTACTGTTTATTCAGGGTTTTGACCAGCTTTTCGCGCGTGTAGACCGCATGTTCGAAGTCGGTCGAGAAACGGATCGCCCCGGTCGGGCAGGCATTGACGCACAGACGGCAGAACATGCACGCCCCCAGATCGTACTCGTAGAGCACCAGCCGCTTGCGGCTCTTGCCCGTTTCGGGATCGGCGACCATTTCGGTCGTGATGCGGATGGGGACACGCCGACTGGCACAGGCCGCAGGCGATACACTTGTTCCGACCCTCGGCGTCGTGCGGCATGGTCAGTTCGCCGCAGAAGCGGTCGAACATCCTGAGCGTGGCGCGGTTCTCCGGATACTGCTCGGTGACCTTGGGCGTGAAAAATTCGCGGCCCGTCACCTTGAGTCCCGTCAGCAGGGAACCCAGTCCGTGAAAGAATCCTTTGATATAGCTTTTCATGGCTAAAAATGCAGTTTAAATACAACGACAACGACCATCAGCAGCAGGTTGGCCAGTCCGATCGGCACCAGATACTTCCATTCGAGCGTCAGTATCTGGTCGATACGCAGGCGCGGGAATGTCCACTTGATCCACATCAGCAGCCACACCACGAAGAACGCCTTGCCGAAGAACCAGACGAAGCCCGGAATGTAGTCCATCGCGGCGTTGAAGCCCTCCCAGCCGGAGATATGCAGCGGCATCCAGCCTCCGAGGAAGATCGTGGCGGCCACGCCCGCGACGATGAACAGATTGACGAATTCGGCGACGTAGAAGAGTCCGAAGTGCATGCCCGAATACTCGGTGTGATACCCCGCCGTCAGCTCCGACTCGGCTTCCGGCAGATCGAACGGGCCGCGGTTCACCTCGGCGTTGCCCGCGATCAGGTAGATCACGAAGGCGATCAGCGCCGGAATATGCCCCTTGAAGATGAACCAGCCGTCGGCCTGCCGGGCCACGATCTCGGAGAACTGCATGGTGTCGGTCAGCACGATGATCGTCAGGATCGAAAGGCCGATCGAAAGCTCGTACGAAATCATCTGCGCGCCGCTCCGCATGGCGCCGATGAGCGAATACTTGTTGTTGGAACTCCACCCCGCCAGCAGGATGCCGACCACGCCGATCGACGACGCGGCCATCATGAAGAAGACGCCCACGTTGAAGTCCAGCACCTCCAGCCCCTTGTTCACGGGCAGGCAGGCGAACGCCAGCACCGACGCCAGAATGACGATGTAGGGCGCGAGGTTGTAGAGGAACTTGTCCGAACGGCGGATGGTGATGATCTCCTTGGTGAGCATTTTGAATACGTCGCAGATGACCTGCAGCGTACCCCACGGCCCCACGCGCACCGGTCCCAGACGGCACTGGAAAGCCGCGCAGACCTTGCGCTCCATGAAGATCATCAGGATGGCGATCACCGTATACATCAGCAGCAGGCATACGCCGACGATCACGCACTCCAGAAAGACCGCCAGTCCGAGGGGCATCAGCGACGTGAGCAGCCCGTGAATCCAGCTCGTTACTATACTAAAATCAAACATATCTGTAAGTTTTTCCTTTTTCAATCCGTTTTCCGCTCTCCCCGGCTGCAATTCACGGTCTCTGGCCGTGTTCACAAGTCTGCCCCTCCCCTAAATCCCCTCCTCGGAGGGGACTTATCCGCCTGCGGCGGAAAAAACATCGGGAAGAGCCGGCACCGACCGGCGAAGCTTTCAACCTGTCACCGGTCTATATCGGGCACGACGTAATCGAGCGTGCCTCCGATGGCGATCAGGTCGGCGATCTTCGTCCCCTTCGCTATGGTTTCGAGACACGACACCAGCGGCAGTCCCGTCGAACGGAACTTCATGCGGTAAGGCGACTTGTCGCCCCGGCTCTCGATAAACACGCCGAATTCGCCGCGGCTCCCCTCGACGGCGGCGTAGTAGCTGCCTTCGGGAATGCGGATCACCGGCTTCATCTTCAGCTGGTATTCCCCTTCGGGAATATTGTCGATCAGCTGTTCGACGATGTTCATGCTCTGCTCGATCTCGCGCATGCGGACCATGTAGCGGGCGAAGCAGTCGCCCTCGATGAAGAGCACCTCCTCGAAATCGACCTTGCCGTACATGGCGTAGGGATGCCGCTTGCGCACGTCGCAGGCCCAGCCGGCGGCGCGTCCCGTGCCGCCCGTGGCGCCGAACGAGATCGCATCCTCACGGGTCAGCACGCCCGTTCCCTTCAGACGCTCCTGCGCGATGACGTTGCCCGTGAATATTTCGTGGTATTCGCGCAGCAGCGGACGCATATAGGCGATGAACTCCTTGACCTTGCGCACGAATTCGGGATGGATGTCGGCCTGCACGCCGCCGATGGTGTTATAGGTCTGTATCAGGCGGCCTCCCGTGGTCTGCTCCAGGATGTCAAGCACCTTCTCACGGTCGCGGAACCCGTAGAAGAACGCCGTCAAAGCCCCCATGTCCATACAGAGACACGCGAAGAACAGCAGGTGCGAATCAATGCGCTGCAGCTCGTCCATGATCGTGCGGATATACTGCACCCGCTCCGACACCTCGACGCCCAGACCCTTCTCGATGCACATGCAGAGCGCATGGCGGTTCTGCGCGGCCCCCAGATAATCCAGCCGGTCCGTAAGGGCCAGCGTCTGGGGATAGGTCAGCCCCTCGCACAGCTTCTCGATGCCGCGGTGGATATAACCGCAGTGCACGTCGAGCTTCTTGATGATCTCGCCCTCCAGCGACACCCGGAAGCGCAGCACGCCGTGCGTCGCAGGGTGCTGGGGACCGACGTTGATGACGTATTCGTCCTCTTCGAAGAGCACGTTGCGCTTGCGGATGAAACTGCCGTCGGAGGTCAGCTCGAAACTCGGAGCGCTGTCCTTCGACACCTCGTTGGTCATGCGCAGCGGATTGAGCGCCGGATCGTAATCCTTGCGCAGAGGATACCCCACCCAGTCGTCGCGCAGGAACAGCCGCCGCATGTCGGGATGGTTCAGAAACCCGATGCCGAAATAGTCGAACACCTCGCGTTCGTTCAGCTCGGCGGCCTTCCACAAATCGCAGACCGAGGGCAGGCCGCATTTCTCGCGGCTCGGCGTCAGCGTCCGCAGGACGACGTTTTCGCCCGTGGCGGTGGCTTCGAGGTGATAGACGGCTCCGAAGCCCTCTTCGCCCCAGTCCATGCCCGTCAGACTGCGCAGGAAATCGAATCCCTCGGCCCTGAGCCGGGCGGCCAGATCGTGAAACTTCTCCGCGGGCACGGTCCACATGCCGTCGCCCGCCTCGGACCATACGGCCTGAGGTTCCCATGCCGTTATCTTGTCTTTCAGCGTCATACTCATTGCTTTTCTCCTCCTTCCACATTCAAATCGTTCCGCTCCGAGGTCAGGTCGCGGCGCAGCAGCTCTTCATACTCTTCGCGGCCGATCTGCTTGTTCACCCCGCCGAAGAAACGCTGCAGCTTCACTTTGCGCTGCAGCTGCATCAGGCCGTAAAGCATCGCTTCGGGCCGCGGCGGACAGCCGGGTATATAGACATCGACGGGCAGAATCCTGTCCACGCCGTTCAGCACGTGATACGACTTCTTGAAGGGTCCGCCGCTGATGGCGCAGCCGCCCACGGCGATCACGTACTTCGGATCGGCCATCTGGTCGTAAAGGCGCCTGAGCACCGGGGCCATTTTGTGGGTGATGGTGCCGGCGACCATGATGAAGTCGGCCTGACGCGGCGAGGCGCGGGCCACTTCAAACCCGAACCGAGCAAAATCGTAACGCGCCGCGCCCACGGCCATGAACTCGATGCCGCAGCAGCTCGTGGCGAAGGTCAGCGGCCACAGGCTGTTGCTGCGGCCCCATTCGATCAGCTCGTCCAGACAGCCCACGATCACGTTCGTATTGTTGTCGCGCAGTTCGGCGACCATCTTTTCGAGGTATTCGTTGTCGTTGAAATCTTCGTATTTCATCGACTTGATCTTCGGTTCTCTCTTTATTTCCATTCCAAAGCTCCTTTCCGCCATGCGTACGCAAGGCCCAAAATCAGGACGACCAAAAAGAAGAGGATGCTCACCAGTCCGTATACGCCCAGCTCCTGCACGACGACGGCCCACGAAAAGAGGAACACCGTCTCAACGTCGAACATCAGGAACAGGATCGCAAAGAGGTAGTAACCCACCTTGAACTGCATCCACGACCGGCCCCGTGTCGGGATGCCGCACTCATACGCTTCGCCCTTCTGGGGGTTGTACGAACGCGGCGACACGGCGCGGGCGATACCCAGCGCGACTGCGACCAGCGCAATGGCCGTCAGGATGACGACCACCAATAGCGTGAAATACATAACCTGTTATTTTACGAATTTATATTCCGGAACACGAAAAACGGGCATGCCCCCGGCGGACGGGACGTCGCGGCCGGAAACCATGCGGCTGGCAAAAAGGGACAGCCGGGGCTAAATCAGAATCCGCCCCAGAGAAAAGATGTAGTAATCGACCGGCTTGGAATAGAGCGCGCCGCGGTCCAAGAGCGCCGAATTTTGCTGCGCCACGGCTTCCGCCGCAGCCGAACGGGCATAGAAACGATGCCGCACGATGGCCTTATGCTCCGAAGAGTGGGCCGGAATCTCGATCGAAGCGTCGCCCGAAAGCATTACGGCGGCCGTGAAATAATTCTGCGCCGTAACGGGTGCATGGAGTGCGGCCTGCGGACTCATTCCGGGCTGTACCCAGCATGCGCCTCCCTGCGGCGTCGCACCGTCGAGACTTCCCGCCAGCACGAAGAGCAGCACGAACAGCGCATATTGAATTCTCTCCAGCATTATCGACAAAACAATTTCAGCGCAGCGAATATACGCTCTTTCCCGCTGAAAAGCTACCTTTCGGACGAAAAAATGCACAAAATGATGAATTTTGGCTACAAAAGTGTCAAACCGACCTGATTGCCGGACGACGGACCTCCGCCGACAAAAGTCAAGACCGAAAAAAAGCTCCCCGCATTTCTGCGGGGAGCCTCCGTTAACATTCGGACCGGATTGCGGTTATTCGTTCCGGCCGTAGATATACAACTCCGTGATGTCGGGCGAATAGGCGCTGCCCTTCGTGCCGACCCACTTGACATAGCGGGCGTTGCAGGGTTTGAGCAGCTGAACGTAGTTGGTTGCGCCATAGCCTCTGTTGGGAGCCTCGGCCTGCCGGAGCTCTCCGTGCGGCGTCCAGTTCTCCCCGTCTTCCGACGTCGAAAGCTCGAAGTACTCGCCCATGTAGCCGATACTTCCGTAAGCCTGAATATCAAAACCGGCGACCCACTGCGAGGTCTTCATGTCGATCGTAAGTTCGAGCGATGTACCGCCCCAAATATCGGAATACGAATCTCCGTCCCAGAGAGCGGTATTGGCATCCGGCCATGCGCTACCGTTGGTTTGCACGGTCCATCCGCTCGTCGGATACTTCTTCCACGACGGATCGGCCGCGGACAGGAAAGTCAGGAGATCGGACTTCTTCACGATCGAAATCGCAACGCCGGCATCCTCCGGATCGACGGCGGCCCCGGCGGTATCGCCGACCAGCTCGGCCGTGAGCTGCACCGGGAAAGTGCCGAGTTCTTCGTCCGCTTCGAGGAAGTCGTCCGTCACCGACCACGTCGTTGCGTCCGACTCTTTCGCCCCGGCCGGAATCGTCACCTCGGCAGCGGGCGTAAAGCGCTCGTCATTGGCAAATCCTTCGGGAATGCCCGCCGATTTCACGACGAACTTCGTATCCTCCAGCACGGGACGGTCCACCACGACCTTCACGTCATATGTTATCGGATCTTCGTTGACGATCGCACCGTCGATGAAGTTGCGTTTGAAAGTCACGGCATTGCCCTCGACGCCCACGAGCGACGCGACAGCGACATAGGCAGCCTTTTCGATCACCATCTTCGCCTCGCCGTCCACCACGGGAACCTGCGAACCGCGCGCTTCGACCACACGCACGCCCAGCTCGTAGGTCACAGGCCCGAACACATTCTCCATGAAGTCATAGTTCTCCTCGATCATCCTTACCGAGACTGCCGCCGTAGTGCTGCCGGCGGGAATCACCAGCTCGCGCGCGCTGATCTCGACCAGCTCGGCCGGTACGTTGGTGATAATAGGCTCCACGCGGACGACCGTCTCTTCGGGGCTGGCCTGCGCAAGGGCAATGGTATACTCGCCCGAAAGCGAACCGGCGAGATTCAGCACGCCTTCATTATCGTAAGTTCCCGCGAAAGTCGCCACCCGGTCCGTAGTACCGGAGATCGTTGCGCCGACCGGCGTTTCGGGGTAGCCCGCCAGATCGACCTCCTCGTCGGCGCGGCAGCCGGTGAAGAGCGCTGCGCCGCCCGCGAGGGCGAAAAGCAGCGCATATTTATACATATTTTTCATCGTTTACTGTTTTTCGGTTAATATCGCCTCGCAGGCAGGGCCGCACCCCGCCCGCAAGGCGGAATCGAATCAATAGTTCGGCCACTCAGGCTGCGCCGGACGCGAATAGGTGTCCGGCAGGTCCTCAGGATAATTATAGCGCGTGGTGTCGGCGAACTTGTAGAAGTGCTCCGGTTCCTTGAGCGGCGATCCGTAGAGAGTTTCGGGACCTTTGTTCAGCCGGTTGACGAAAATATTGCGCCAAGCATTCTTATCCACCCTGCCGTTGGTATTCTTCAGCGGGTCGGGCGCGAAGCCCATGAACCAGCCCTTGCCGGTCGTCGGATTGAGCATTCCTTCGGCGATGCCGCTGGTGAAGTTGCCGCCCGTGCCGCGGTTGAACTCCATCGAGATGGCCGAGCACTGCTTCTGGGTCATGTTGCCCTCAGGCGAGGTGGACTGACCGTAATCGCCCACGGCGATATCGACCCATTCCGAAATGTCCTGTCCCTCGATCTCGGTCGGCCAGCTGCCGATATGGAACGAAGAGTAGCAGTAGGCGACCACAAGCTTGTCGGGCATCGCCTTCTTCGATTCGTAGGCCAGACGGGCCGCCCGCGCCGAGCTGCGCGAAGCATAGTAGGGATTCGAAAGATCGGGAGCGTTCGAATACTCGTCGTCGAAGCATACGCCGTCGATATTGTATGTTTCGCAGAACGTGGCCAGCTCCTTGGCGAACATCTGGCATCCGTAGTCGGAAAGTTGCGCCACACCCGACTGGTCGTGGTTGCCCAGCACGCACATGATCACCTTCATACCACGCTTGCGCAGCGGCTGGATGAAGGCTTCGTTGTTATCCATCCAGTACTGGGTCTGCGGATTGAGGCTCAGGAACGGAGCGTTGCGGTCCGCATGGTGGTTGATGTTGCCCGAAAAGAGGCAGACCACATCCCACAGCAGGCGGCCGTCTTCGAGTTCGAACGTCAGGGCGTTGAGCGGATTGACGTCGTTGACCTCGAAGAACAGGAAGCCCTTCGGCAGGTCGTCGCCCTTGTAACAGGTAGGCATCGAGGTCATATCCTTCACCACGTAGAAACAATGGCTCTCCTTGAGGATCACGCCGTCGGCTTCGAGGGCTACGGGGATCAGATATCCCCGGCCGGCTGCAAGCCCTTCGGCGGCCTCGACGGTCATTTCGACCGTAAGTTCGACATTGCGGCCCGCGGCGGCAAAGAGACCGTCGTTGGCAAAAGTCACCTTGTCGGCCGGATAAAGCGTATAATCCGTACCGTTGGCCTTGTTGTACTGCCCCGCGTCATAGGAGGTATCGAACTTGGCCCTAGCCGTGAACCCCTCGGCGGGGGCTTTGGTCAACACCAGACGCAGGTCGGCGGTGTAGGTCTCCTTCCACAATTCGACGGTGGTGTTCGACTTCCCGGAGTTGAGGTCCTGCAGCACGGCGCCCGTTTCATTGAGGCCCGTTTCGATCGAGCCGGCGCCGTCCCACTCGCCGACCGTGACATCGTCCGTGCAGGAGACGAACGCAGCGGAGTAGAGCAAGGCTGCGGCTGCGGCGAGAATACCGGATTTGAAATATCTCGTTTTCATGCGTAATAGCTGTTATTGGTTATTTTACTTCAGGAAGAGTTACGGGAATCCAAGTCGGCGTGCCGCCCACGGCAGAGAGATTCGTGCCGTTCGCATGGTCGATGATCGTCGAACCGGAACCCTCGTTGAATTTCCAGTAGGCCACCAGCCCCTCGCTTTCGGGGCTGACACCGTACATGTTGCCGGCGATCTGCTCCGGCGTACGGGCCACGCTCCAAACGCGCAGCTCGGAAATCTCTCCGGGGATGTAACGCTCCTCGTTGTACGACTTGCCGACGTAACAGTTGCCGGTCAGCGTAACCGATCCGCTCATCTTCTGATTGGAGTAGGCCACCTGCTTGCCGTTCTGGTAATAGATACGCTCGCCGTTTACGGCATCCCAAACCACGGCGATATGCACCCACTCATTGACCGGAAGCCCCGGAGCGGCATTGGCTGCGGGCCAGTTGCCGCC
>ENA-ORTD01002617-ORTD01002617.1-human-gut-metagenome-genome-assembly--contig:-NODE-2617-length-9990-cov-2.101359_pt1 | contig 9990 bp, 6 predicted proteins | sample MGYA00241907_ERZ509178 | MGnify/ENA primary metagenome ERZ509178 (study PRJEB26280, sample SAMEA2338793) | human gut metagenome | biome: human gut; feature: human-associated habitat; material: faeces...
CCGTTGTCGAGGTTCACTTCCATCAGGGAGTGACCGTCACCACAGGCAACCCAATGGTTCCCGTTAGCCAATGCCAATGTCGTGAAAGGCGTTCCTTCGAGACGGGTGATCTTCACGACTTCGCCTCGCGGAGAGATCTCGCGCACGTCGGAAGTGGCAAAGAGGGGCATCAGGTAGTTACCGCGGGCATTCTTGTTCAGCTGGCGGAACTGGGCATGCGGATGTTCGATGCCTGTCTCATATTCGGTACGCGACAGGATTTCTCCCTTCGGGCTCACCTCCATGATGACAGCCGGATGGCCTACCCAACCCAAAAGATAGTTACCGTCGGGCAACACGCGGGCGGTCTGCATCTCACAGGTATCGGGAGCGGCAATCTTCCAGATCTCCTGATGGTTGCGGTCGATCAGCTTCGCACCTCTGGCATAGGCAAAGAGGATATTCCCGTCGGGAGTGGCAACAGCGGAGTTGCATTCCCAACCTTTTTCGAGGGGATGCTCCCACTCTACCTGCTTGGTGTTCTTATCGATGATCACGATCTTGTTCCAGCCGGAACCACCCAACAGCAATTTCTCTGTCTTCTTCTCGCAGGATGTAGCGGTTACCAGCAACAATGCGGAACAGAGATAAGTAAATAATTTATGCATAACTAATAATTTATCAATTTGCAAATGTGCCAATATGCCGGTGAAATACTCCAAATGGGACATTCATTCCATTGGTACATTGGCATATTGACCCATTAGCACATTATTGTAAATCCTTGAACATTTCGAAACCTTGTTCCGGTGTCAAGCCTTCGTGTACGACAGCGTGTACGGCCTGAATCATGGCGGCAGGGTTTTCGCTCTGGAAGACGTTACGTCCCATATCGACACCGGCAGCACCGTCGTTAACGGCGTTGTAGCAGAGTTCGAGTGCTTCCTTTTCAGGCAGTTTCTTACCTCCGGCGATCACAACGGGAACCGGACAGGCGGCAGCTACCTTTTCGAAACCGTCGCAGTAGTAAGTCTTCACGATAGAAGCACCGTTCTCGGCGCATACGCGCGATGCGAGTGCGAAGTAACGGGAGTCGCGTGCCATCTGTTTGCCGACAGCCGTCACACCCATGACGGGGATGCCATAGCGGTTCCCCATATCGACAGCTTCCACCAGGTTGGCTGCCGTGATGGCTTCCTGTTCGCCGTCGCCGGCAGAGAACATGACTGCCATAGCGGAAGCATTGTAACGGATCGCATCTTCGATATCGATCAAGACGTTACGGTTCAATTCCGTCAGGATCGTAGAACCGGCATCCGAACGGAGGCAGACGGGCTTGTTGATGTTGGCGGGAATGGAAGTCTGCAAGATACCGCGCGTACACATGATACAGTCGGCATATTGTACGAGGGGAACGATATTCAGGTCGATACGTTCCAAACCTGAAGTCGGACCCATGATAAACCCGTGGTCGAATGCCAACATGACGGCACGGCCTGTTTTCGGGTTAAAGATACGAGAGAGGCGGTCTTTCATACCCCAAGAGTAGTTAGACGCACCTTTTACATGAAAATTGTCGAATTGGGAAGTTTGTCCGAAGCCGAAATTATTCGCTTCTCTGAACCCATCCATATCTGCCATAGCTTTTTTCCTTTCTTAATTTTTAATTCTTAATTCTTAATTTCTCAAAGCGCTTGTGCGAACGATTCAAACATGCAACTCCAAGAGGTAGCACCGCTGTCGGCATAACCGACGGAACGTTCGCCGTAGTTACGGGCACGGCCGAAGTTGGCTTTCATTTCTACGGTCGAAGCAGCACCGGCAAGGGCGGCTTTCGCTCCGGCTTCGAGGATTTCCTTGATATCGTCCGAAGAACATGCCTGGATCGCTTCCACAGCCGGGATCAGGGCGTCCATCATGGTCTTGTCGCCTTTCTGGGCTTTCGTCTGTTTCTGCACGTTGGCAAGACCGCCGGCAAACATGGCTTTCACTCCGGCTGCATCCAGTTCCGTACCGGAAGCATGGTCGCTCATACCTAAGAAGAAAGCCCCCAACAGCGTACTGGTGGAACCGCTTACCTGCAACATGACGTCAAAACCCATATCATTCAGCATGGCTTTGAACTCCGTTCCTTTCTGGGCCGTAGCCACGATAGCGGACATGGCTGTCACGATTGCCTGGCCGTGGTCGCCGTCACCGATAACGGCGTCCAGTTTAGAAAATTCGTCTTCGCGTTCTTTGATGTTCTTCAAGGCGTTGTCGAGCATCGCCTTGAAGTTTTCGATAGTCAGTTGTTTCATATCTCGTTTATTTACCGATTGTTGTCCAGTAAGGTGCATCAGCACGTTTGTTCTTCAGATAGTCGATATGATCTTCGTCGAGGATAGCCATGATCATCTGGAAACCGGCCTGTTCCTGTACGGTCAGGATTTCCTGGATGCGGCTTACGACAACCTGGAGGCCACGGGCTTCCAGTTCCTTGTAGGCCTTACGGAAGATGATGTTCAACTCCATGTGGGTAGTCGCTCCTACGCCGTTGATGATAAGCATCATCTTGTCGCTTCCACGATGTGCTGGGGGTATGACCATGTTTTGATGCTGACAGCTGTATCGTCGGCAGATACAAGCGGTTTCTGTCCGCCACCGCCTTCGCCGTGCTGTCCCATACCGATCTCCATGATGCCCTGGGGCAGGTCGGTGATCGTACCACCATTCTGCGGATGCGTACAAGAGCGCATGGCAACGGCCAGAGTAGCGACCTTGTTGTTATAGCGTTCGGCGATTTCGACCAGTTCGTCAAGCGTCTTGCCTTCTTCGGCTGCAGCACCTAATATTTTATACAAAGGCACACAACCGGCCAAGCCGCGACGGTCGTTGATGTCGGCACCGATACCGGCGCTGATATCGTCGTGAGTCAGCACTTGTTTCACCTTGATGCCTACACGTTCTGCCAACTGGCAAGCCATGTTCGCACTCATCACGTCGCCAGAGTGGTTCAGGACAACCAACAGGATACCGGCTTCACGCTTCATCAGCTGCAAAGCCTGGAACAGACGCTGTGCACCGGGAGCGGCAAAGATGTCGCCCACGACAGAGCAGTCCAGCATACCTTCGCCTACGAATCCGCTCAATGCGGGTTCATGACCGGAACCGCCCAAAGTCACGATAGCCACTTTGTCTTCGCTCTTCGGATTGGCACGTACGACGATGTTTTCACCACCTAACTTGACCTGGTCCGGATATGCCAACACATAACCTTCCAACAATTCGGGTGTTATCTGTTCGGGATCATTTATAAATTTTGTCTTTATGTCTGACATGGTATATTCCTCCTTTATTTAAGTATGTTATTAATGTTATTATTTGATTTCCATGATTTCGATGGCGATGCCTTCTTCTTCGATGAAAGCGATCGTCAGGTGTTCGTCGCATACGGCCGGGCCGAAGATCACCTTCTTGCCTTTCAACTCTTCCTCCAAAGAAGGAACGGTGTAGGCAATGTGTCCCTGTTTCTGTACCAGTTCGGGCAGACAGCTGCCTTCCTCGAATTTCAGGAATTCGATGCGATTCGGACTTTTGCTATAGTCTGTCAACCATACTTTCAGGCCTTCGTTAAACATAGCCCCTTCTACTTGTTCTGTCGTTACGATACCGACATGATTAAATGTTCTCATGACTAATTAATTTTAAGTGTTCGTACTATTTTTTATTCGTTATCAGTTCTCTCAACCTCAAAACATAGATGTTTCGCATTCAAAACACCGGTGTTTCGTTTTCAAAACATATATGTTTCACACCTTCATCTTCCATCTCCTGTACGAAAGGACAGCCAAGATAACGACTACCCCCAAGGCGATATAAAGATAGGTGAATATTCCATGCACATTATCATTTTGACCGTATGAATGCATTCCGCTCAGGAAATAATTGACACCGAAGAAAGTCATCAGCACGGAAGCGAACGCGATCACGGATGCCAGATTGAACAACCAAAGACTATTCCAGCGTTTCACCAAGTGGAGATGAGTCACTACGGCATAGACGACCATCGTGATCAGCGCCCAGGTCTCCTTCGGGTCCCACCCCCAATAACGGCCCCAGGACTCATTCGCCCAGACAGCACCGAGGAAAGTGCCGACAGTCATCAGGGCAAGCCCTACCCACAACGCCATCTCACCCACAATACTCAGTTCGGTGATACGGGCTTTCAATATCTCTTTGTTCTTCTTTCCGGCGACGGACATCATCACCATATTGGTCAGCCCGATCAGGCAACTGATACCGAAAAAGCCGTAAGCGGCAACAATGACCGCCACATGGAACATCAGCCACGGCGATTTCAGGACCGGTACGAGCGGATTGATCTCAGGGTCCATCCAGTTCAGACCGGAAACGAAGAGGATGATACCGCCGAACAGGGTGGCCAGCGCGAAGGTGATCGTACTACGGCGCACGAACAACAGTCCGGCAAAGACAGTCGCCCATCCCACATAGACCATCGTCTCGTAGGAATTGCTCCAAGGAGCATAGCCACCGATATACCAGCGCATCCCCATTCCGAACATATGATAATGAAAGACGACCAGTACGCCGGCTCCTAACAGCCATACGGCAACCTTCATCCAACGGGTCCGGCGGAACAGCATCGCGAAAGAAAGGACCAACAACAGTCCGCCCAAGACCAGATAGCCGATCTTGCAATAACGGAAAACATCCATCTTGTTATATTTCAATTCGGCCTGCATGCGCTTCGGACTGATATCGAGTGTCTTGTTCTTGGCTTGCTGATAGGTGTCGATCATGCCGACCACTTCATCGGCTTTCGCCCAATCGCCACTCTTCAAGCCCTCCTGCACTTCGCCTAAATACCAGTCGAAAATACGGGAGACGAACATGGAGTCTTTGCCGGTAAAGGCAGAGAGGTCGTCGCCGGGTGCATACCATTTATGATTCGGATCGTCTTCTTTCGGAAAAAGGTTCAGCATCTGGTGATTGATCAGCTGATGGAAGATGTTCAACTGCTCGTCCAGTTTCATCAGGTCCTTGTCGAAACGCGTACGCTGGGCAGGCATCTTGTTATAGGCTTCTTCCAACTTCTCTTGCAACTTGTAGCTGCCGTTACTGTCGAAGGCCTGGATATAGGCACACTCGCCGTCCGTCAGGTCATAATAGGCGGCCAACTCCGGATTGGACAGGGCGATAAAGGGAACGCGCATCCACATATCGGGCATGGCTAAAAGGCTCAAAAGGAACTGGTCAGAGTTCAACTGACCGATCTTATCCGACTTATGGAGCTTACGTAGAATCTCCGAAGAGAAGGTATTGACCGGCATCATACGGCCGCTACCCGACTGGATCGGAAGGGCTCCGAAGAGGGCAGCATGTTCCGGGCTCACCGCATATTTCTGCACGGCATCGAGCATCGGGGAAGCCTTCCCGCCGGCATTTACGGACAGGGGAACGGCAAGGAGCGCAAGCAACAGGACCCTTACGTTGGTCGCCTTGCGCAATTCTTTCAGGCGGCGGCTCTGACGCATGAAGCGGGAATCCTTACCGACCAGGCAAAGGATCAGGCCGATGACCAGCAACAGATATCCGGTGTAGGTGATGTTCCGCCCCGCCACGTCGCGGTTGACGGAAAGGATGGTCCCGTGTTCGTCCTGGTCATAGGAGGCCTGGAAGAAACGGTAGCCTTTTACATCCAATACGTTATTCATAAAGATCCGCTCTTCGCGGTCTTCCCCATCCACATGGACGATCACTTCACTCTCGTAGGAAGAGGGACTGGCGGAACCGGGATAGCGGGTTAAGGTGAATTTCTTCAGTTCAACGGAAAAAGGCAGGGTATGAAAGGTCGTGTTATCGGAAGTGCGGACAGCAATCTGGTTGCTTGTCTCCCCTTCACGCAGATGCAAAATTCCTTCTTCGCCGAAAAGGAAAGAGGTCAAGGCGCCGAGAAGGATGATGATAAAGGCGAAATGAGTCAGCATCAGTCCCCATTTGCCGCGTTTCAGGTATTGGTGTTTGATCGTAGCCGCAATAAAATTAACGACTAAAAGGAATTGGAGCAGAAAAAACAGGGGGGAATAATAAACCATTGCTTTGGCTGTCGCTGTACCGTGATACTTTTCGATGAAAGTGGCAACGGCCAGGCCAAAGGCATAAATCAGTAACAGGACGATCGTCGTTACAAAGGAGGAGAAAAATCTTTCGAGATTTGTTTTCATTTACTTTTTTATTAGAGTTCACAGATGCGGCAAATGTACGCAGATTAATCGTTTGATGAAATAACCGGTGGCAATCCGCCACATCTGTGTCCTCTATTAGTTGATAGATATCATCTATACCTTTTCATTATCAATCTTCAATGATCATACGGAAGCCGACGTTGAACACACGCTGGTACGGATAGTAAGCCTTACGCGTATGGGAAGCCGCATACTTCGGACGGTCGATATAAGAACCGCCGCGGGCCACCTTGTATTCGGATGTCTCTTTCGTCTTCTCATTGTACGGATACGATACATAGTCGGAACGGGTCCATTCGGCTACGTTTCCGTGCATGCTGTACAGACCGAACGGATTGGCCTCATAAGCCTTGCCGCCGACCTGGACCAGGTTACCGTCGTCCACGCTCTCTTCTTTCGGAAGGAAGGTATAGTACTTGTACCACGGGTTGGTCTTCGCCATCGGCTGCGGGTCTACACCGTAAACGGCAAACAACAGCGTTGTCTTGTCCGCCAAATTGTCCTTCTTGCCGAAGTCCGCATGCATGTCGCCATACCAGAAGTCCTGGTCGCTACCGGCGCGGCAAGCCCACTCCCACTGTGCTTCTGTCGGAAGCGTGATCTTGAGACCGGTCTTTTCGCTCAGTTTCCGGCAGAATTCCATAGCATCGTTGTAGCTGACACGGATAACAGGCTGTTCCGGTTTATTGGCCGGATATCCCTGAACCACGTGGTCTTTCCACTGCTGGTCGACGAAACGGCTGTCGTGATCCGGGAAGACAACGTTGAACTGTTCGTTTGTCGTTTCCAGCTCGGCCATCCAGAAGGCTTTGTCGATCTTCACCTTGGCAGTCGGATAAGCATCCGGTTCGCCACGGTAACTACCCATCACGAATTCACCGGCCGGGATACGGACGAAATTGACTTTCACACCCGGAGCGATCTCAACCACCTTACGGGTTTCCTTCTCCTTAGCCAGCATTTCCTTGATCCGGTCAGCACCGAAAGGCCAACCTTTCACCTTCAAGGTCTTTTCCTTTACAGGAGCGGCCTTTTCAGGCATTACCGGGGTGATCGGGCCTTGTTTCTTCAGGTAGTCGGCATAGTCGGCGATTTCTTTCTTCCAGTCGACACCGGCTCCGTTCGCATACTTGTCGGTCAATTCCTTACGACGCTTGATCTGGTCGAATCCCTTATAAGGAAGATCAGTCAATACGTTCGCATTGAAATAACCCTTGTCGGGAGCGTTGTAGTCGATCCAGTTATAAAGCGTCTTCCATTCCTTATCGGTCAGTTTCACGTTGTGATGGCCTTTCTTCAGCAAGCGTACCAATTCGCTCGTGTTGGGATGATATTCGTACGGCTGCAAAACGACCATGTCGCCTTCGCCTCCCTGACGATGCACATACGGATGCAAGTTCAGATAAGACGTGCCATAACCTAGCTTGTCTTTCTTTCCACCCCGCAGGTCGAACGCTTTTCCTTCACCGTTATGACAAGCGATACAAGCGCGGTCCAGGATCGGCTGCACTTCCAGGTCGAACGTGAAAGAGCGTGTACCGCCTTCGGGCAGAGTCAAGGCAGACGGAGCTTTCTGCGAAGCGATCACACGTTTCGGGATCGCGATCTGGTTCTGGTCTTCATGACAACCGATACAGGAAACCACTTCGCCCGGCTGACCGGTCACCCAGCTTCGCATCCACTGGATAGCCACGCCATCCTTATCCAAAGGCTGGATGGAGATCGGTGTATTGGCAGGAGCCTTGAAGATCACGGAACCGTCTTCTTCGACAGGAACCGTCCCCAACATACGCTTGATATCCCAACCGGACTGGATTCCGTGCCAGTTATGGTCGGAACGGGTCTTTACATACGCATATTCGTAAGCATGCAGACGCAGAGACTTGACCGTTCCGCGAGGAATACCTTTCAGGCCTTCTCCTTCGTAGATATCCTGAATAAAGAAGGTCGCTTCCTTTTCATTCAGTTTCACACGGTCGGGAATGGACGGAGGAGTCTTTGTCTTGCGCACCAGGATCGGGCTGATATAGCCTTCGCCTTCTGCCTGCATCAGACAGGTCACGTTGTCGTAGACGTCCACCAGATAGAGTCCCCACAAGGCATGCGGGTCCAACTTGGCTGCAACCAGGAAGTATTTGTCGTTCAGCGGAGTCGGTTTGATGAACTGCGGCCATACACCGTTTACCAACTGGTCCTTGATTTCTTCTTTGATCGGACGGTTACGGTGAGGGATTTCCTGTACCATACCGGCTGTGCTCTTACGTCCCTTGGTCGGATCGAAGATGATCATACGGCCTGAACGTGCCACACCGTGGTGGCCGGAGATGATACCGACGAACGCCGAACCGTGACCGGGCAACGGCTGCACGTCGAACGTACTGTTCGGGAACATCGCACCGCTACCGTAGAGGGCTTTGTTTTCCGTTCCGTCCGGGTTCATGTGCATTACGATACGGGAATAGTAGTGGGTCAGGTCGGTGTACTCCCAGCGGGTGTACATCACACGGCCGTTATTCATGATGACCGGATTCCAGTTGGCGTCCTGGTCGAATGTCAGGCGGCGCATGCTCTTGTCCTTCGGGTCATACAGCACCATGTTACCTACCGCATCGCTACCGTTCACACAAGGAACACCCTGGTAACCGATGTTGGAGATAGCGATCACACGACCGTCGGGCAGGTAAGTACCATCGTAGAACTCCAGATCCGGCTCGTCGTTTTCCACAAGCGGCTTGAAGCCTGTCCCATCCAGATTCACTTCATAGATGTTCCAGCGCTTGTCGTCCTGTGTCTGTGTGAACATCACACGGTCACCGTCCCAATGCAGTTTCAGGTCAGCGATGGAAGAACCGTTTTTCGGTTTGTAGACCTGACGCATCTGTATATCGCCACGCAGATTGGAGAGTTCGACGATCTCGGCATCGAAGCCCTCACGACCGGCAGATTCCTGGTTACTCCAGTTATTGGCCTGAGTCCCCAAGGAAGGAGTCATGATCTGGTGTGCCTTCGAACCTACCTTGAAACGGGCTGCCACGATCTTGTCGGCATCCAGCAACGGGTTAGCCAGCAAGATGGCACGTTTGCATTCCAATGCTTTCTTGGCATCGGCGATAGCCTGTTCGTCACCGTTATAGATGCCTTTGAAGCCTTTCTTTTCGAGCCGTACCAGTTCGTTCAGCATCGGTTCGTATTTGGCGGCGTCGTAGCCTTTCTGCTTTTTCATATCGGCGAAAGCCAATTTGACAGCCTCGACGTTCAGCCATTCCAAATCGCTCTGAAGCGTGTACAGCTCCTGTACTTTCTCAACCAGTTCGAGATATTTGCGTATCTGTGTATTGAGATCTTTTTCGTTTGCGATCTGCTTTGCCACATTCGAATAGTAGGCTCCGTCCTTCAACCGGGCGATCGCATTATCCGCAGCCTGCTTTTCGACTGAGGCATCCGGGGTGATCAACCAGGTATCCAGGCCGTCCAGTACCGCACCCAGCATACCGATTTCTTCCGGATACTTGTTGTTCAATTCTTCCGCCACAAAGGTCGGAACCGTATTCAATGCCTGGAAAAACACACTTCCGCCACTTGAAGTATCATCGATACCGACTTCGGCTTCGAAACGGACATACTGGCCACCCACCGGGTATACCAACGTGCCGTTCGCATGGCAGAACACACCGTGTTTGTATTCCTTTCCAGCAATAACGATCTCATGATCGTATGCATTCGTGTTCATCTTGGGTTTTGCCCAACCGGCAACACCGTATTC
>ENA-ORTD01002630-ORTD01002630.1-human-gut-metagenome-genome-assembly--contig:-NODE-2630-length-9948-cov-3.413727_pt1 | contig 9948 bp, 10 predicted proteins | sample MGYA00241907_ERZ509178 | MGnify/ENA primary metagenome ERZ509178 (study PRJEB26280, sample SAMEA2338793) | human gut metagenome | biome: human gut; feature: human-associated habitat; material: faeces...
GCAGGAAGCTTGGATACGCCTAGGCGCGGTCCAAGAAATCGTCCGCACCCCCTTTTGGCCGTTTATCGGCCCATTTAGGAACTATTTCACCGCAACTCAGAGAGAGACGGTTAAAGGGCGCTCAGACTCGGGGTCCAGGCGATGGTGGGGGTCACACCGTCGAGAGCCTCGTTGATGGTGGCGGCCATGCCGGCAAGTAGGCTGTTCTCGCTTACAGTGAGCGTCTTGTAGCCGCCAGCGCGCATGAGCTCGCGGATCACCACGGCGCCAGCCAAGATCACGCCCGCGCGTTTGGGCTGCACGCCTGGCAACGCGGCAATGCCTGCGACATCCAGCGCAGACATGCGCTCAATAGCGGCCGAAACCTGATCCAGCGAAAGCTCGCGCAGGTGCACAAAGCTCGAATCGTACGGCTCCAGCTCGTGGATCAGAGCCACCAGCGTAGTCACCGTGCCGCCCACTGCGACCAAGCGTTCGGCGCGCTCAAAGTCGCTGGGCAGGCCTTCAAAATAGGCGGCGAACTGCTCACCTGCCCACGCGGCAGCGGCAGGACGCTCGCCGTCCGCAGGCGGCAGCGCCGAGAAGAACCGCTCCGTCACGCGGCGACAACCGATGTCCAGCGAACGCGTGCCCTCCAGCGCAAAGACCCCACGCTCCGGCGCATAGACGCCCGTCGCGAGCTCCGTGGATCCGCCGCCCGAATCGGCAACAATGATGCGCTCGCCAGCAAAGTCGTGCGCCACGCCAAAAAACGTCAGGCGCGCCTCGACCTCGCCCGGAATCACCTGTGGCTCAAGCCCCAGATCGCGCAGGCCGTCCAGCAGCAGCGCGGCATTGGACGCATCGCGCGCGGCGCTCGTGCACGTGGTGCAGATGCACGCGGCCCCAAAGGCACGGGCCTCATCCACAAACATGCGACACGCAGCGAGCACACGCTCGACAGCCGCCTCGCAAAAGCGACCCGTCGCGTCCACACCCTCGCCCAGGTCAGTAATCTCGGTATGCTTGGACGATCCCACGATCGCCCCGCCCTCGACCTGGGCCAACACCAGTCGCGACGACACCGTTCCCAGATCGATCGCCGCCACCTTATATCGTTTGCAATCTGCCATTGCGGGTTCCCCTCCGGGCGCTACTCGCCGTTGGACACGACCGTCTGGCCCTCGACACCGTTAAACCCAAACAGCATGTCGAGCGCCTGGATATACCACGGGGCGTCCTTACCGACTTCTTCGATTTCCTTGGCAACTTCGCTGGCCTTCTTGGCGTTCGACGACTTCTTGCTCGAAGACGAATCCGAATCGTCGTCCAGGCCCTGCACTTCAATCCTCTTCTCGCCGGGCATCACCAGGCCCAAGTCCTCGGATGCCGCGTCCTTGATACCCTCCTCCGAGAGCAGCTTGTCGACGCTTTTTTGCAGCTCATCATTGTATTGCTGACGAATCTCGACCTGCTTGGCCAAAATATCGCTCGAGCGCTTTGCCACGTACAGATCGCGCACGGGGAAATACAGGCTCACGAGCACCAGAGCAACGACAATGCCGATGAATAGCCCTCGCTGAGGACCGTGGGTAAAGTCATAAATTGCCTTGACTACTGCATTGTCGTTGGCGTAGTGCATAAAGTCCGAGCCGGAAAGACGGCTTGAGGGACGGTGCGGCTTGTCGGACGCCTGGGTCGAAGGGTGCGACGCATGCTTGGAACGCGATAGGCGCACCGGACTATCCGAGGAACTATTTTGCTGAGCATTGGGATGCGAAGTCGCCGGCGAGCTATACCTGGAGCGATCGGCGCCAGCATAACCAGACCCGCCAAGCTGCACCGAATGCGCACGGCGAGGTGACGGTTCGCGCGAACCGGCGGAATAGTACCTGTTGTCGTAAATCTGATCCATGTGCGCCTTGTGCGGTTGAGGTTTGTTTGCGCTAAGTCCTTTAGTTATAGCACGAGCGCCCGCACCGCCTTCGCCAGCCTTTGCTCGACATAAAAAAGGCGCTGAGCCGTATGGCCCAGCGCCCATAGTTCTTTGCGGCATCCAGCCAAGGCTGGGAGGAACCGAGTCAGCCTCCCCCTCGCCAAATTCGCCCGTTTAGCGAATGTTGTAGAACGCGGCCTTGCCGGCGTAGCGCGCACTGCCCTCGAGCTCGTCCTCGATACGGATGAGCTGGTTGTACTTGGCAATACGGTCGCTGCGGCACGGGGCGCCCGACTTAATCTGGCCGGCGTTGACGCCCACGACCAGGTCGGCGATCGTGGAGTCCTCGGTCTCGCCGGAACGGTGGCTCACGATGCAAGCGTAGCCGGCCTCCTTGGCGGTTTCGATGGCCTCGAGCGACTCGGTGAGCGTGCCGATCTGGTTGACCTTGACCAGAATCGCGTTGGCAGCGCCCAGTTCGATGCCCTTCTTGAGGCGCTCGGTGTTGGTAACGAACAGGTCGTCGCCCACCAGCTGCACCTTGTTGCCAATGCGACGGGTGAGCTCAACCCAGCCGTCCCAATCCTCCTCGGCCATGCCATCCTCGATGGAGATGATGGGATAGGTGTCGACGAGCTTCTCCCAGTAATCAACCATCTGGGCGCTCGTGTACTCCACGCCCTCGCCCTTGAGCTCGTACATACCGGTCTCGGCGTTGTAGAACTCGGTGGACGCCGGGTCCATGGCGTACATGAAGTCGACGCCGGGCTTAAAGCCGGCCTTCTCGACGGCCTTGGTGATGTACTCGAACGGCTCGGCATTGGTCTTGAGGTTGGGCGCGAAGCCGCCCTCGTCGCCTACGCCGCCGCCCAGGCCGGCCTCGTGCAGCACGCCCTTGAGGGTGTGGTAGACCTCGGCGCACCAACGCAGGCCCTCGGCAAAGCTCGGGGCGCCCACCGGCATGATCATGAACTCCTGGAAGTCAACGTTGTTGTCGGCATGCACGCCGCCGTTGAGGATGTTCATCATGGGCGTGGGCAGCAGGTGAGCGTTGACGCCGCCCAGGTACTGGTACAGCGAAAGACCCGCCGACTCGGCAGCGGCGCGGGCAACGGCCAGCGACACGCCCAGAATGGCGTTGGCGCCGAGCTTGGTCTTGTTGGGGGTACCGTCCGCGGCGATTAGCGCGGCATCGACGGCGCGCTGGTCGAAGGCGTCGAGGCCCACGACGGCGTTAGCGCACTCGTTGTTGACGTGCTCGACGGCCTGCGAAACGCCCTTGCCCAGGTAGCGACCCTTGTCTCCGTCGCGCAGCTCACATGCCTCAAAGGCGCCGGTCGAAGCACCCGAAGGCACCATTGCGCGGCCAAAGCTGCCGTCCTCGAGCACGACCTCGACCTCGACGGTGGGGTTGCCGCGGCTGTCGAGCACCTCGCGACCGTAGACGTCCAAAATATCGCTCATGTTGTCTCCCTCTCACTTGGAAACGTAGTGGATGCAAGCGACTGGCCGACTGTGCACCATCGGTGCGCCTCCGTAAGTTAGCCATGTCGCACTTTTTGCATTATGCCCTAAGTTAGCCGAGGGATACACTTGATTTTCGAAAAATTTAGCGGGAACGATGAGGCATGTCAGCCCGTCGTTCCCGCAGTCTTACTCCTCTGCCTTGGCGGCATCCCACAGGTCGTTGAGGCCGTGAGTCGAAAGCTCGGCAAGATCCACGTGAGCATCGGCCGCCATCTGCTCCATCGCGGCCCAGCGACGGCGGAACTTTGCCGTGCTGGCGCGAAGGGCACTCTCGGCGTCAATCCCCTCTTTGCGCGCGACGTTGACCAGGGCAAAGAGAAGGTCGCCAAACTCCATCTCGCGCTCGGGCGAGCCAGGGGCCTCGGCCTCAAACTCGGCACGTTCCTCGGCGACCTCGTCCCACACGTCCCGGACCGTCTCCCACTCAAAGCCCACGGCCGCTGCTTTGCGCGACACCTTCTGGGCCTGCATCAGCGCCGGCAGATGCGTGGGCACGCCGTCGAGCAGGCCCTCGGGCGCGGCCTCGCCCGCCGCCACGGCCTTGTCCTTGGCGGCTTTCTCGGCAAGCTTGACCTCGTCCCAAATCTTGAGTACCTCGTCGGAGCTGTCGGCATCCGCATCGCCAAACACGTGCGGATGACGGCGAATGAGCTTGGCGTCGATATCGCGCGCCACGTCGGCCAGCGTAAACTCGCCGGCGTCGGCAGCAATCTGCGCATGCAGCACGACCTGCATGAGCACGTCACCCAGCTCCTCGCGCAGGTGAACCGCGTCGTCCGCCTCGATGCAGTCGAGCGCCTCGTAGGCCTCCTCGATCATGTTCTTGCCGATGCTCTGATGCGTCTGCTCGCGGTCCCACGGGCAGCCATCGGGCTGACGCAGACGCCAGACGGTCTGCACCAGATGTTGTAGCTCGGCCGACGCGTCGACCAGCGTGGACAGATCGCGCGAGCCCTCGGCATTTTGCTGAGCCATGTGCTGCACCATGGTTATTCCTCCTCCAGGATCACATGGCGGAACGCTCCGCCCTCGTAGATGCCGTAGCTGTGCGTGCCGTCCTTGGGGATGCTCACGCTGCCGGGGTTGAAGAGCCACAGGCCCGGGTGCGCGGCGCTTTCCTCGTTAACCTTGATGTGCGTATGGCCGTAGACGAGCGCGGAGCCCTCGGGCAGCGCGGGCGCGTGATCGACGCTATTGTGCATGCCGGCGCCAAAAACGTGGCCGTGCGTCAGGAACAGTTCACGGCCGGTCTCGTCGAACAGCGTGGCGTAATCCGCCATGACGGGGAAGTCGAGGACCATCTGGTCGACCTCGGCGTCGCAGTTGCCGCGCACCGCGATGATGCGATCGGCCAGGGCGTTGAGCAGCGGAATCACACGCTTGGGGGCGTAGTCGCGCGGCAGGTCGTTGCGCGGGCCGTGGTAGAGCAGGTCGCCCAGCAGCACAATGCGGTCGGGCTGCTCGGACTCGATGGCGGCGCAGAGGCGCTCGGTCCAATATGCCGAACCGTGGATGTCGGAGGCGATGAGGTATTTCATGGGGAGATCCTTTCGAGAGGGGTTGATGTGGCCGGGCGCGAGATGTCGCCGGCCGCGCTATTCAAATCGCAGCGCAGCGCTCTGAGCCGCTTGCATCACGCGCTGGAACGGCACGTCGTGCTCGCGGGCGAGACGGGCGCAGTCCTCGTACTCGGGCGCCGCACGCTCACTACCGTCGGGCAAAGTGGCCACTTTAACGGATACCTCGCCCCATGGCGTCGCCACGCGCTCAAAGCGGCGTGGTAGGCAAACGCGCTCCATAACCTGGCGGCGGATGCCATTGGTCGTGGTTTCCAAAAAGATAATCGTCTGCAGGCGCTCGATATCCTCGTGGGCGCAGATTACCTGCAGCTGCCAGCCGGGACGGCCCTTCTTGCAATAGAGGGGCAGCCAGTGCACCTCGCGCGCACCCGCCTCGCGCAGGCGGTCGGCGGCGTAGGCGAGCACCTCGGGCGATGCGTCGTCGATATCGCATTCCAGTTTGACGATGGTCTCGGGCGCATCGGTCTCGCGGGACAGCGGGGATTTGCTATCGCATGGCATACGGTCCGGCTCCTTTCCGCACGGGCTCGTTTTGTTCACCCAAACGCTAACACATCGCAGGCGGCGTGGATGTGGCGGAGCGCGATGAGCGCGATTTTCCCTGTCCGCAAGAAACCGACACTCCGCTGCCTCAGCCAAACATGTACGTCAGCCTCCAAACATGTCATTTTTTGCAGCTTTTGGAGGCTGATGTACATGATTCGGAGCGAGGCCGATGTCGCGAGCTCGCCCTTATGCGCCACCCGTCCTTTCCAGTCGATTTCGGTCCCCGGCGCGCTCGTCGCATCGAGGGCCGCGCCGTTACAATGGAGCGGATTCGCTTGACGCAAAGGAGCCGCCATGCCTGCTTGCCCGCTGGTCGATTGCCACGCCCACACCTCGTTCTCGGACGGGCACGCCTCGTTTGAGGAGAACGTTCGCGCCGCTGCTGCGGCCGGCTGCCGCGTCATGGTCTCGACCGACCATCTCACCCTGCCCGCCAGTATGGACGCCAACTGCGAAGTGCAGGTTGTCGAGGACGACCTGCCGGCGCATCGTTTGGCATTTGAGGACGCCCGCAAGCTCGCCGCACAGATTGCGCCGGAGCTCGAGCTTATCTATGGCTTTGAGTGCGATTGGTACGAAGGTTGTGAGCCTTTGGTTGAGCGCTGGTCCCAGGGCGCCGTCGCACGTCTGGGCAGCGTGCATTGGATTGGCGACCCCGGCGATATCATGGCCGGTGCCGCGGGCACGGCGGGGACGGAGGACGTCGCTCGCCCCGATACACCCGATTCGCGCTGCGGTTGGATCGACGACGACACCAACCTGCACGTTTGGGAAAACTTAGGCGTACGCGGCGTGTGGGAGCGCTACGTCGACGACTGGTGCCGTGCTTGCGAAAGCTCACTCAACTTTGACGTGATGGCTCATCCCGACCTGGTCATGCGCTTTTCGAAGGAAGGCTTTGCACCCGATTTTGACCCCGCGCCGTTCTGGGAGCAGATGGCCGAATGCGCCCACGATACGGGGCGCCGCATTGAGGTCTCGACCGCCGCACCGCGCAAGGGGCTCGATGACTATTACCCCTCGACGGGGCTGTTGCGTTGCTTTGCCCACGCCGAGGTACCCATCACCTTTGGCTCGGACGCGCACCGCGCCTGCGATATCTGCTGGAACATCCGCGAGGCCCAGGCCCACGCCTACGACTGCGGCTATCGAACCTTCGACATCCCCCACCTCACTGGAGAATGGGAGTCCACAGCCCTCTTCTAACCCATCCCCTTCATCAGTTGCGGTGAAATAGTTCCTGTTTATAAGCCCTAGGACCGTCAAACAAGAACTATTCCACCGCAACTTCTATTAGATCCGTTGGGGACGGAGGAAAACGGATCATTTGGTGCAAAGCATCCTGTCCCCCTTGCACCAAAAGCTTAACTAGTGGCGGCGGGCGTTGAGTTCGCCGGCCAGTTCGTCGAGGGTGATGCCGTAGCGCTCGAGCGTCACGAGCAGGTGGTAGACCAGGTCGCCGGCCTCGTAGCGAATGTGATCGTGGTCGTTATCCTTGCAGGCCATGATCACCTCGCTCGCCTCCTCGGCAAGCTTCTTGAGCAGCTCGTCCTCGACGTCGGTCAGCAGACGCGCGGTATAGCTCTCCTGCGGCGATGCATCACGACGACCGTGAATCACCTCGGCCAGACCTGTCAGCGTCTCACCGATATTTCCATCCTGAACGTTTGCGGTGCGCACACCCATAGTTCAATCCTTTCTGGTGGCCGAGCGTCTAATCGAGCGCCCGCCCTACGCGAGTTTCTTAAAGAAGCAGGTGCGGTTGCCGGTGTGGCAGGCTGGACCCGGCGAGTCGACCTTGACCAGCAGCGTATCGCTATCGCAGTCGGCCCAGAGCTCCTTGACCTCCTGCATATTGCCGCTCGTCGCGCCCTTGTTCCAGAGCTCCTGACGGCTACGGCTCCAAAACCACGTGGTCCCGGTCTTGAGCGTCAGCCCCACCGACTCCTCGTTCATCCAAGCAACCATAAGCACCTCGCCGGTGTCATACTGCTGAACCACACAAGGGATCAGTCCCTTGGCGTCGTATGTAAGATCAGACGCTTCTATTACCTCAGTCATCATTTCTCCCAAGTAATAAACGAAATCCCACAGGTCGGCGAGGGTTGTCCAGGTGCCGCAGGTTGCCGCGAAAGAGGAGCGACGCGTACTTTGGTACGCGAGCGACGGTTTGAGCGGCAAGATGCGGTACCTGGACAAGCCGCAGCATTAGAAGTCCAATCTCACAGGGATGCCCTGTGAGGCCATATACTCTTTGACTTCGCGAATGCTGAAGGTTCCAAAGTGAAAGACGCTTGCCGCCAGTACGGCGTCGGCCTCGCCCTCAATCGCACCCTCGGCAAAATGCTCGAGCGTACCCGCGCCGCCGCTCGCAATCACCGGAATCGGCACCGCGCGGGCCACGGCGCGGGTGAGCGCCAGGTCAAAGCCGGCCTTGGTGCCGTCGCGATCCATACTGGTCAGTAGGATCTCGCCGGCACCGCGACGAGCCGCCTCCTCGGCCCACGCCACCGCGTCGATACCCGTGACGTTACGACCGCCCGCGGTAAAGACCTCCCACTTGTCGGCACCCGGCTCTCCGGGCAGGCCGACGCGCTTGGCATCGATTGCCACGACCACGGCCTGGCTGCCAAACGCCGCGGCAGCCTGGCTGATCAGCGACGGGTCGCGCACGGCCGCCGAGTTGAGCGATACCTTGTCGGCACCGGCGGCAACCATGGTCCGCATGCCCGCCAAGTCGCGGAAACCGCCGCCCACGGTATAGGGAATAGCGAGCTCCTCGGCCGCGTGCGCCGCCATCTCGATAGTCGTCGCACGGTTGTCGCTCGTGGCGGTAATGTCCAGGAAGACGACCTCGTCCGCACCTTCGCGATCGTAGGCGCGCGCCAGCTCCACCGGATCGCCCGCATCGCGCAAGCTCACAAAGTTGACGCCTTTGACCACACGGCCATCCTTGACGTCCAGGCAGGGAATCACGCGCTTGGTAAGCATGGGCTACTCCTCCCCTCGGGCGGCGGCCAGCGCCTGTGCCAGCGTAAAGTTGCCTTCGTAGAGCGCACGGCCGGTAATGGCGCCTTCAATCGCGACCTCGCCCACCGCGGCCAGTGCGCGGATGTCGTCGAGCGTCGAGATACCGCCCGAAGCCACGACGGGAAAGCCCGCGACCTCGGCCACATGGCGATACGCCGCCACATCGATGCCCGTCTGCATGCCATCGCGCGCGATGTCGGTATACACCAGATGCTTAAAGCCCAGCTCGGTAAGCTGCGCCACGGCATCGTCGAGCACCACGCCCGCGCCGTCGCGCCAGCCGTTCACCTTAACCTGGCCGTCGCGTGCGGCAATGTCGGCGACCAGCAGCTCGCCAAAGCCTTGGGCTGCCACCTCAGCAAAACCCGGCTCGGTCACCAGCACCGTGCCCAGCGCGATGCGGCGCGCACCGTAGCCGGCCAACTCGTCGATGCGCGCGAGCGAGCGGACGCCGCCGCCCACGTCCACGGACAGACCGTCGACGCCGCAGATGGCCTTAATCGCCGCCGAGTTGGCAGCGCATGTGTCCTCGTCCTCGCCAAAGGCAGCGGACAGGTCGACGACGTGCACCCAGCTTGCGCCCTGCTCGGCAAACGAGCGAGCAACGGCCACGGGGTCGTCGGAATATACCTTGCAGCGGTTGCGGTCGCCGCGCTCCAGGCGTACAACCTTGCCGCCGATCAGATCGATTGCGGGAAACAGAATCATCGGCCGACCTCCTCGATGATGTTGACGAAGTTCTTAAGGATGCGCTGACCCAGCGCGGAGGATTTCTCGGGATGGAACTGGCAGCCCCACACGTTGCCATGGCGCACGATGCACGGGAAACTCCGTGTATAGTGCGTGCGCGCCAACACATCGGCGGCATCGACGTCGTCGGCCACCGCGTAGCTGTGGGTGAAGTACATGTTGGCGCCCTCGGCAAAACCGGCAAGCAGCGGATCGGCCGCACCGGCGGACGTCATGTGCACCTGGTCCCAGCCCACGTGCGGCACCTTCAGGCGACTCGACTCCAAGCGCGTGCACGAGCCGCGCATAATACCCAGGCCATCGACCCAGGGACCGTCAGCCCGCTCGGGGGCGTTGCCGTCGGCGACCACGCCCTTGTCCGCAGGCACGCCCTCGTTGCCACGCTCAAAAAATAGCTGAAGCCCCAGGCAGATGCCGAGCAGCGGAGTTCCAACGGCGATGGCATCGAGCACCGCGTCCGCCTCGCCGCTCTGGCGCATAAAGGCGATCGCGTCATAGAACGCGCCCACGCCCGGGATGACCAGGCCGTCGGCGTTGCGGATCTGCTCCGGATCGTCCGACGTGCAGGCGGCGGCACCGGCGCGCGCAAGCCCGCGCACG
>ENA-ORTD01002634-ORTD01002634.1-human-gut-metagenome-genome-assembly--contig:-NODE-2634-length-9938-cov-2.046747_pt1 | contig 9938 bp, 8 predicted proteins | sample MGYA00241907_ERZ509178 | MGnify/ENA primary metagenome ERZ509178 (study PRJEB26280, sample SAMEA2338793) | human gut metagenome | biome: human gut; feature: human-associated habitat; material: faeces...
AAAATTCTGACGGTTCATCATTCTAAATATGCTTTGGCTGCTCATCCCTGGGACGAACCGTTGAAGAATGCACGGAGGATGCGGGATAGAGATTCGCTACCTGTAGTTATTCCGCAAATAGGCGAAGTTGTAAATATGACGGGACATTAACCGGATGCTGTATGGATATGCTTATCAATCATCATCTGAGGTCAGCTTTTCCCGTTCTTTTTTGCTTAGGCTTCGGACTACGATTTCGTAGGATTTGCCGACCAGTTCTTTTATCATGATATCGGGGACATCCTGGTTAAAGTAAATACTGATCCAATATTTCTTGTTCATATGCCAGCCCGGTTTTATTCCAATATATCCGGCTTGTAATTCTCTGGATTCTTCGGGTTGGCATTTGAGGCAACAAAAATCGAAAACTTCGATATTGACGAAGCAAAACCATTTATCCGCTACGTAGAAACACAGGACGTCACGGCTGTATTTATCGGCAACTCCTGAAAATGGCATCTTTTCGTATACTCCTTTGAATGACAAGCAATATGCTCTGAACTCTTCAATATTCATTTCTGTTACGATGGATGAGACCGGACAAAAATACGGTATATTTATTTAGATTCAAGCTTAAATTCTCCTGTTTTTATGGATAGATATCCGGAAATGTGCCGTAGGCCGGGTATTGAAATTATCTCTCTTTCTTTTCAGGGTTTGGCTGCAACGTATGGTTATCCGGTCGGCTGGAATAGCAGAATGTAAAATGTGGTCGGTTGGATGATTTTGTAGAAAGGGGTAGACTTGTAAATAAATAAAATTTTTTCAATCCTGACTACCCCGTTTTTCGTTTGAGATTGTTATAAGAATGAAAACACAATAAATTTCAGCAGATTTTTCAAAATTTAATGAATATAATTAATCCGGAATGAGGAGCTTAAATCTGTAAATAGAAAGACTTTGAAAGTGGCAGAAAGCTATTTGACGATTTTTGATTTAGGATAGATTAAAAAATGTTTTTATGCGATTGGATATGAATATTTTTCAGATAGCGGCTAAGTATGCAACCAACTTAATGGGGATTGCTACGCCGGAAGAACGGGAGGCGTTGGAAAACTGGAAGCAGGAAAGCGTGTGGCATACCAATCTGGCGGAGAGATTGGATCAGGAAGAAGATTTTAAAGAAAACCAGCAGTTGTTGGAACGTTTTTCTGTTACAGAGGCCTGGAAAAAAATGGAGAAGAATCTGGATAAGGCTATGGGAAGACGTGCCGGGGGGAGGAGGTGGTGGAAATATGCTGCTGTCATTTTAGTGATGTTGGGAGGTGGATTCTGGTATTTTCAGATGAAAACAGCTGTGCCCGTAAAGCCGCCCCTTATTGTGCAGCAGAGTATTCCTTCCGGAAAGCGAAGTGAAAAATTAACCTTAGGAAATGGAAAGGTGGTAAAGCTTGTTCCGGACGGTCGGTTTACTTTGGCAGAGATGGATGGTACTGTGATTCAAAAGGATTCTACGGGGATTGATTACAGGCAGATCGGAGTAGGTGAAGATACGCTTGTTTATAATCAGATGGAAACTTTGACCGGGATGGAGTATACGTTGACTTTATCTGATGGTACGCGGGTTTATTTGAATGCTGAGAGCCGGCTAAAATATCCGGTAGTATTCCGTGGCACAGAGCGGGTGGTAGAATTGAGTGGAGAGGCTTATTTTAAAGTGTCTAAAGATGCACTTCGTCCTTTTGTAGTAAAGATGAATGGGGTGAATGTACGGGTGTTGGGGACTTCGTTTAATGTTCGTTCATATGCAGATGAAGGGCAGGTGGTAACAACTTTGGTGGAAGGAAAAGTGAAGGTGAACGATCAGGATATTGTGGCAGGAGAGCAGGCCGTGTATTCGAAAAATGACGGTAAAACGACCGTACGGCAGGTTGAAGTAGAACAATATGTGGCCTGGCAGGAAGGAACGTTTGTATTCCGGAATGAACGATTGGAAAATGTTATGAAAACATTGGGGCGTTGGTATGGGGTGGAATTTCATTTTATAGACGAAAGAGCTAAAGAAATCCGGATCGGTGCAAGGTTTGGAAGGTATGATGATATGCAACCGATTGTTGATATGATAAAGAAGACAAATTTAGTAGAGGTGTTGCAGACAAACCGTTGTTTGTATATATCGGAGAAAAAATGAAATTAAAGATGATGATACTGAATACGAATAGGGTGGATGGCAAGGGGATATGAGGATAGAGAAATGAAAATATAGCGTTTGGGGTATACGGGTTTGAAATAAAAATGTTCCCGGTGGTCTGCGAAACTGGCCGGGAACATGCTTAAATAATCAAAGTGTGTTAAACTTTAATTCAACAAATTTATGAAAAAAAATCCTGGAATGGTTTTTCCCGCCCGGGGAAAACTCTCTAAAATTTTATTTGTGGTGAGACTGAAGTTTTTTTTGATTCTGTTTAGCTGTTTTCAGCTGAATGCAGCAGTACATTCTCAAAATAATGTAAGAATCAGTTTGGATTTGGAAAATGTGTCTTTGGAACAGGTGATCTGGGAGATTCAAAAGAAGACGGATTTTGTGTTTATGTACGGAACCCGTGACATTGAAGGAGTGAAGCAATTGACGGTACAGGAAACGGATAAGGAGGTGAACGAGATTTTGAAAACGTGCCTGAAAAATACTGGTCTTTGGTTTGAGATTTCCGGAAATGCCGTAGTGATAAAAAAAGAAGTGACAGCAACCGAAGGTCGTAAGATCACCGGAAAAGTGGTGGATGAAAAAGGGAATCCACTACCGGGAGTGACGGTCATTATCAAGGGAACTTCTTTAGGGACGGTGACTAGCGTAGAGGGAGAGTTTACAATCACTTTACCTGTGGCTGATGGACAAGCCTTGTTGTTTTCTTTTGTGGGGATGGAGACGATGGAGGTGAAGATTACGGATAAGAATGATTATAAGATTGTCTTAAAGGAGGATGTAAAGGCACTTGACGATGTGGTGGTGACCGGATATTTTAATAAGAACAAAGATAGTTTTACAGGGGCACAGGTAACCGTGAAAGGGGACGAGCTAAGGAAGGTGACTACCGGGAATGTGCTTCAGGCACTTTCTGTATTTGATCCTTCTATCCGCTTTGAGGACAATAATAGACATCGGATCGAATCCTAACCGGATTGCTGATTTTACGATTCGGGGAAATTCTGGAATCGGGCTGACTGAATTTGAAAAGGAAGCAGTGAGCCGGGATAATCTGAAAAATAATCCGAATCTGCCTACGTTTATCATGGATGGTTTTGAAGTAGATGCAGAGAAAATTTTTGACCTCGATATTGAACGGATCGAATCGTTGACTATTCTGAAAGATGCTTCGGCAACGGCTATTTATGGTTCTCGGGCAGCGAATGGAGTGATTGGTATCAAAACGAAAGCTCCCTCGGAAGGACAGTTGCGGGTGAACTATAATTTTACTGCTTCTATCGCTATACCGGATTTAAATGGATACGACTTATTGGATGCCCGTGAAAAGTTGGATTTTGAAAAGAGCATAGGCATGTATAAAGATAATAATGCTGATGCGCAGATCAATAAAGATAAAGATTATAATTATAAACTGAGTCTTGTTGAGAGTGGAGTGAATACCTATTGGTTGTCTCAGCCTTTGAAGGTAGAGTTTAATCAAAAGCATAGCATATTCATTGAAGGTGGGGATAAAGCGGTTAGATATGGTATTGATTTTAAGTATGATAAAGACAATGGGGTGATGAAAGGATCGGCTCGTGACCGCGGAGCTTTAGGTTTTTCACTTTCTTATAATCTAAAAGATAAACTTTTAGTAAGGAATTATCTGACTGTCAATAAAGTAAAATCTAAAGAATCCCCTTATGGTGACTTTTCCCAATATGCCTTGCTGAATCCCTATTATCCTTTTCAGGATGAGCACGGTAATCTGATCCGTAAGATGACGCAATACATAAATACCAATAAACAAATTTGGAACCCTGTGTATGAAGCAACGGTAGGAAATCGGGATGAAAGCGAGTATCTGGACGTGACCAATAATTTCAGTCTGGAATGGAGTATCGTACAAGGATTACGTTTGCGGGCCAATTTCTCTTACGGTGAAAAGAAAGAACAAGTGGAGACTTTTATTTCACCGGAATCATTGCAGTATGAAAGTTATGAGTTGTCGTCCGGTGAAGGATTGTTGAATAAAGGAGAAGGGTACCACGGGACGAGTAATACGTATAGTATGGATTTTAACTCGGTATTGACTTATTATTTGGGAGTGGGTAAACACTTTATCAATACGGCATTAGGTGTCAATCTGACAGAAAGTGGTAGTCGTAGTGTGAACTTCGACGTGAGAGGTTACCCTTCCAAGATGATGGATTATATCTCTTTGGCGAAGGAGTTTACCAATACCCATCCCGGAGGAAGTGAGGGAAAAACCCGATTGGCAGGGTTTTTTGCCAATGTCAATTATTCTTATGCGAATCGCTATTTATTGGATTTATCGGCTCGTTTGGATGGTTCGTCCATGTATGGTTCGGAATCTAAATTTTCTCCTTTCTGGGCAGTTGGTTTGGGTTGGAATATACACCATGAAAAATTTATGGAAAATACCGGTATTTCCAGACTGAAGATCCGTGGGTCTATTGGAACGACAGGAAAGGCTTCTTTTCAACCCTATCAATCTCAGACGATGTTCGAATATATACAGGACGGCTGGTATGCGACAGGAATCGGGGCAACCCTGATGGCTTTAGGGAATCCGAATCTGAAATGGGAAACGACGACTGCTTACGACTTGGGATTGGATTTCGGCATGTGGGAAGATCGGTTGACGGTGACTTTCGGGTATTATCTGAAAAAGACCAAAAACCTTTTGAGCAGTGTTACTTTGCCTACTTCTCTGGGATTTATTGATTATAAAGAAAACCTGGGACAGATGGAAAATGAAGGAGTGGAATTGGCTTTACGGAGTTTTGTCTATAAATCGAACGATTGGAATGTCAGTCTGTTTGTGAATATGGCTCATAATAAGAATCGTATCGTATCCATTTCGAATGCTTTGAGTTCCTATAACGATAAAGCCGATCAGGAACAGGCTAACAATGACGACTATAAAACCAAGCCGATGGTCCGGTATAAAGAGGGAAGATCTTCAACCGCTATTTATGCGATGAAATCGTTGGGTATCGACCCCGCTACCGGAAAAGAGTTATTCCAGCGTCAGGATGGTACTAATACGTACGTTTGGGATCCGAAAGAGAGTGTGGTGTGCGGTGATACAGAACCGAAAGTGACCGGAGCATTCGGAACGAATATAACCTGGAAGCAACTCAATCTAAACATGAATTTCAGTTATCGTCTGGGAGGACAGGTGTACAACCAGACCTTGATCAACCGGGTAGAGAATGCTGATCCGAGAGATAATGTAGACCGTCGGGTATTGGAGCAACGCTGGCAGAAACCAGGCGACCATACATTTTATAAAGACATCAACGATAAGTCGACGACTCCGGCTAGTTCCCGTTTTATACAGGATGAAAATGTATTACAGTTGGGATCTTTGTCATTGTCTTATGATTTGAAGAAAGAATGGCTGAAACCTATCGGTTTTGATATGGTTCGTTTGACAGCAATGATGAATGATGTGTTTCGTTTGTCGACAGTGAAGCGGGAGAGAGGGATTTCTTATCCATTTGCCCGTAGCATGAGTTTAGGTGTAATGGTTCAATTTTAATGCAATAGAATATGAGTTACAAAAAAATTAAAAATATGACAGCTGCAATCCTGTTGGGATGTGCTGTCCTCTCACAGTCCTGTACGTCGTGGTTGGATATTACTCCGGAGGCACAGGTGAACGACAAGAAAATATTTTCTACTCCTCAGGGATTTAAGGATGTATTGAACGGGATTTATATTACCGCTTCGGGTGAAAAATTGTATGCCAATAATTTATTGTTCGGATTTACGGATGTTTTGGCTCAGTATTACGCTATTCCGGACGAGACACATGAGTTTGCCCAGTTGGCCAAGTACCAATACAAGGATGTGAATATTTCGCCTAAAATTGATGAGATGTGGCTGGAATTGTATTTCTGTATTGCCAATTGTAATATTTTATTGGAAAGATTGGAGGAAGTCGGTCCGGATTTTTTTGAGGATGAGCGTACTTATTATATTTTACATGGAGAAGCCAGGGCTTTAAGGGCTTTTTTCCATTTTGATCTGTTGCGTTTGTTTGCACCTTCGTATAAAGCAGATCCGGGATATACAGCTATTCCGTATATTACAAAATATTCGAATAAAGTGTCGCCTCAAAAGACGGTCAGTGAAGTGATCGATAGTGTGATTGTAGATCTGAAAGCTGCCGTTACCGATCTGGAAGGCCGGGATCCTATTTTTGATCCGTTGTATCAGGCAACTACTGGCTCGGATATGTATATGTGGACCCAGCCGATGCCTGACCGGAATGAATTTTTGTCTTATCGTGGATTCCGTCTGAATTATTATGCTGTGAATGCTTTGCTAGCACGGGTATATGCTTATAAACTGGACAAAAAACAGGCTTACGATTATGCTAAAATTGTGTTGGAATCGGGAGTATTCAAATTTACCGATTATTGGAAGATTACTAGCGATATTCAATATCGGAACCGGATTTTACGGCCTGAGATCGTCTTTGGATTCAATGTACCCCGGATGACTAAAGTGTTTGAACCTTATTCGCCCAGCTATAGTAGCAGCAAAAAGTGGTTGACGATAAAGAATAGTGAACAGATGTTTGAAGGAAGTGCCAATGATTACCGTTTGAACTATCTGATGGAGCATGAAATATTGGCTGCTTTCGATCGGCCCAGTTGTATCAAATTTGTGAAGCCCGAGAATGCTGATGAGATGACGGAAGAGGAGATGGGGAGGATAGCTCCGATGATTCGGATTAGTGAGATGTATTATTATGTTTGTGAATATCTGATGGATAGCGATCTGAATGGAGCTAAAACAGAATTACAGAAATTACGGAATGCCCGGAATGCCAAGGAGGCCTTGATTGCAAATTCACCCGCAGAGCTGGAAGATGTGATTGTTAACGATGCCCGCCGGGAGTTTATGTGCGAAGGGCAGCTGTTTTATTTCTACAAACGCTTGGGACGGAAAGTAGTAGATGAGTCCGGAAATTATACCATGACGGAGAAAGATTTCGTATTACCGTTGCCGGACGTGGAATTGGAATTCGGTAACAGATTGTCTGAACTTTATAAATAGAAAGGTATGAAAGCAAAGATATTGGCATTGATCATAGGGTTGGGAATGGGATTGGTGTTCTGTTCCTGTGAAAAAGACCTCGAAAAGTATTCGGGTACGGACTATATACGTTTTGTATCGGTGTTTGAAAAGGACAGTGTGGATTATAATTTCGGATTGGCTGGAAAGACAACGACAGATCGTATTGGCATAGAAGTGAAAGTGACAGGCGAAGTGTTGGATTATGACCGCGAATATAAGGTAAAGGTAAATCCGGCAAGTACGGTTCAGGAAGGGGTGCATTTCAATATTCCGGCGCAAAACTGTAAGTTGCGGGCCAATCGGGTTACGGATACACTTTGGGTTGAAGTGATGAATACAGAAGAATTGAAAGCGGAAAAATTGTATCTGCAGTTGGATTTGGTGGAGAGTGCCCATTTTAAATTGTGTTTCCCGGAGAGTAATAGTTGTAAAATATATCTGACTGATCGGATCGTTCGGCCCGGATGGTGGGATGAGTGGCATGAAACCGAAGGATTGGGTAGTTATTCTGAAACGAAATATCGTTTGTTTATCCGGATTAGCGGTACTTTTGATTTGGAAAATATTGCTTATCCGGAAAAGAGGGCCGCTATCCTGAAGTTTAAATATTATCTGGAAGAAGAAGCCGCTCAGGGACGGGTAATCATGGATGAGAATAATCAACCTATGCAGGTGAAGATGGTGGGATAGTAATAAAGGGGTACCAATTAAATTTAGATCGAGTTATGAATAAGATATATATATTGTTACTGGCATTACTGGTAATGGCCGGTTGCTATAAGGATAAAGGAAATTATGATTATAAAACAATGTATGCAATTGAAATTGATGGGATCGATGAAAATAAAAAATATGAACTCTGGTTTGGAGAACCTTTTACGATGCCGGAACCGATTATTCGTTTTACCGATAGTACACAGGCACATGATGATCTGTCCTATCAATGGAAGCTGGATACGTTTGTGGTTTCTACTGAAAAATGTCTGAATGTTACTTTTGGGATAGAACCCCAAGGGTGGAATGATATTTTCGGTGCTTTTATCGTTAAAGACGAACGTACGGGAATCTCATATAGTCAGCGTTTTCGGGTGACTTTGCGTTCTAATTTTACGAATGGTTGGATGTGGATGACTGAAAATCAAGGAAAAGCGGAGTTGAACATGTTGGCGAGCAGTAAAAAGTTTTTTCAGAATGTTTATACGGCAGTTAATAACAGGGAATTGGGGCCTAAAGCTTATGGAGTGGTAGAACATTTTGATGCCGGTTTGAATGCAAACGGTGTATTGGTGATGGCCGGAGGGCCGGGATCGGACGGACCGGTAGAATTAGACTGGAGTAACCTTCGGAAAAAGGTGTGGACCGGAGAGGAATTTGTCGGCGGAAGCTTGCCGGAAGATTTGCAAGAAATTAAGGCAGCTTGTTTTATAAAGAATTATTCCTGTTTGGTTTCCGGGTCCGGGAAATTGTATGTCCGTTATTCTCCCGGAGGGTATTTGTACCAGGACCGGTATCCGGATTTTCCTTTCTACGGGGATTATAAGCTCTCTTCTGTGGTGGGGTATAGTTTCCCTCCTGATTATAATGTCGCTTTATTTTATGAAGAAAATGAAGGAAGATATTTGTTTTTGGATAACGGAGAGTTACGGGGATTAGATCAGGTGGAGGATGCGGGACAAAAATTCAGCCTGGTTGATCCTGATAAAGAGTTGATCTATCTGGCTCCGGCTTCTCAGCAGCAGGGGAAGAGTTTGTTTTATGCCGTTTTGCGGGATAAGTCGGATGGAAAATATTATACTCAGCGTTTTCAATTCGGGATCGTGGGAGGACAACCGACATTGACAACAATTGCACAGGATGTATTTCCGGCAGTTGTGAATGAAAAGACCCGTTTTGCAGTGGGATATACAACGAAGGAGGCTTATTATTCTCAGGGAGCACAAATTTTCCGGTATAATTTTGAATTGAACGATACTCCGGTAGCTGTAGCCGATTTTAAAACAGGAACAATAACAGCTTTTACCCTTGATTCTTATGGAGAACAGTTCGGTGTGTGTGTACAAAATGGAAATACTCATGACTTCTATTGGACGAGTACGGATGGACAGGAGTTCGAGCATGTGAAACAAATTCCCGGAGAAGTCAAAGGTTTGATATATAAATCGGGTGGTTCTTGGAAGTATGAATAATATCTAATGGAATAAAATTTGATGAGAAGATTAGTTGTTTTATTTTGTCTGTTCTTGTTGTGTATACAGGAAATATATGCACAACAGCAGGTGTCTGATGAGCTGCGTGCTTATAATGATTATCTATTGAGTTTATCCTGCTATAAAGCTTCGGGTGAGTTGAATATGGCTATCGGTGAGAAGTTTATGGAGGGAGATATTGCCGGAGTACGCCGGCTGTCGGCAGAGAGAGAAAAGTTATTGATGCAATCCATTGATAGTGTATTGGCTTTCCGTGCAGATGCCAAAAAAAGTGAAGCGGCGGCACAGTTGGTTACCCGGTTGGTATTTAATCTGGGATTTGAAAATACCGGAAAAGTATTGAATCGGTTTGAACCGGGATTCGATCCTTTGTGTTTACAGGAAGTGAGACAAAGTTTAGAGAAGGAGAGTAAAGTGCGTCCGGGAATGCCTGCTGCCGATTTTAAGGTGTT
>ENA-ORTD01002637-ORTD01002637.1-human-gut-metagenome-genome-assembly--contig:-NODE-2637-length-9913-cov-3.379083_pt1 | contig 9913 bp, 4 predicted proteins | sample MGYA00241907_ERZ509178 | MGnify/ENA primary metagenome ERZ509178 (study PRJEB26280, sample SAMEA2338793) | human gut metagenome | biome: human gut; feature: human-associated habitat; material: faeces...
CCGTCGCTGTATACGCCGCCGAGCACGTCGTTTTTGACCTCGTATTTTCCCGAATACTTCTGGTAGCCCACCTGCTCGATCCGTTGGTATATTTCGAACGAACGGTCCGCGCCGAAGGAGACATAGGCATCGAAATCCCGCGGAGCTTCGCCGTTCCACGTTTTGAGCTGCCATTCGCCTGCAAGCTGTTTTACCAGCGGCGACACCTTCTCCTTGTCCGACGATCCGCAGCCGGCGAACAGACACAAGCCCAGTGCGGCCAGTACGATATAGATAGTCTTTCTCATAATCTTCATGCGTTTATATTACAACCAACCTCCGTTTTCGGTCTGTACCGCGCGGGCGATGACGGCGAACTCCTTGGCGATCTCCATGCCGCCCATCGATGTCCCCGTGCCGAGACCGCTGCCTCCGGCAACCGCCCTGACCGTTATTCGGGCCACGCCCGGCTTGGTGCAGTGCAGCCTCAGTTTCCCGGACACGAAGGTCGGCTCCGCCGAAATACCGAGCTTGGTCCTGTCAGCCTGCGAGATCTCGACGCCGAGATAGGTCAGGTTCGCCGAAGCCTTGCCGAAGTACTTGTCGAGCGAAAGCTGCTGCTGTACGCCGACTTTCGCTTTCAGGCAGGGTGTGCCCTCGATCTGCATGAGCAGTTGGTAGGCGTCGATCGCTCCCGTACCCATCTGCTTGCGGTAGTTGCGCAGCTGCATGGTGGTCAGGGATTGTTTGGTGCCGTCGAGGTAGGTGTCGATGTCGTTCACCGAAGTCAGAAGCATCGATTTGAATTCGGCCACCGTATATTGCTTCCCTTTGACCAGCGCGTAGGAAAGCCCCAGCGCGGCGACGCCCGATACGTGCGGGCAGGCCATCGAGGTGCCCTGCATATAGCCGTAATCCGACTGGTAAAGCTCGGACGGAAGCGTCGAAAGCACCTGCGCGGCGCTGCTTCCCGAAGGCGAGATATAGGCGTCGCCGCCCGGAGCCGCGACGTTGCAGCCGGGACCGTAATTCGTGTAGTAGGCCGGCAGGTAGTCCGGGCCGAACGAGGTGACCGAAACGTAGCTGCGGTAGCCGCCCGGATAACTCGCGAAGTTGGTGGCGTCGTTGCCTGCGGCGAAGATCGCAAGACCTCCGTCGAGTACGTCGTTGTTCTTTTTCGAGACGAAGTAGTCGATCGCCTCTTTTTCCGCGGCGTAATTCCTTTCATAATAGCTGTCCGACGTGAACGGCGACTGAGTGGGGTAGCCCCACGAACACTGGATGATCGAGGCGCCGTTGTCGGCGGCGTATTTGATCGCCCGGACCGAAGTCGAGATGGTGCCGCCCTTGCCGCCCGAAAAAATCTGGCACGACATGAGTTTCACGCCGTCGTTGCTGCCCGTGCCGCCCGCTACGCCGCAGACGCCTTTGCCGTTGTTGTTCACGGCGGCTACCGTACCTGCGACGTGGGTGCCGTGGCCCGAATCGCCGTCGTACTTGCCTTTATTGTCATAATGCGATACACTCCATGTAAGCTTGGTCGAATTCGTGGCGAAGTTGTATCCGGGAACGCCGCTTCCGTCGGGATTTACCCACATGTTGTCGGCCAGATCGGGATGGGTGTATTTCACGCCTTCATCGACGATGGCGACGATGATCGAAGGGCTGCCGCCGGTCAGTTTCCATGCCTCCGGAACATTGATGTCGGCGCCTGCGGCCGTCGTAGCCGCGAACATTTTGTCGCCGTTGTTGCTGTAGTGCCACTGGCTCGGAAGTCCGGGATCATTGAAGCCGCTGCCGGAGAAATCGGCGCGGGTCGTCCCCGTCTCGTCGATTCTGAAAGGCATGGGATTGCCGACCGATGCCTTTTGCAGTTTCGTGTCGAATTGTATGCGGCTCACTTCAGCCACTCCGGCCAGCTCCCTCGCGGCTTTCTCCAGATCCGCGCCTTGGCCGAAAGTGAGTATGTACCATTTATGCAGCCCTGCGGCGCGGGTCTGCTCTTCGCTCCGGGCGTCGTAAGTGAAAAGGCGTTCCAGCGAAACGATCTCCAGACGGCTCAGAACGTCGTCTACGGAGGCGACTCCCGAACGGGTCGCCGCAGTGCGGGTTGCGGCAGCGGTGCTTTCGATGGTTTCGACCGCACGGTCGTTGAAATAGACCAGAAGCGTTTCGGCCGCCGCATCGGCGGAGGTGTTGACGATCTTGGCCGACGGAGTCTGCGCGGAAGTACCCCCCCCCGCGTTATTATCCATATCCGGATCGGTCGTACAGCCCGCCAACAGCAGGAATGACGCAAAAATGAGTAGTTTTCTGTTGTTCATAAACTATGATTTTGGATAGATGACAAAAGATAGGCTCTGCAAATCTTCCGGAGCGGATTTACAGGGAGTATATGCCGCCGGCGTATGGTTCAAAAAAGATTCCATAAATGGTTCGTAACGGAAGATTAAGATACAAATATGCGATTTTGTGCGGATTTATGCAAATTATTGTTCTATTTATTATTTTATGGTGACAAACCGCCCTGCCTGCATCCCGATCGCAGACCTCTCCGGCAATCGGCTGCGCTTCGGCAGCAAGCGGATGAAGAGTATATTGACGACATGAGTCCGGTGCAATACCGAACTCATGCAGATGAAACGATGGTAATCCCTCTAAAATTTGGGAGGAGTCATTCGATAATGACTCCTCCCACCCCTATTGATCAATAATGCAAGCGCTTATTAAAGTGTCGCTGCATGTGCGCTAGTCTGACGGCCGATTACGGAACTCAGCTGAATTTCCGTCGTCGATATTTTGTGCGGTTTGAATGCAACGGGCGCATTGGAGAACGACGCCTGAGCCTTCACTGCAGATCCGGCAGCGGATTTTTTCACCAACTTGAACGGACCGATTACATAGTCACCTGAAGTAAAGCCTTCGGCGGGCTTGATACCGTACCAACCTCCGTCATAGATGAACAAGTCCATTGTACCTACTGCGAATTTTTTACCGTTAGTGAATGTTCCGCTGTTGCAGAGAACGGATGCACTCGATTTGTCGGCACCCATGACGCCCTGCAGAGGAACGAAGGTCTCACTCGTAAGCAAGGAGGTGGTACCGTCCTCGACGATACATTCCGCCACGAAATACAATGCACCGGCAACCAGTTCTTGATTGTTTTTCATCGTAAACGAACCATCTGCTGCGTTAAAGTCCGCGGTAACGGGATATTGCAGACGATATACCGAACTTCCCCAACCGGCAACGCTGTAAGTGCTGTTGGCTACTTTCTTGCTGAATGTAACATCGAACGTTACCGGAGCGTTGGTGACTTCCGCAGAAGTACTGGTGACGGTCCATGTGCCGAGCCATGCTTGATACTCCGGCGACAACGGTTCGCCCTGACCGCTCATGAAGGAGGTGCCTTTGGCCAGCTCCGTGATCGGATAAACATAACCGTTCACGACTTTGAGTCCGAATCCGCAGGGAACATACTCCGTATCGGATTCGACGATCAGCGTCTTCTCGGCAGTGCCGCGGGACAAGTCGTTCATCGACGTGATGCTGTTCATCAATACGTTGAGAATATCCTCGTCCGCCATACTTGCAAAGGCGCTTTTGGGCACGACATTGAAATAATAGTACTCGTTTGCAACAGTCGGCGTCGTCTTTACTTTGACCGAAGTAGCCTTGATGTCCGATACGGCGAAGGTGAACTTATTGTTGGATACCGTCTCCTGAATCCGGGCGCCGCTTACCTCGTCGGTGAACATGCCGCCGCTCCAAGTCATCTCCTCGATCGAAACTCCGTCGACAACCAGCGGCTCATAGAACTTGAGTCCGGTATCCTGCGTGTAGATGAAACTTGCAGACGTAACTCCGGACTCGGTCACCACGGAGAAGTAACGGGAATTGTAATTGTCCGCTACCTCGCGTGCGATGTCGTAGGTCTTGCCGTTGAGAACGAGTTCGTAGGAACGGAAATTGTCCATCTTGTTCACATCCGCGGAATATTTGCCGAACATCGTGTTCCATGCGGTTTCCGGCAGGGGAGTCAGCACGATGGTGTTCTGGGTTTTCTTGCCGCGCAGAACGACCTTGTCGGCCGCATAGCTCATGATGATGAACTCGCTGTCGCCTCCCATACCCGTATTGGTCGGGCCGACACCGGAGTTCGGCTCCGAATAGATATGGAAGTAGGGATTGTAAGTGTCGAAATTGATCGTGGGACCGTAATCCTGATCGTACGAGTAGAGACTCTCGGCGGTCTTGCCGGCGCCTCCCGCTTCGGAAGTTACGGTAACCGTTCCGTTCTGGAATTTCATGTAGATCGCAATGCCTCCGTACTCCTGCGTCGCACGGGGATAGTACCCCATCAGCCAGCCGTTGGCAGCTCCGGTCAGCGCCTTTTCGGTGCCCTCCTGCACCTCGCGGATTCGCTCACTGGCCGTTTTGCCGAAAGCGTCCTTGTCATCTTTAAGGCACGAAGAGAGGACAAGCGGCAAAACCGCTAATAATATGATAAGTTTTTTCATCTCTTTTACGAATTAAATGTTATAATCGAGCGACCAAATCTCATTCTGCCGACGTAATACCACTTTTCGCAGTTCATCGATATTGATATCCCATGTGCTGAGCATGTATGCACGCATGATATCGTTTTTCTGTTCGAGAAGCGGACGTCCGGCGCTGCCGCCTTGTGCGAGAATGGCTTCCCATTCGGCTGCCGTCGTGGTTACGTAGATCGAGAGCTGTTCCACGAAATCCTCATCGGGAGCCTTCGACGAATAACGCGTGATAAACCCGGCCTGCCGAGCCGCTGCATCCGTCCGGTAGGTGTCGAAGCATGCGTCGCCGACGTAGCTCGAAGGCGTTACGGCGTTGAAGTCGGTCGAGTAGGGCCGCGTCTGGTGGAGGATGTGACCGAACTCATGGTGCATGGTCTTGAAGAATAGCTCGTTGAGCTGGGCAATATTCTTCGTGCTCAGCAGATAGTCGATGATGTTGACCTGATAAAGGGTCATCATCTTACCGCCTTCGGCTACACCGAGTACGATGTTGTTGTTTTCGTTATAGGCCGGCGAACCGATAACATGGACGATCTTCGGGAAGTTCTCGCTGATGAACTGCCTGCTGCCCGTCACTTCGTCGTAAACCTGCAGCGTCAGGTGCAGTGTCAGCTTGGCCAGTTTGATCGCCTGCCCGTAATCCGCGGGAGTCAGGTTGTAGTCCATGTCGCCCAGAACATCTTTGAAACGATATTTGAAATCGATGTTGTAGGGTTCCATATAGTTCTTGGCAAGCCATCTGTCGAAATCGTTTTCGACGGTAGGCGAGTCGAGGACAGCGCTCGTCTTGTTCAGGTCGTCCTCGGAGCAGCCCGCCAAAACGAACACTCCGAACACTGCCGTCATAAGTAATATAATATTCTTTTTCATCGTATATCCTGTTTTATCGTTAGCATCTGATTATCTCGGGTTAGGAGTCAGGCCTGCGGCAACGACATCCATCGGCAGCTGCATCGCGCAGCGCGGGTCGCGGGCGTGCAGTTCGTCGGTAACGCTTCCGAGCGTGTTGTAGCTGGCCAGCTTGCGACGATAGATCGTAATGCCGTAACGTTTTATGTCGAACCAGCGCAAACCGAGGTGTACGGTCTCCACACGGCGCAGATGCAGCAACGCATAGCACATGTTGGTCTGCGTGCCGGCTTCGAGCGGGAAAGCCGTCTCGCCGAAAGGTTTCTTCACCGTGGGGTTGGCCGGAGTGTACTCCCTCGTGTTCTGCGCCCACTGGTTGACGCTGGCTTCGGTGAGCGTCTGGGCGCCGGACTTCACATATTTGCTGATCCAGAGGTTCATGTCGTTCAGAGCCGGTCCGTATTCCTTCTTCATGATGTAAGCCTCGGCGCGGCAGAGCAGCGTCTCTTCGGCCGTAAATGCGGGGAAAACCGTATGCGCGAGTCCCGTCTGCATCACCGGGTCCTTGATCTCGAAGAGGTAGGGCGCACGCCATGCGAAACACTTGTCGGCTTTACCGGTATTCATCGAATACGGCGCAGAGTAGAGCGTGTAGCTGCTGCCCCACGGAGCCGTCGGAGCGCGGAAGGTTTCGGTCTGATCCAGCCAGTTACCGTGGGAGAAACCGGTGTAGGCATTGTAAGGACCGAACGAAATGCCGGGAGCATCGGTTATCGAGGTCTGCAGCAGCAGGTTGCACTTGTGCGAGTAGTCGATATAGTCCATCGTGCGGAGCAGGGTTTGTCCGTCGGCCGACTGCAGTCCCAGTTTGCCGTTCGCCTCAAGGTCGCGCATCATCGTTTCGGGAGCGCTTCCCAGCACTACCTTCGCGGCGGCGATACACTCGTCCCACTTCTGATAGAAGAGGTAGAAACGGGCTGCAAAGGCATAGGCGGCCTTCTGGTTGAAATGGTACTTCGGCACCGAGTAGAACTCGTCGGTGATCAGCGGCAGACCCTCGATCAGGTCGGCGTCGATCTTGGAATAGACGTCGGCCAGCGTACCGCGGGTGTATTTGGGGTCGAGTATCGTTTCGGCTTTCTCCATGTAGGGAATGCCAAGGTCCTCCGACGCATACTGCGGATTGTAGGCCTGACAGAACATATTGGCCAGACAGAAATGAGCGTATGCACGGCAGATAAGCGCTTCGCCCTTGGCGGCTTTCAGCTGCGGGGTGTCGGCGCCGCCCAGCTCCTTGATGGCGTCGAGCGCTTGGTTGGCGGCGGCAATAGCCATGTAGTACTGACTCCATACGGCCTGCGGCGCTTCGTTGGTAACGGCTGCCGTAACGTCCTGCCAGCGGTAATACTCTTCCTGTTCGGGTTCGAAGTCCGGTGAAACCAATGCCGTTTCATCGACATTGTCCGATGCGTATTCGCAGGTTACGGGGTAGGTATGTTCGGAATATGCCGAAACCAGCAGACTGGTGATCTTGTCGCTCGAATCGAGTTCGGTTCGGTTGTCCGGCATCTCATCCAGAAAGTCGTTACAAGCGGGAAGCGCCACGAGGGCAGCCGCGAGTACGATTAGCGTGGTTATTTTTTTCGTATTCATATTTTTCATCTTTAGCGTCTGTTATAAACCGATTTTCAGCGTCAGCGTAAATTGCTTGGGCACCGGAACCGCAACACCGCCGGTATTGAAGAATTCGGGATCCTGACCGTTGAGCTTCTTGTCGGCATAGATCAGGAAGAGGTTCGTAGCCTGAAGTTTAAGCGACATGTTCGAGAAACGGAGTTTCTTGATCCAGCGCTTCGGGAAGTCGTAGGTCAGCGAAATTTCCTTCATGCGGATGAAGTCGCCCTTGGCGATACGTGCCGTCGAATAGTTGTAGGCATTGTAAGCGCGCGAAAGGTAGTTGTCCTTCTCGACCTGACGCTTGTTGGCGATAACCGGAATATCCGTATGGTTTTCATCGCCCGGACGCATCCAGCGGTTGCGGAACTCGCGCGGCATGGAGAGCAGGTCGCTGTAGGATTCGGAGAAGACCGGATCCAGACGGATCACATTGCCGAACGAGTAGGTGATGAAGACATTGAGTTTGAAGCCGTAGAGACGGAACATGTTGCCGAAGCTACCGAAATCCGTCGGATCGGCCGTACCCGAATACTTCAGGTGTCCGAGGTTGTTACGCTCTTGGAAGTTGATCGAAGTGGTCGTGAGCTGGCCTTTCTCGTTGATGAACTGCGGGATACCCTCGTCGTTCAGGCCTTGGAAGTCGAACGAGAAGATCGAACGCGAAGGATAGCCTTCCATACCGAAACCGGTGCCCGATACGAGGTCGATGGCACGCTTGTACGACATCAGGTCGGTCACCTCCTCTTTCAGGTGCGAATAGATGAAGTCCGTAGACCAGCTGAAATTCTTGGTTTCGATGTTGCGGGTCGAAAGAGTCAGCTCGACACCCGAAGATTTCAGACCGGCGACGTTACCGTATTTCATCACCTGACCGCCGATACCCTGCGTGTTGATCACACCGATCAGGTCGTGGTTGTCACGCTTGTACCAGTCGGCTGCGAGGCTGATGCGGTTGTTCAGGAAGCCCATGTCGATACCGACGTTCACCTCGTTCTTCTTCTCGTAAGTCAGCTCGCTGTTCTCCAAGTCGTAAATCGTCAGACCCGATTCGGTAACACCGGCCGAAGGACGCCACGGGGTATTGCTCGTGATGACGACGCGCGAGTTGGTCACGAAGCTGGGGCCGCGGTCTGCGGTCAGCGAGTAGGAAGCCTTCAGCGACAAGTGTGACAGAGCGGGACGCAGCGCCTCGAAGAAATTCTCTTCGTGTACGTTCCATGCACCGGCGACGTTCCATGTCGGCAGCCAGCGGGCGCTGCGGCTCTTACCCATGCGGTTCGTTCCTTCGTAACGGAAGGTTCCGTTGAGGGTGTAGCGGCCTTTCCACGAATAGGTGCCGTTGAAGAAGAAAGCGACGTTGCGGTAATGGGTGTCGGCCAGACCGAAGTAGTCGGTGTTCTCCTCCTTGCCTTTCTTGAATACCTCGTAGGCGTAGAAGGGGATCAGGCCCATTGAGTACTGCATACCCCAGCCGTTGAACCAAGATTCGTGACGGTCGCTCTGGTTGACTTCCATACCTCCGTAGAGGTTGATAATGTGCTGGTTGTTGATCTCCGTATTGTACGAAGCGGCAAAACGGAAGTCGTACGACAGCATGTTGTTGTCGCGGCGCTTGTAGATACCGCCCTTGGGCAGGATCGAAATAGGCACTGCATACGCATTGTCGGGATCGGTATACAGGAACGGGTTGTTGTCACGGATCACCGTAGTAGCCATTGCGCGATAGGCGCGGGCCTGATTCGAATAGTCCGTAATATTGTGCTCCTGCGTCGTAGCCGAATATTTGATGGCGGCCAGTGCGCTCAGTTCGAGACCCGTGACGGGCTTGTAACGCAGCTCCGCTTGGAATTTCGTATCCACGACGTTGAGATCGATGTAGTTACGCCCAAGTTCGTCGATAATGTTGAACGGAGCGTAGTTGCGCGTGTAGAATTCATCGGGATCGAGCGTCCGGGACGAATTCATGGCATAAGAGTAGGGGTTGATGTCGAAATCGCGCTTCACCTCGCCGAATACCACGTCGGTCGTCGCCGCCAGCGTACCCGGAGCCGTTTGCTTACGGTAAGAACCGCTCGAAATCAGGTTTAGCGTCAGATTGTCGAAGATATTATAGGTAGCATTGAGGTTCGCCGTATAACGCTCCACCTCGCTGGCCTTGGTCCATCCCGGATCGAACATGGCGCTCATCGAAGCGTAGTACTGCGACTTCTCGGTACCGGAACTGAGGCTGATCGAGTGCGTGTGCATCAGCGAACTCCGGAAAAGCTCCTTGAACCAGTCTGTATTGCGGTACTCGGCCTTGCGCAGGTAGCGGTTGCGCGCAGCCTCCGTATTTTCGAGTTTGCCCGTGTTGACCAGCTCCCACATCTTACCGTAAACACCGCTCGAAGAGGCGTTTGCGATAGTCGAGTTGTTGAGCCAGCCTTTGGCGGCCATTTCCTGATATACCGACATCTGATCCTGAGAATTCATGATGTTGAAATCGGCGTAGCGCGGCGTCATACGGAACGTATAGTCGCCGGTATAGCTGATGCGGCTCTCGCCTGCACGACCCTTCTTGGTCGTGACGACGATCACGCCGGCCATTGCGCGTGCACCGTATATGGAAGTTGCGGAACCGTCTTTCAGAATGCTGAAGCTCTCGATGTCGTCGGCGTTGAGACCTGCGATGGCGGAGCTGATCAGCGTCGTGGCGTCACCCGAAGAGAGTGCGTCGGCGTCGATGTCGATCACATCCTCCATAATCACGCCGTCGACCACCCAGAGGGGTTTCGAGCTGCCGAAGATCGACGTCGCACCGCGGACGCGGATCTTGGGAGCGGTACCGAAAGTACCCGATACGTTCTGCACCGAGA
>ENA-ORTD01002641-ORTD01002641.1-human-gut-metagenome-genome-assembly--contig:-NODE-2641-length-9902-cov-2.324363_pt1 | contig 9902 bp, 9 predicted proteins | sample MGYA00241907_ERZ509178 | MGnify/ENA primary metagenome ERZ509178 (study PRJEB26280, sample SAMEA2338793) | human gut metagenome | biome: human gut; feature: human-associated habitat; material: faeces...
CCGACGGCTGCGGCACGACCCGCGCCGCAGCAGAGCGCGTCTACAGTTCAGGCGCAGACGGTTTCCGCGGCAGGACAAACGACGCCGGGTACGCCCCAGTCGGGTGCGGGAGCAACGGTGCAGGCCGCAGTTCGGCCGGAAGCCGGACAAACCGCGGTTCGACCGGACGCAGGGCAGGCCGCAACTCCACCGGCGGCAGGACAAACGGCACCGTCCGCAGTTCAGCCGGGAGCAGGACAAACGGGGCAAGGCACTGTTCGGCCGGAAGCCGGACCGACGGCATCGGCCGGCATACCGCAGGTATCCGGATTTTCCGTACGCGGAGCCGCGATGCAGACGCCGGGTCCGCAGGCAGCGGAAGTTTCCGCTCAGGACAACGCTCCGCAGGCTGCGGCAATCGGACAAACGATACCGGGCGGAGCGGCGAATCCCGCGGCGCAAGGAGGAATGGCGAATCCGGCGATGCAGAGCGGGACACCAAACCCGACCGCGCAGGGAGGAGCGGCAAATCCGGCGGCACAAGGCGGAGCGGCCGTCCCGGCGGTACTGGGCGGAACACCGCATCCGACGGCACAAGGCGGAGCGGCCGTCCCGGCGGTGCAAACCGCAGGCGGAACAACCGCTGAAACGGCTCCGCAGCCCGCACCGGCAAAGCCCGCAGTGCAGACCGCACCGGCTCCGGCACGGCGTCCGCTCATATCGGGCGCTTCGCTCTCGGAACTGCTCGCTTCGGCGGGCAGCGATCCCGACGAAGAGCTTTCGGACGGCGAAACGCCCGACGAAGCCGAAGTCGTAACCGTCGATCCGGAGTGCGCCGAAAAGCTGGAGCATGCCCGCAGCAGGATACTGAACCTCATCAAGGAGAAACGCCCGCGCTTCGTGCCGGCCTTCGAGCTGATGACGTTCCGCGACAACACGATCTCGGTGAGCGTGCCGACGAGCGAACTGCGCGAAGAGATTCTGCGCAGCAAGACGGGAATGCTGATGCGCATCGCCGAACTGGCCGGAATAGAGGGAATGATCGAATTGGAGGTCATCGTAAACGAGGAGATACGGGCGGTGCGGCCGATCAAACTCGAAGACCGGGTACGGTACATTACGGAGAAAAACCCGCTGGTGGCGGAGCTTCGCAAGGCACTGGATCTGGAGGTGGAATAACGCACCGATTTACGGCACACGCCGCAGGACCGGTTCAGGCGAACGGCCGCAGACGGAGGCGAATGCTGACCGCCGGCACGACCGGCCGGACGCCGTACAATATTGATAATCAAGACAAAGAAACAATAAAATGGCAACAAAGAATTTCATCGAAGAACTCGAATGGCGCGGCATGATCCACACGATCATGCCCGGCGCAAAGGAACAACTCGAAAAAGAGATGACGACGGCCTATCTGGGCATCGACCCCACGGCCGACTCGCTGCATATCGGACATCTGGTGGGCGTGATGATCCTCAAGCATTTCCAGATGTGCGGACACCGTCCGCTGGCGCTCATAGGCGGCGCGACGGGCATGATCGGCGACCCCAGCGGCAAGTCGCAGGAGCGCAACCTGCTCGACGAGCCGACGCTCCGCCACAATCAGGAGGCGATTAAACTCCAGCTGGCCAAACTGTTCGAGTCGGACGCGCCGAATGCCGCCGTGCTGGTCAACAACTACGACTGGATGAAGGACATCTCGTTCCTCGAATTCATCCGCGACATCGGCAAGTGCATCACCGTCAACTACATGATGGCCAAAGACTCGGTCAAGAAGCGTTTCAGCGGCGAGGGCGACGGCATGTCGTTCACCGAATTCACCTACCAGCTGGTACAGGGCTTCGACTTCCTGCACCTCTACCAGACGATGAACTGCAAGGTGCAGCTGGGCGGCGCCGACCAGTGGGGCAACATCACCACCGGTACGGAGCTGATCCGCCGCAAGCTGGGCAGCGAAGCCGAGGCGTTCGCCATCACCTGCCCGCTCATCACCAAGGCCGACGGCACGAAGTTCGGCAAGACCGAGAGCGGCAACGTATGGCTCGACCCGCGCTACACCTCGCCCTACAAGTTCTACCAGTTCTGGCTCAACGTCAGCGACGAGGACGCCAAGCGCTACATCCGCATCTTCACGCTGCTGGACCGCGAGACCGTCGAGGCGCTGACCGCCGAACATGAAGCGGCGCCCCACCTGCGCATACTGCAGAAGCGGCTGGCGCAGGAGATCACCACGATGATCCACTCCAAGGAGGAGTACGAAAAGGCCGTCGAGGCTTCGGCGATCCTCTTCGGCGGATCGACCTCGGAGGCGCTGCGCAAACTCGACGAAGAGACGCTGCTGCAGGGGTTCGAGGGCGTGCCGCAGTTCCGCATCGCCCGCGCCGAGCTGGGGCTGCCGTTCGTGGATCTCTGCGCCGAGAAGGCGCAGGTCTTCCCCTCGAAGGGCGAGTGCCGCAAGATGGTGCAGGGCGGCGGCGTGTCGCTCAACAAGGAGAAGGTCGCCGACGCGGCGCGCGAGGTGACCGAAGCGGACCTGATCGCCGGCAAGTACCTGCTGGTGCAGAAGGGCAAGAAGAATTACTTCCTCCTGATCGCCGAATAATATGGAGTACCGCATCGTTCTCTCGCGGATGGAGTTCCGGGCGCTGCACGGCTGCTACGAACTGGAACGCAAGGTCGGCAACCGTTTCACGGTCGATCTGGAACTGACGGCAGAGCTGGGCGACGCCGCCGTGCAGGACGACGTGCGCAAGACGGTCAATTACCTGACGGTCTACGAAGTGGTGCGGATGCAGATGCGCATCACGCAGCACACCATCGAACGGGTGGCGATGAACATCATCGAAGCGATTTACGCCGCCTTCGCGCAGGTACGGCATGTAAAATGCACCGTATCGAAACTGGCGCCGCCGCTGGGCGGAAAGCTTGAGAAAGTGAGCGTCGTGCTGGAGAAATAGGACGGGTGTGCGCCATGCGCGCACCCGTTTCCGATAATAAACAGGTTAGGTTATGCATCATAAGGAGAGTCGCGCCACGCTGGGTGGCAAATTGAGCGCCGTGCTCGTCGCGGCGGGCAGCTCCGTGGGGCTGGGCAATATCTGGCGGTTTCCGTACGTCGCCGGAGACAACGGCGGCGGAGCCTTTCTGATTATCTACATCCTCTGCGTACTGCTGCTGGGGCTGCCGCTGATGATCGCGGAATTCTCCGTGGGACGGGCGTCGCACCTCAATGCGGTGGGCGCCTACCGGAAGTTGAACCGCCGATGGAGTTTTCTGGGCTACAACGGCGTGCTGGCGGCATTTCTGATTCTGGGATTCTACTTCGTGGTTTCGGGATGGACGGCCGAATACATGGTGCACTCCGCCACGGGCGAGATCGCCCGCTACTCCACGGCCGAGGAGTACAAAAACCTCTTCGAAACCTTCATCAGCAATCCGTGGCGGCCGGTTCTCTACACCTGTCTGTTCGTGCTGGCGACCCACTTCGTGATCGCGCTCGGCGTGCAGAAGGGCATCGAGCGTTCGGCCAAGATTCTGATGCCGCTGCTCTTCGTCATCCTGATCATCCTGTCAGTCCACTCGCTGCTGATGCCGGGCGGCGAAGCGGGACTGAAATTCCTTTTCGCTCCGGATTTCTCGAAAGTGACGCCCACGACGGTGCTCGTCGCGCTGGGGCAGGCCTTCTTCTCGCTCTCGATCGGCATCGGGACGATGGTCACCTACGCCTCGTATTTCAAGCCCGACACCAACCTGCGCCATACGGCGCTCAACGTCACGATCCTCGACACGCTGGTAGCCGTTCTGGCCGGCGTGGTGATCTTCCCGGCGGTATTCAGCGTGGGCATCGAGCCTTCGTCGGGTCCGTCGCTGGTGTTCATCACCCTGCCAAGCATCTTCAACGACATGCCCCTGAGCATGGTCTGGTCGTCGGTATTCTTCCTGCTGCTGGTCGTGGCGGCGCTCACCTCGACGATCTCGCTGCACGAAGTGGTGACGGTCTACCTGCATGAAGAGTGGCACCTGAGCCGCAAGACCGCGGCATGGCTGACGACCGCCGCAACGGCCGCGCTCGCATCGCTGGCGTCGCTGTCGCTGGGCGTGCTGAGCGGCTGGACGATCTGCGGACTTTCGCTTTTCGACTCGCTAGACTTCCTGACGGCCAACATCCTGCTGCCCGCGGGCGGATTCTTCACCTGCGTCTTCGTCGGCTGGAAACTCGACCGGCAGATACTCAGGGACCAGATCACCAACAACGGAGAGCTGAAATTCCGCATTTACGGCGTCTTCATCTTCCTGCTGCGCTACGTCTGCCCCGCCGTGCTGCTGCTGATCTTCCTCGACAACCTCGGCGTATTTTAACCGCCGGACCGACGGCAATACCAAAACCTGAAACCAATAACAACCCGAACCATGAAACATCCGCTACTTCTACTGCTGATCTGCTGCGGGCTTTGCACCGCAGTTTCCGCCCGTCCGATCCGGGGAACCGTCAAATGCGGCGGCAGGCCGCTCGCCGGAGTCGCCGTAACCGACGGCTACACCTTCGCGCAAAGCGACGCGCAGGGAGCGTTCGCCCTCGACGCCGACGACGAGGCGTTATTCATCAGCGTCGTGACCCCGGCGGGGTACATCGCACCGCTGAAAGAGGGCATCCCGCAGTTTTTCCTCCCCTACACCCCTTCGGCCAAACGCTTCGACTTCGAGCTGCAGGCGTGGCCCGGAACCGCGGCATGTTACGAACTGCTGGCCATCGCCGACCCGCAACCCAAGACCGACGAGCATTTCGAACGGCTCCGCACCGAGATAATCCCGCCGCTGCAGGCTGCAACAGCCGCGAAAAAGGCGCAGGGAGTCGATCAGGCCGTCATTCTGCTGGGCGACATCGTATGGGACTCGCCGCAGTTGTTCGCCAAAATCAGGGAGCAGTTCGCATCGCTCGGAATCCCCGTTTACGGCGTGATCGGCAACCACGACCACGACCTGAACAAATTCACCGACCGCGAAGCCACCGAAAACTACCGGTCGCATTTCGGCCCCACGTATTACGCCTTCGACATGGGCCGCACCCACTACGTCGTTCTCGACGATATCGTCTACCACGGCGCCCGCAAATACGACGAGCAGATAGACTCGATGCAGCTGCGCTGGGCGGCGGCCTACGCCGAACGTCTGCCGGCGGGTTCGCGCGTCTGCTTCGCGATGCACGCTCCGGCCATGAAGTCGTGGCGCGACGAACGCCGCGTCATGGAGTCGGCCGAAACCCTGATGGACGCCTTTGCGGGCCATGAAATCCATTTCATATCGGGACATACGCACATCAACTCGAATTTCGACATCCGCGAAGGCGCGATGGAACACAACGTGGCGCAGATATGCGGCAACCTCTGGCGGGACCCGATCAACCGCGACGGCACGCCCAAAGGCTGGCAGCTTTTCCGCGAATGCGGCGGGGATTTCGCGTGGACCTACCAGAGTCTGGAGATGCCCGAAGCCCGGCAGCTGCGCGTATGGGGTCCCGGCACGGCGGAGGACTACCCCGCTTCGGTAATCGCCAAGGTATGGAACTGGGATTCCTACTGGACGGTCGTATGGTATGAGGACGGCCGCTACCGCGGCTCCATGCAGCGCATCTGGTGCAACGATCCCGACTACATCGCCAACATCGACTCGCTGAAGGCCGCCGGGAAGACGGTATCCAAGTCGCAGCGGCCGCGTACGACGCACTTCTACTTCAAGGCCCGCCCTTCGGCATCGGCCCGCGAGATCGAAGTCGTCGCCACCGACCGTTCCGGCCGCCGCTACTCGGAGCGCATAACGCTCCCGACAAAGGAATAGGACAAAAGACAGACAGGCCGCCGCAGACAGACAAGGCGGACGGCAAACAGACACGCAGACAAGGCGCTGCGGACAGACAAACCTGACACAGACAAAGGCAGACGCAGACAAATAAGGCTGACGGTAAACAAAGACCGATGCAGGCAGACAAGGCGGACGGCAAACAGATACACAGACCGCCGCTGCGAATGCGGCCGCCTGAGAACGAAAAAAACGGAGAGTCGTACAACTCTCCGTTTTTCATGTATCTGCATCGCTGCCGATCAGTTGATATTCCGCCGATCGGGTTCGTGGTCCGGCGAAGCGGCTTCCATCTCGATCTGCAGTTTGACCATATTGACGGCCGTGGCGGCGGCTTCGTCGCCCTTGTTGCCGTGACGGCCTCCGCAGCGGTCCAAAGCCTGCTGCATGTCGTTCACGGTCAGCACGCCGAAGGCGATGGGCATGTTCCACTGGATTTGCAGCTGCGTGATGCCCTGCGTAACGCCCTGACAGATGAAGTCGAAATGACGGGTATCTCCCTGAATGACGCAGCCCAGCGCGATCACGGCGTCCACGTCGGTATATTCGGCGAAGAACTGCGCGCCGAGGGCCAGTTCGAACGTCCCCGGAACATACTTGATCTGGATGTTCAAGTCGGGACATCCGGCGGCGCGGAGCGTCCGCACGGCGCCTTCGAGCAGGGCTTCGGTGACCTCGCGGTTCCACTCGGCCACGACGATTCCGAACCGCATGTCCGCGGCCGAAGGCAGGGGTGAGTCGAATTTGGAAAGGTTGTGATTCTTGGTCGCCATAGTCCCGGTTATTTCACGCTGCCGAGGAGCTTCTCCGCCTCACGCGCATCCGTCGATGCGGGATAGGAGGTCAGAATCTGCTCGTAAAATGCGGCTGCCTTTTCGTTGTTGCCCTGAGCCTGCTCGGCCAGACCCGCCTTGCGCAGGTACATCGGTGCCGTCAGGTTGTTGTCGGCGGCCTTGACGGCCTGCTCGTAGAATTTCACCGCCTTGGCGTAGTTCTGCTGCTCGACGGCGATGTCGCCCTGCAGGCCCAGATTCTGGGCGTTGATGAGCGCTCCGGGGATGCCCTTGACCGGCGAATACTTCGCCAGATATTTGGCGGCGTTCTCCAGATCGCCCGTCTTCAGGTAACAGATACCCGCATAGTGCTTGGCGAGGTTGCCCGAAGGCGTCGAACCGTACTCTTCGATCACGTCGAGGAAGCCGGCGCCGTTGGCGTCGCCTTCGAGTGCGAGCTGATAATCCGGATTCTGCTCCTCGAAACGGTACTGAGCCTCGGCGATCCGCTCGGCGGCTTTGGTGGCGCGAGGGGCTACGATCAGTGCGCGGTATCCGAAAATAAGGGCTGCAAGAACCAGCAGTCCCAGAAAAATATACGCCATGTTACGGCCGTTTTTCTCGAAGAAAAGCTCAGTTCTGTTCATTGCTTCGCCGAGGGTCTCCTGCTCGGCTACATGCTGCTTTGCCATATGAAAAATATCTTGTTTTAGTTAAATTTCGGTATGTTAGTCTGCAAAGATACAAAACTATTCAGAATGTGCAATGCGCTGTCCGCTTTTTTTGTATCTTTACAAAAAACAGACGGCGCCCCGCACGGGCGGCGGTCCGGCAAATCGCAAACAAGTTTGCATTTGCACTCACCTTGCATTATCTTTGGGCTATGTTTCTGAAGAAAATATCGCTGCTGAATTTCAAAAATATCGAGCAGGCGGAGCTTGCCCTCTGCCGGGGCGTCAACTGTCTGGTAGGCGACAACGGAGCCGGCAAGACCAACGTCATCGACGCGGTCTACTACCTGTCGATGTGCAAGTCGTCGCTGCCCATGACCGACGGGCAGAGCATCCGCCACGGCGCCGACTTCTTCCTCGCCGAAGGGCAGTATCTCACCGACGGAGGAAAGAGCGAAAACATCGTGTGCTCCTTCTCGCGCAAAGGCGGCAAAGTGCTCAAACGCAACGGCAAGGAGTACGAACGGCTCTCGGACCACGTGGGGCTTGTTCCCGCCGTGATCGTATCGCCGGCGGACAGCGCCCTGATCAGCGACGCCGCGGACGAACGGCGCCGCTACCTCAACGCCTTCATCTCGCAGCTGGACCGGAGCTATCTGGCCGCCGTGATGCGCTACAACGCCGTGCTGGCCGAGCGCAACCGGCTGCTCAAGAACATGCCCGACGAGACGATGCTGCAGATTTACGACATGCAGCTCGTCGAACAGGGCGAGCGGATTCACGCCCGGAGGCGGGAGTTCGCCGAGCGGCTGCAACCCGTCGCGGCGGAGTATTACCGCATACTTTCGGGCGACCGCGAGCAGGTCGGACTGCACTACAAATCGGAGTTGAACGACCGTCCGTTCGGTGAGATTCTCCTCGCCGCGCGGCAGAAGGATCTGGTCAACGAGTTCACCACGTCGGGCATTCACCGCGACGATCTGGTGCTCCGGATCGGCGGCTACCCCTTGCGCAAATACGGCTCGCAGGGCCAGCAGAAGTCGTTCCTGATCGCCCTGAAACTGGCCCAGTACACAATAGTCGCGCAGGAGAAAGGCGAGAAGCCGATCCTGCTGCTCGACGACCTGTTCGACAAGCTCGACGCGGGGCGCGTGGAACAGCTCATACGGCTGGTGTCGGAAGATTCGTTCGGGCAGATCGTCATTACGGACTGCAACCCCACCCGTCTGCGCCGGATTCTGGACAAGGCCGGCGGGGCGTACTCCCTCTTCACGGTCGAAAACGGCGGCATCGGGCAGGAGACCGCAACGGCCGGAGCGCCGGCTTGCGGCGGGCAGCTTCCGGCCGAAGAGCGCGCGAAGGAAGCAGCGGACCGGACGCGGCATGCAGGGCCGCAGGAGGCTGGGGCTGCGGAAGGAATCCGGACGGCAGCGGTGCAAGGCGAAGCTTCGGAGGATTTACGCAACGCGGCGTCCGCAGGCGAAAAATCCGGCGGAAAGGACGTCCGCGGAACAGATACGGCAGACACGGCATCCGGCGGAAAGGAGGGAGCGCGATGAGACGGACCAAGACGATGCTGATGGGCGACCTGCTGGAAGAGTTTTTCAAACGCCCCTATGTCGCGGCCAAAGTCGCCGAAGGGAAGCTGCCCGACACATGGCGCGCCGTCGTGGGCGACCGCGCCGCAGACTTCACCACGGAACTGAAGTTGGAAAACCACATTCTCTATGCCCGCATCCAGTCGAGCGTGCTTCGTTCGGAACTCTTCTACCAGCGCGAAGCGCTTAAGGAGGAGCTGAACCGGCGTTCCGGCGTCCGGATCGTCAATGCGGTGATTATCCGGTAGACTCCCGGAAGGTGCGGGCGACACAGATGACACAGGTAAACACGGGTAACACGGGAGATGCGGGCGACACGGGTGGTGCGGGCGACACAGGAGATGCGAAAAATACTGGAGCAACGGCAAATAAGAGAAATAAGAACACGGCAGGCACAGAAAATACAGGAGATACGACAAAATACGGGACACACGAAAAGGCTGGGGCTGGGGCTGGGGCTGGGGCAGAGACACAAACTGAGACTGAAACAAACTGAAACAAACTGACTGCCTGAGAAACACGGAAAATGCCGGGGCATACTTTCCGCCCCGCTCCGGATCACACAAAAAAAAGATGCGCCTGATGAGGGCGCATCCTTTTTTATCCGGCCGGGCCGACCGGGCGAACCGGTCATTCCGTCCCGCGGAGATTACTGGATAATCGCGGCGCGGTTGGCGGCCTGAACCTTCTTGAAGGGATCGGGGGAGTTGCCCTTGCCCTCGTAATTCAACTGTTTGGGATTCACGCCCTTCGACACGAGGAAGTCGTAAACCCGCTTGGCGCGGTGCTCGGCGACGCGCTTGTTGCCGGCGGCGGTACCCGTCTGCTGGTCGGCGTGGCCCACGATCTGGTAAACGGCATCCTTCGAGCCGCTCTTGATCTGCTCGGCGATCAGCTCCAGACGCGTCTTCTCCTGCGGCGTCAGCACCGACATGCTGTAATCGAAGAGAATGATCGAAGTGTCGGCCAGAGCGGCTTCGTCGGCGGCGACAACCGTTGCGACGGCAGCAGCTGCCGCGGCATCG
>ENA-ORTD01002644-ORTD01002644.1-human-gut-metagenome-genome-assembly--contig:-NODE-2644-length-9892-cov-2.725628_pt1 | contig 9892 bp, 10 predicted proteins | sample MGYA00241907_ERZ509178 | MGnify/ENA primary metagenome ERZ509178 (study PRJEB26280, sample SAMEA2338793) | human gut metagenome | biome: human gut; feature: human-associated habitat; material: faeces...
TCTACCGCACCGACTGGTCGGGCACCGTCACCATCACCGCAAAGGAAGAAGAATTGCCATGCCGCCCAAAGCAAAGCCGGACACTGCGGCCTACCAGAAGCTGAAAAAGGACATCAAGGAGGGCACCATCGGCACCCTCTACGTGTTTCACGGGGAGGAGGCCTATCTGCGGGACTTCTACCTGGGGCAGCTGAAAAAGAAGCTCCTGCCCGCCGGAATGGAGGAGTTCAACCTCCACACCCTCAGTGGAAAGGAGTTTGACGTCAAAACCCTGGCCCAGCTGGTGGACTGCCTGCCCATGATGAGCGAGCGTACCCTCATCGTGGTCAACGACTACGATATTTACAAGGGGGACAAGGACGCCCTGGCGGCGGTGCTGCGGGAGCTGCCCGACTACGTCTGCCTGGTGTTTGTCTACGATCTCATCGAGTACAAGGCCGACGCCCGCACCAAGCTGGCCGCCCTGCTCAAGGAGAAGGGAAGCGTGGTGCCCTTCAACCGCCAGGGGCAGGGGGATCTGGTGGACTGGATCTCCCGCCGCTTCAAGGCCATGGACCACGACATCGGCACCGAGGACGCCAAGTACCTGATCTTCCTGTGCGGCGATCTGATGAACAACCTGATCTCCGAGATCGGGAAAATCGGTTCCTACGCCGCCCACCACCGGGTGACCCGGCAGGACATCGACGCCGTGGCCACCCCCCAGCTGGACGCGGTGGTGTTCCAGATGACCGACGCCATCGCCGCCGGGAACTTCGACAAGGCGGCGGAGGTGCTGGGGGAGCTGCTCCACATGCAGGAGGCCCCCATCAAGCTGCTGGCGGTGCTGGGCAAGCAGCTCCGCCAGCTCTACACCGCCCGCCTGGCCATCGAGCACAGAAAGGGCGTGCCCTACCTCATGGAGCTGTGGGGCATGCGCTCGGCCTACCCGGCGGAGCGGCTCATGCAGTCCGCCCGGCGCTTTTCCCTGCCCTGGTGCCGCCGGGCGGTGCTCCGTTGCGGCCAGACCGATCTGGCCATGAAGTCCACCGGGGCGGACGGCGAGGAGCTGCTGATCGGCCTGCTCATGGAGCTGGCCGTCAAGAAAGGAGCGTAAGCAAATGAAAAAGAAGACGCTGTGGGGAGTGGCCGCCGCTGCGGCCGTGGGGGCCGCGGGCTGGTATCTGGCCGCCGGCGGCCGCAAAAACCAGATCGAGCACATCCGCCGGGAGGCCAAGCGCCTGCTGGCGGTGCGGCGGGACGAGCTGGCCGCCCTGCGCTCCGCCGCGGAGGCGGGGGAGCTAGACGCCGGCGCCCTGGGGCCGGTACCCCTGGACGGGGCGGCGCTGGAGTCCGTCCGGATGGAGGACGGGGCCGCGGTGCTCTCCCTGCGGGGGGAGAAGGCGGCGGCCTGGCTGTCCAGCGAGCCGCTGGACCGGCTGGGGGTGTACTCCGTGCCCTGGCGGGGGAGCGCCCGGCCCGGCGTGCTCTACACCGAATATCTGGGCTCCGGATGGTACGCGGGCTACGCCTGCCTGGGGTGGGGCTGACATGCTGCGCATCAGGGAGGCCATCGTGGTCGAGGGCCGTTACGACAAGAACACCCTCTCCCAGATGGTGGACACGGTGATCGTGGAGACCTCCGGCTTCGGCATTTTTAAGGATAAGGAGCGGCTGGCCCTCCTGCGCCGCCTGGCGGAGAAGCGGGGATTGATCGTCCTCACCGACCCGGACGGAGCGGGCTTTGTCATCCGCAGCCACCTGAAGGGGAGCATCCCGCCCGAGCAGGTGAAGCACGCCTATGTGCCAGACGTGTACGGCAAGGAGCGCCGCAAGCGCCAGGGTGGCAAGGAGGGCAAGCTGGGGGTGGAGGGTATGCGCCCCGAGGTGCTGGAGGCGGCGTTGCGCCGGGCGGGGGCCACCTTCCTGGACGAGACGGGGGAGGCCGCCCCCAAACGCCAGGCCATCACCAAGGCAGATCTGATGGCGCTGGGCCTGTCCGGCGGGCCGGGGGCGGCAGAGCGGCGGAAGGAGCTGCTCCACCGGCTGGAACTGCCCGAACGGCTCTCCCCCAACGCCCTGCTGGAGGTGCTCAACGCCCTGTTTGCGCTTGGAGAGCTGGAGGATACGGTTCGGGGAGCAGATGCGAAAAAATTTTCCTGAAATTCGAAAAAAGGACTTGACGAAAAAGTTAAGTTGTGCTATCTTATAAACAGAAATGATAATCATTACTGATTAGAACTTCTGCCACATAGCAATAAAATATCATTATTAAAATAAACAGGAGGAATTACATCATGAAAAAGTGGGTTTGCTCTGTCTGTGGTTACGTCCATGAGGGAGATTCCGCTCCCGACTTCTGCCCCATCTGCAAGGCCCCCAAGGAGAAGTTTGTGCTCCAGGGCGGCGACAAGACCTGGGCCGCCGAGCACGTGGTGGGCGTGGCCAAGGGCGCTCCCGAGGAGATCCTCCAGGGCCTGCGCGAGAACTTCCAGGGTGAGTGCTCTGAGGTCGGTATGTACCTGGCTATGAGCCGTGTGGCCCACCGTGAGGGCTATCCCGAGATCGGCCTGTATTGGGAGAAGGCCGCTCTGGAGGAGGCTGAGCACGCCGCCAAGTTCGCCGAGCTGCTGGGCGAGGTGCTGACCGACTCCACCAAGAAGAACCTGGAGATGCGTGTGGATGCCGAGAACGGCGCCACCATGGGCAAGTTTGAGCTGGCCAAGAAGGCCAAGGAGCTGAACCTGGACGCCATCCACGATACCGTCCACGAGATGGCCCGCGACGAGGCCCGCCACGGCAAGGCTTTCGAGGGCCTGCTGAAGCGCTACTTCGGCTAATCAAGCAGAATACGGAAAAGGGCGGAGCCTTCGCTCCGCCCTTTCTGATTGTATGAACCGGCGATAGGCGGCGGACCCAATTCCGGTATCCGCTGTGATAGGAGTATGTACGGATGAATAAAAAAGAGATTTTACTGGCGCGGCATTTTGCGATGTTGGCCATGGTCTATGCGGTGATTGCCATGGCATTGGGCGTATTTTATAGGGAGTTTACCAAATTCAGCGGCTTTGCGGGCAGAACCTCTCTGTCTTTCCTGCATACCCACTATTTTGCACTGGGAATGGTGTTTTTTCTTATCCTGATGCTGCTGGAAAAGACATTTGCCTTCTCAAGCCGAAACAGCGGGAAGTTCCTGCTGGTCTATCAACTAGGTCTCAATATCACAGGGCTGGGATTCTTTCTGCGGGGGATGAGCCAGGTGCTGGGAAATGAGTTGAGCCGAGGAATGGATGCCTCCATTTCCGGAATCTCGGGCATTGGTCATATTTTACTGGGTATCGGCATGCTCTCTCTGCTTTTGCAGGTTCGGAGGGCGGCAGACGGAACCGGTGCCGGACAGAACCAGGACGACGCGCTGCGGGGCTGATGTTCCGCAGCGCGCTTTTTCTAGTTTGGCGGCCGGAAGCCTATTGACCCGGGAAATGGGATCCACTATGATGGAGGAAGAACATGGGAGGAGGGATTATATGCCCAATAACGGGAACAACTTCCGGCATGCTCTGGCAGAGTATATCCGAGGCTGGGGCGAAGGACTGGCGGTCGAGGAGGAGAAATACATCGGCTGGCGCTTTATCGGCACACCCCGTAAGCTGGATATCGTGATCATGAACCCCCAGAACTGCCGCTCCATGGCCATCGAGGCCAAGCTCCAGGAGACCAGCGGTTCGGCTTTCGAGAAGCTGAGCTACGCCCTGGACGACTGTATGGCGGCCCCCATCCCGTCCATTATTGTCTTTTCGGGGCGGTATATCCGGGACGACATGAAGGCCAAGCTGATTTCCTCCGGTCATGGTATTGAAGTGGGCTATGAAAACGGGGCGATTGCGGACCGGTATGAGCTGCTCAAGCAGCGCATTTACATCGAACTGGGGATGAATTATTTCCCCTTCCTCCGTCCATAGCCGTGCAGAAGGGGAAAAGGCCGTGTGCCGCCAAACGCGGCACACGGCCTTGAAATTCCGATGCTGGGACGTATGGGAAGGGAACAGGCGCCTTACGCGCCGTGCCGGTCGAAACGGATATCAAAATACTGCTTCGCAATATCGGGGTGGTCGTGCTCGAACTCAGACATGTAGCGGAAAGCGGAGCTGGTCAGGCCGTTGGCCTCGCAGAACTGCCGGAAGCTCTTCTTCTTGAGAAAGCTGGGTTGGTTGCACCAGCGGGCCAGGGTGATGAACATCCCTTTGTAAGGAGAGCGGTTGTAGTACTCGTGGCGCATGATGTAGGGCAGACACTGGTACTCCATCAGGATACGGATGCGCTCAAAGATGGAGGCGATCTCCTCCGCGCCCTGGGACTCATAGCCGGAGAGCACGTAGAGCTTGGTGGACTTGTCGGAGTGTCTCCGCCAAATTTTCAGGCCGCGCACCACCTGTTCGGCCTCGTCGATGTGGTCGAAGGCGAAGATATAATCCCCATGATACTTCACGTTCGCCAGCCGCCTGGCCTTCTCCTCGGTCATCAGACGCACATCCAGGCCCTGGCGGAACTGAAAGCGGCGGCCGGTTTCATCCAGCTCGTCCAGCACCTCCTGCCACTTGGGAAAGCCGAAAAACTGGTCGTCCCACAGGTATATGTGCTTGCGGGAGGGGTCGAAGAACTCCTTCACCGGAGAGTGGCGGAACACATGGTCATACTTCTGGTTGACACAGAAGGGGCACTTGCGGAAGCAGCCCCGAGTGGTAAAGCCGATGCTGTAATCCATGTAGTCACTGTAGGTCTGGGGCTTGATGCCCCGGGCGATCTGCCTGCCCACATATTCGTCGTAGAGGTGGTAGTCGGGCATATGGTGTTCGACCTCCAGGGGAAGGTCCGGGGCGGTCATCCAGAAAAAGCCGGTGCCTCCAATGTGCAGATTGGGGTAGTTCTTGGGATCAATGGGTACGTTGGTAAAATCAAATACCCGGGAAAGATATACCTCGTCGTATTTGGGAATGGAGTAGTAATCCTCCAGCAGGGTGACGTCGTTGCCCAGCTCCTTTTGATAGCCGCTGATTTTCATGAGAGCCAGGTTGGGGTGACGGGTCCCGTTATCGAGCAGATCCGCGTCGATAATTCCGATTGTCTTGGGCATGTTTTCACCGTCCTTCCGACCCAGTATAGCAAAAGTCGATCGACCTGTCAATCCGGGATCTCTCTGGATCATTTTAAAAATGATCCGAAGAGATCAAAGCGAAAATGGTCCGGTTTATAGGACGGATGCACCTTAACGGACGTTTTACTTGCAATCTGCGCCGGACGGGCTTATAATAAAAAAGCAAATGACAATACTGGAAAAGGAGTGATATGCGCTGTGAGCGGTGACCCTGTGAGTCGAGAATGTCCCATATGGAGCGCGGCGCATTGGCTCTGCGGCTGACCGGCCCGTCCGGTAGACCCGCACGCCGTGTCGCCGCTTGGCCTGTGCAGGAAGGATATTTTCCGCACAGGCGGCAAAGACAAATGCGTGCGGGGATTTTTATACCCTTTTGAGGGGCCCGCGCCGAGAAAGGCGTGAGATCGTTGCTCTCTATTTTTAAAACGATTCAAGGAAAAATGACCCGGCTGGATTCCGTGCAGGACGGCTGCTGGGTGAACCTGACCTATCCCAGCGAGGACGAGCTGAACACCGTAGCGGTGACGTTGGGCGTGGAGCCCTCCTTCCTCCGGGCCGCCCTGGACGAGGAGGAGACCTCCCGGATCGACACCGAGGACGGACAGACCCTCATCATCATCGATGTGCCAGCCGTGGAGAAGGATGACGCGGTGGTGTACTCCACTCTGCCCCTGGGCATCATCGTCACCGACAAGCACATCATCACCGTCTGCCTGAAGGAGACCTCCATTCTGAAGGACTTCCAGGACGGACTGGTGCGGTTTGCCGAGACCCAGAAGCGCACCAGCTTCATTCTCTATATGCTGTTGCAGGTTGCCAAACGCTTCCTTCAGTACCTGAAGCAGATTGACAAGATCTACAACTACATGGAGCGGCAGCTCTACAAGTCCCAGCGAAACAAGGAGCTCATTCAGCTCCTGGATCTGGAAAAGTCACTGGTCTACTTCAACACCTCGCTCAAGGCCAATGAGGTGACCCTGGAGAAGATTCTCCGGGGCCGCATCATCACCCTATATGAAGAGGACCACGACCTGCTGGAGGACGTGCTCATTGAGGTGCGCCAGGCCATCGAGATGGCTAACATCTACTCCTCCATCATCTCTGGCATGATGGACGCTTTCGCCTCCGTCATCTCCAACAATCTGAACGTGATCATGAAGGTGCTGACCTCCATCACCATCCTGCTGACCATCCCAAATATCTTCTTCAGTTTCTACGGGATGAACGTAGCCAATCTGCCCCTGGACCAGTTCTGGTGGTTCCCGCTGGCCCTGTCCGGCGTGGTGATCCTGGTGGTGGCTATTATTCTGAAAAAACGGGATCTCTTCTGAAGAAACGGTGGACCAACTCCACCGTTTTTTGAATCAAACTTTATGTGTGGATTCATATTCTGGTAACAATTACATGTTATACTGGATTATATTGGAGAGATGCACATTTCACAAAGGCGTTCTGCGGTACGCAAGGCAGAGCGGAAGAATGGAGGTTTTCTATGGCGAGCAATCCAAACTACTGCGATATCACCCCTGAGATTGAAGCGCTGGCGGCCCAGTCCCTGCAAAACAGCAGCATTGACGCGGGGGACTATGTGAGATACGACGTCAAGCGCGGCCTCCGCGACCTCAACGGCAAGGGCGTTCTGGCGGGCCTGACCGAGATCTCCGACATCATCGCCAAAAAAATGGTGGACGGGCAGGAGATCCCCTGCGACGGCAAGCTCTACTACCGCGGCATCGATGTAGAGAAGCTGGTGGCGGGGGCGCTGAAGGAGGGGCGGTTCGGCTTTGAGGAGACCGCCTATCTGCTCCTGCTGGGCCGCCTGCCCAACGCGGCGGAGCTGGAGAGCTTTAAAAACCAGCTAGCCTACTACCGTACCCTGCCCGGCAACTTCGTGCGGGATGTCATTCTGAAGGCGCCCAGCCAGGATATTATGAATTCCCTGGCCCGCAGCGTGCTGAACTTGGCCTCCTATGACGAGCGGTGCGACGATATCTCCCTGTCCAACGTCATGCGCCAGTGTCTCCAGCTCATCGCCCTGTTCCCGGTGCTCAGCGTCTACGGCTACCAGGCCTACACCTACAAGAGCGGGAACAGCCTTTACATACACGCCCCCCAGCCGGAGCTGTCCACGGCGGAGAACATCCTCTCCCTGCTGCGGCCTGACTCCTCCTACTCCTTCTGGGAGGCCCACGTGCTGGACATCTGCCTCACCCTCCACGCCGAGCACGGCGGCGACAACTCCACCTTCACCACCCATGTGGTCACCTCCTCCGGGACGGACACCTACTCCTGCATGGCGGCCGCCCTGGCCTCACTGAAGGGGCCCAAGCACGGCGGTGCCAACATCAAGGTCATTCGAATGTTTGAGGACATGAAAGAGCAGGTGAAGGACTGGAAGGACGAGGACGAGGTGCGCCATTACCTCCAGGCCCTGCTGGACAAGCAGGCCTTCGACAAGGCGGGCCTCATCTACGGCATGGGCCACGCGGTCTACTCCCTGTCCGACCCCCGCGCCAACCTGCTCCACTCCTTTGTGGAGAAGCTGTCCCGGGAGAAGGGCCGTACGGAGGAGTATGAGCTGTACTCCCTGGTGGAGCGGCTGGGCCCCGAGATCATCGCCGGTGAGCGGAAGATGTATAAGGGCGTATCCGCCAATGTGGACTTTTATTCCGGTTTTGTCTACCACATGCTGGATCTGCCCCTGGAGCTCTATACCCCCCTCTTTGCCATGGCCCGGGTGGCCGGATGGAGCGCCCACCGTATCGAGGAGCTCATCAACATGGGCAAAATCATCCGCCCGGCCTACAAGTATGTGGGGAACCACGCGGATTATGCGCCGCTTGCGGAGCGGTGACCTCAAATCCATCCGAAAGAAGTGTGTTCGGAGATGAAGTTTACACTGGTAAAGGGCGTGCCTGAGCGGCTCGAGGAGTATCGGGAGGTCTTTTATGGCTCCAAGCTGTACGACGCCTACTTCGCCGAGGGGGACAGCCTGAATGAGAACCTGCTCCGTGCGATGGCGGACGGCGATCTCTATGTAGCCATGAGCCCTGGGGACGAGGCCGTGGGCGTCATGTATATGACCCGGAACGGCCTGGCCGGCCTGCCCTATCTGAATCTGCTGGGTGTGAAAAAGAAGTACCGGGACCAGGGCATCGGCACGGATCTGGTCAAAATTTTCATCGGGGTTATGGAGGAAAAGAACTATCCCAATATGTTCATCATGACCAGCCAGTTCAATACGGGGGCCAAGCGGCTCTATCAATCCCTGGGCTTCCAGCCCAAGTGCCTGCTGCACGATGTGATTCGCAAGGGCGTGTCCGAGTGGCTCTTCATGCGACCCAACCGGAAGCTGGCGTAAAGAACATAAAGAGGAATCCCCCGGCTGCGCCGGGGGATTCCTCTTTATTTGATCCGGCGCACCTCCAGATAGTAGTGCTCCTGGTCCGGGGCCAGCGGCACGGAAGTAAGTCCCGCCGCCAGATCAAAGCCGAAGTTCTGACGGACGATGGCAATCTGCTCCGTGTGGGCCAGCGCGGCGGTCTGGCACGTGAAGGAGAGGGCGGAACCCAGCCGCGTTACCAGATCATAGCCGTAAATGCCCCGGTTCTCCGTGTGGGCGCAGGCGAAGTCAAAGCTGGCCTCCTTGGGCAGGGCGGCCTCCACCTGGACGCTTTCCCCGGCGGGAATCGTGAGGGCGGCCTCCGTATAGAAGATGCGCTCCTGTATGTTGACCCAGGAGAACACATCCTCCAGCATGGTCATGTCTGCCGGCACCGCCGTGCCCAAGCCCCGGCAAAGGGTGTCAAAAAATACCTCCCTGGAGAGGGACGCGGCGTCCGTCTCGCCGCCGTACTTGTGGGCCAGGGTATCCGGGGAGGGACAGAGGGCGTTCAGCACTTCCCTCAGAGTGGACTCGTACCGGGTGACGGCGGCGCTCACCCCGTCCAGCTCCCCGCCGGGGTCGCAGCCCCCGTCCCGGTAGCCCTGGAGGGTATAGTCCTCCAGAGCGCCGCCCACCGCGATGAGCAGGCGGGGGTCCTGGGCGTGGGGGGAGTCCGGCTCGGGCAGGGAGAAGCGGCGCCGGGCCCACCCCGCCTCCCGGTCAATGGAGCTGCCGTGAAAGCCGTAAGTCAGCACGGCGGGGGTGTCCTCTGACCAGGGGTAGGTCACCGCCAGGGTGGGGGCCGCGGCGTCGCTCTCCGGCCGGGTGAGGTCGGTGAAGGCGTAGACCGTCACCGGCGTGTCCAGGGCGGGGATCTCGGCGTGGGCCGCCGCCCGATCGTTCCCCTCCACCAGGGCGGCGTACTCCTCCCAGGACTCCAGACTCTGGCTCCCGCCCACGCCGGGGCGGAGGCCGGCGTCCAGCGCCGCGCCGTCCGCCGTCAGGGTGGGGGGATAGAGGGCGTAGAAGCTGCCGGAAAAGGGGTAGACCAGGGTGACGCTCTGGTCGGTGTCGGTGGGGTTGGTGAGCACATAGGAGTCGGTGACGTCGATGTCGGTGGTGTGCCCGTCGCCCCAGGGGGCGAAGTCCAGTGTGATGGTGCGGCGGGCGGTGAGCCCGGCGTCCTCCAGGGTGGTCAGGGGAAAGACCGGTCCGGCGTAGGACTGGAAGATGCTCCCCCCGGCGTGGCCGCCTCCGCCGGCGGAGCTGCCCCCCAGCCGGGGCAGCAGCAGGGTTCCCCCCAGCAGCAGGACGGCCAGGCAGGCGCACACCCCCATCCAGGGGCGGAGTCTCCGGCGGCGGGCGGGCGTCCC
>ENA-ORTD01002646-ORTD01002646.1-human-gut-metagenome-genome-assembly--contig:-NODE-2646-length-9885-cov-2.491048_pt1 | contig 9885 bp, 10 predicted proteins | sample MGYA00241907_ERZ509178 | MGnify/ENA primary metagenome ERZ509178 (study PRJEB26280, sample SAMEA2338793) | human gut metagenome | biome: human gut; feature: human-associated habitat; material: faeces...
GGCATCGCCTACGGCGATCTGTTCGCAAGGGATGCCGGAGCTGCAGCGCATCCGCTGCTGCCCGTCGGCGACGCGGTGATGGAGATCAAGTCGTCGGGCCCGTTTCCGCTGTGGCTCGTTCGCGCGCTCGATGCGTGCGAGTCCTACCCGACGTCGTTCTCGAAGTACGGGGAAGCGTACCGGGCCTGCATGGCCGCTTATCGCGGCGCGCCGTCGTTTGCGACAGCGCGCGCGTCCCAAGCGGCCGCCGAGCAGAAGGCCGAGGCCGCCCGCGCCCAGCGTGAGAAGGCCACCCAGGAGGCCGACGTCATCGTCAAGACCGAGATTGACAAGCGCCGCCGGGAGCTGGAGGCCGAGGCCGAGGCCGAGCAGATCCGCCGCCGCGCCAAGGGCGAGGCCGACGCCATCCTGGCCAAGATGCAGGCCGAGGCCCAGGGTGCCCAGGAGATCCTGGTCAAGCAGGCCGACGGCCTGCGGCAGATCGTGGCCGCCGCGGGCGGCGACGCCGACCACGCCGTGCGCCTGATGCTGGCCGACAAGATGGAGGAGCTCATGCGCATCCAGGTGGACGCCGTCAAGGGCATCAAGATCGACAAGGTCACCGTCTGGGACGGCGGCGAGCAGAAGGACGGCAAGACCGCCACGGCGGGCTTTGTCTCCGGCCTGATGAAGTCCATCCCGCCCATGAACGAGATGTTCGACATGGCGGGCATGGAGCTGCCCCGCTTCCTGGGCAAGAACAAGGAGGAGCCTGCCGCTCCCCCCGCGCCCGCCGCAGAGCCCGGCGCGCCCGCAGAAGAGTCCTGATAATTGGAAGGCCCCCGGAACCTGATGGGTTCCGGGGGCCTTTCTGCTTTAAATTAGAGCTTCTTTTCGGCAAAGCTGTAGCGAGACACGCAAAACGCTATTATTTCGTTAGCCAGAAAGTTGCTGTCAAATCCTTGGGGCCGTATGGATAGAGGCTATTTTGACTAACGAAAAAGGGACACGCAAAACGCTATTTACTACCCGACTAACGAAAATCAAAAAAAGAGCCAAAAACCCCGCAAGGACTTGGGAATAAAGGCCTTGCGGGGTTTTTGTACTCTTATATAACGAAACGATTAACGAAAAAGAGACATGCAAAACGAAATCAATAATTATCCATAAAGTACAAGTATTTATTCAAGTTAAAGTTTCATTTCTTCCCCATACTTTTCAAGAAAGATATTGACGGCGCTCTTAACAAATTGGTTGATGTTTTCAAGAGACTTAGCACAGGAATTTTTTACAGAAACCCAACCCATAGCATCGTTTTTGGAAGGTTTAAGTGAATCAGGGGATACCATCGCCGTAAGTCTCTCTAACTCATCCATCACAGAACAAATAGCCTTACGATATACAATTGCATCTTGCTGGTTCAGCTTTCCTGTGTTTAATGTTCCCGCTAAATAGCAGAAGGATTGTACCATGCTCACTAAGGATTCACCAGTTGAATTCCGGAGTTCCTTTTCAAAAGTAGATCTTAGTACATTGTACTTTGAAAGGGCACCCTCATCGGTTGTTATGTCCCAAGTAGGTAAGGGAGTACCTACACCGTCAATTAACCATTCTTCACTAATTGAAAATTTAGCACACAAAAGCTTGAGTAAACTCATAGAGGGGTTATCTCTTCCGTTTTCAATACCGGAAATATGGGTTTGTGAAATTCCCAATTCAGACGCAAATTGTTGCTGATTAAAACCCAAATCTTTACGAATGGTTTTAAACCGTTCGTTAACTGTTGACATAATATCCCTCCTTAGCGGAATCCGATAAAAACGAGTTGACAATATCAGAAACTAATATTATAATGAAACCAGATAACTAATTATATCGGGAACTGTTAAAAAAATCAATAGGAGGTGACAAAATGTCCAGGACTACCAATCTTAACAACAAGCCGCCTCTGGGTACACTGATTGGTAAGAGACTGAAGGAAATTGGCAAACAACAGAAATGGCTCGCACAGGAAGCGAGGCTATCAAAAACTTATCTTTGTGCCGTCATCAACGCACGTGCTATTCGGACATTGGCTGAAGCTCATCTCAGTGCAGACCGCTGCGCTATTGCTTTCACCCCATTGGCTGCTCTCAAACAGATTGCAAAGCCGCTTGGCCTTGACCCTTTTGATCTGGTCTCGGCCTTATTGGGCAAGGAATCTTAGGGATTTCGATTTGGTCAATGAAAATTTTCCTGTTTGCATAGCATAAGTTTAGTTTGACAGGAGGTGAGTCCCTTTGACATGGCTATCCGTCAGAGAAGCGGCACAAGCCCTTCATGTGACCGAACGGGCAGTTCAACTTGGCGCACAACAAAATAAATATGAAACCCGCCATGTCAATGGCAAGGGGCGGGGCGGCAAGCAACTGCGCATCGCCCTAGAATCACTTCCAGAGAGTGCACAGGCCCGGTATCGCGGGGAAGTACCTCCTCCCGAGGATATCCTGCAATTCACAGGCAAACAGCGGGACGAGGCCAATTCCAAGGCTTGGGTTGTGGAGCAGTACCATCAAATGGGCCTGTCACCGGATGATTTTGTATCCTGGTTCAATTCAAATAATCCTATCGAGGACGCTATCACCAAAAGCAAGCTGTTCCGCTGGCAGCACAAATACCAGGGAAAAGATGTGACGGAGCTGATTGACCGACGCGGAGGGTACAACCGGGGAAAAGACACAATTCCTGATGATGCATGGGAATTGTTCTACTCACTCTATATGACCCAGCAAAAGCGGTCTGTCCGCCTTTGCCACCACATTACCAGCATGGAATATCCCGATATTCCGTCTTATAAAGCCTTTGAACGAAAGGTCCAGACGATTCCCTACTATGCCATTCTCTGTTACCGTGAGGGACCGAAAGCTTTCAATGACGCCCTTCCCTACATGGAGCGCAGCAAGCTGGATATCGCCTCTAATGATATCTGGTTCTCAGACCATCATCTGGTAGACATTTTCGTAAAGAGCGCAGACGGGACAAAGGTTATCCGCCCGTGGCTGACAGTCTTCTTTGATGCCCGCTCTAACCGGGTTATGTCCTTTCTTGTCAGAAATGCAGACCCCAACGCAACGGCTGTAAAGAAATGCTTCCGCCTGGGTGTCGAGCAAAACGGCGTACCCAATGAGGTGTACTTCGACAACGGCAAAGACTACCGCTCCAGCAGTTTCAGCAAGGATTATCCTATGTCGCTGGTGAATCAGTTGGGGATAGGAACGATATATGCAACTCCCTATCACGGTGCTGCTAAGACCGTGGAGCGGTTCTTCGGCACATTCACCAACCGCTTTAGCCGCCGCTTCAAGACCTACACGGGCTGCAACGCCAAAATCAGGCCGGAAGAAATGCAAATCCCAAACGAGAAGATTTTGCCCCTTGCCCCCACGCTGGATGAATTCATAAGGCTGCTGTCCGACTATATAGCAGAGTATAATCGAACCCCAAACAGCGGCACGGACATGGAAGGCAAATGCCCCGACCAGGTTTATTCCGAAAATCTGGCCGTAAAGCGGGTTATCAGCGACCATGATGCCCTTCGTCTTCTGTGCGGCAATACCGAGGAGCGGGTGGTCAACAAAAGCGGTGTCTCCATCAAAAACAACCACTATTATCATGATGCACTTCTCTCTCACATGGGTGAGCGCGTCATGGTAGTCTATGACCCGGACAACATCGACAAAATGGCCGTCTTTGATATGAAGGGCCGCGCGATCTGCTTGGCGGAAGCTAAAATCCGCACCCCGTTCCGGCATACCAGCGAGGAAGACTATATCCGGGCCGCAAAGGAGAAGAAAGCTGCCCGAGCCATCGTCGCCAAGTACAAGCCAACCCGAGAAATGGATATTCACGAAATCGTGGCCCGCAACCAGCTCATGGAGAAAGCCTTCACCGAATCCGGCGATCCGGATATCGTGGAGCATATAGCGCCCCAGGCGGCGGAAAACTCCGCTATCCTAAACCGAACCCAAACCACTCGGCGCATTCGAGAGGAGGAGAGTGTAAGCGCCACGCTGTTAGGCTTCTACCAAAAGCAAGCATAGGAGGAAATGTAATGTTTTCTGAAACTAGAGCCGCCCTTGTCGATTTTATGGAGCGGAGCGGCAAATCGCAGCGGCAGATATCCCGCGAAACAGGGCTTTCCCAGTCTGTTATCTCGCAGTTCCTGAATGGCTGTTATGCGGGGGACAACGAGGAAGTCGCCAAGTCCATCAATCAGTATCTAACCATCGGTAAAGAGCGTTTAAACACTGTTTCAAAGACGCCTTTTTACCCCGAGCTCTACAACACGCGAGAGGTTCTTTTTACATGTCTCTATGCGCACCAGCACAATGACATCACCTTAGTGAGCGGTGATGCAGGAGCGGGGAAAACGACGGCCCTTCGCTACTATGCTGAAACGAATACCGGGGTTATCTTCATCACGGCTAATGCCTGTACCACATCGGCCACCGCTGTACTGAGCCTGATTTGCCAGCAGGTGGGGCGTCAGGTTCCGGGCAGGAAAGCGGCGCTCATGAACACGCTGGTGGAGCAGCTAGTCGGGACAAACCGCTTGATTATCATCGACGAGGCCGATCACCTGTCGCTGGACGCGCTCCAGGCCGTGCGCAATCTCAATGATCTGGCCGGGGTAGGTATCGTCCTATCCGGCAATGATAAAATTTACCGTCAAATGAAAGCCGGACGCCGGAGCTATGAGTTTGACCAACTCCGCACCCGGATCGTTATCCGCAAAAAGATATACAACGATTACAAAATTGAGGAAATGGAAGCTATGTTTCCAGGTCTCAGTGAAAGCTGTATCGGCTATCTGTTGAAACTGGCCCAGGGCGAAAGCTTACGCACCGCCAAGAAACTGTATAATGTGGCAGCGGAATTTGCCGCTGCCCAGGGGAGCACACTCACCGTGAGGCACCTTCGTGATACCCATCGGCAGCTTTTGGGGGAGGTCTGCGCATGAACGCCTACATAACAGCAGACAGAATAAATGAGAAAAGGACGGCTGCTACCGCAAATAACAGCCGCCCAAGTGCTGGGGAAACTTCTGTCAAGAAGTCCTATATAGTATATCATTCGTTTCGTTGTTTTTCAAGATAGGACAAGTCCCCAAATTTGAAAGGAGCGTTTTTTTGTGGCAGAGTTTAACTTTGACAGCCTGGATATCAGCAGAGTGAACAATGAGACCATCGCGGAACTGGGTGAGATTTTATGGCAGTATACTTCGGTTCATTGCCAAGAGGATATAGATATTGCTGAAAAATACCGTGATAGCGTTGATGCTTTAGTGGACAGCCTCAACCCCAAACAGAAGAAATGGTTCGAAGCATACCAGGAAATGGTCTCTGATGCATTGGTTTTGGCGGAGCGGCGGCGGTTCGTTTGCGGTTTCAAAACGGCTATGCGGCTGGCCTTGGAAAGCATGAAGTGAGGAGGAAACACAAAATGTTGAGCAAAAGGGTTTTGGACGCTTTACGGGAGCAGTTCCACGAGGAATTCGGCGAGCTGAGCGAGAGGGACAGCTACATAAAGCGCATGAAGGCCGATGCCTTTGCGCTGATCGGCAGCATGACACCCAACGACAGGCGGTTGCGGTGTGAGGTGGATGACGCCATCAACGGCATTGTCTCAGCTTCGTCCCTGCTGGGCTTTTATATCGGGGTTCAGACTGGGGCTGATATGGAGCGGCATATCTCTGATTCCAAGCTGCCGGAGCAGATTTTGAATGCGTTCCAGGAGCTTAATGAATAATTTTGTTTCTACCCCCGTTATCGCGCGTGATAACGGGGGTAGAAGTGTCTGGGCGTATATGCCCTTCAAATAGCGAATTAAACGGGTAGTGGATATTGCTGCTCACTGTCATATCTAAATTTTGCTTAGAAGCAATTCCAAGAAACGTTTCAACAAGACTTTTCGTAGAAATGGCGTTACTATTAAAAGGCAATTTGTTGGATGAAAGGCGGTGCATAGTATGCTGGAGCCATGGACAAATGAGCTTACATCTTCCATGCTGCCTGATGGGATATGTAAGAGAATCGCTGAGGAAATCGGAGCGGACAATCTTCTAAAATTGGCTGTGCTGGTTGGTGGCTCAACCTTTTATATGCCCCAAGCTGAAAGCATTCTGCGCCCGCTCAGAAATCAGAAAATCAAAGAGGCATATAACGGTTACAACATCCCTGAGCTTGCAGAAAGATATGGCGTTACCCAGCGGCTTGTTCAGGAAATTGTACGGCAGAAACCATCTTACCCCACATCTGACTAAACAGGAGGTCAAACCAAATGATTATCAACAGCGGCACAATTCGGGAGGCGTTCCAGAGCTTCAACACCGTGTTCAACAAAGCGTTCCATGAAATGGAGGCGCAGTACCCCCGCGTGGCTATGGAGGTTCCCAGCGAGACGCGGGACGAAAACTACGCATGGCTGGGAGCTGTCCCCTCCATGCGGGAGTGGATTGGTGACAGGGAAATCAAAAACCTGGCCGCCTACGGCTACACCATCCGCAATAAGGACTTTGAAGCGACTGTGACTGTTCCCCGGAACGATCTGGAGGATGACTGCATCGGCGTCTACAAGCCTGTGTTCCAGGATTTGGCCTACAGTGCCCGGAAGCACCCGGACAAGCTGGTGTTCGGCCTGTTCCCCCGTTCTTTTACGGAGAAGTGTTTCGATGGCAAGCCCTTCATCAGCGATGACCATACCCCTGCCTTTGCTGGACATAAGGCCAAGGCGCAAAGTAACAAAGGAACTTACAAACTTGTACCGGAAAGCTACGGGGCAGCTCGTACTCAAATGATGTGTCTGGTGAACGACCAGGGTGAAGTGATGAATATCGTCCCTGATCTGCTGGTAGTTGCCCCTCAGAAGGAGGCTATCGCCCGGACTATCCTTATGGCGAATGAAATTCACCAGGAGGTCAACATCTACAAAGGCACCGCTGAGCTGCTGGTAGTACCGGAGCTGGCCGCTAACCCGGAGCAGTGGTTCCTGCTGTGTACCAAGCGGCCCGTCAAGCCCTTTATCTTCCAGCTCCGCCGCAGGCCGCAGCTTGTCGCTAAGGACAGCCCCAGCGATGACAATGTTTTCTTTAGTAAAGAATTCATCTACGGTGTGGATGCCCGCTACAATGCCGGGTATGGCCTGTGGCAACTTGCCTTTGGTTCCACCGGCGAAGCAGATATGCCTACTGGGGAATAAGGAGGAGCCATGGACATCAAGTATATTTTTCTGAGCAACTCCCTGCCTTTTGAAGAAAGCGGCTATAGCCCCCAGATGTCCCGCAAGCTGGTAAAACTACTCCCTTTGGGACTGGTTCACAGTACAAAAGGGGATTTTCTGGTGGATCATGAATCCTTTCGATCTATCCGCAATAGATTCATGGAGCGTCAGCTTCAAATCCCTATTGATTATGAACACCAGACTTTACAGGATGTGCAGGCCCCAGCAGCAGGTTGGATCAAGAATATCGTGCTGAGAAACGATGGTATCTATGGTGATGTGGACTGGACAGATCGGGCAGCAGATTACCTGAAAAATCGTGAGTACCGATATCTGTCACCCGTTATTCAGATTCAGAGAAATACGCGACGGGCGGTTGAGCTCCACTCTGCGGCCCTCACCAACACCCCCGCCATTGATGCCATGTCGCCCATTGCCTGTACTGATAAGCCTAACGAAGGCGAGGGCAGCGCAGAACAGGAGAACATAGAGGACGGCAGCAAGGGCACTTTGGCGGAGCTGGCAGCACTTTTGCAGCTTGACCCGTCCGCCACCATAGAGGATGTCTATCAGGCCGTCGCTGCTTTGCTGGAAGGGCAGGAAGCTCTAAAGCTCAAAGCAGACGCTTATCAATTTGAGATTGCCCGAACAAAAGCGGACGGTGTTGTACTGGAAGCGATGAAGGCCGGGAAGATACTTCCCTTCCAGCGCGACTGGGCGTTCCAGTCTGCAATGGATGACATGGACAGTTTCAACCTTTGGCTCAAGACCGCGCCACAAGTTGTACCTATGGGTGAGGTTTGCCCCGAGAATCTTTCCCAGACACAACGCCATCGTTCCAGGGCTCACGAGCTGATGGGGCTGTCTACTGAGGATATCACAAAATACGGGAATGTCTAATAGGAGGTTTTGACCATGGATTTTGAGAAAGTCGGCGGTCACAATGCCGCCGTCCGAGGATACATCCTCCGTATGCTGGTGAAGGGCTACCATAACACTCTGGCCGTCCGCCGCGTCTCCAACTGCCTTGTCCGGGACGGGCTGGTTTCTGACCCGGATATTTGGGAGCACTTGAAATACCTCTATGATATGGGCTTCATCGAGTTCACCAACAGGAAGATCACACCCGACACAGCCTATGAGCAGGACGGTGTGGCACGGTTAACCACGAAGGGCGTTCGTTTTATTGAGAACGGCGGCGACCCGGAATCGGGGATTGATTTGTGATGGGTAAGCCCAGAAAGCCGCGCTCAGACGCAAAGATGTATCAGCTCCCCAAGGCTGTCCTTGATGAAGTCAACGAGCGCATTATGATTTATAATATGAGCTATTCAGATATCATTGCATGGCTTGCAGGGCAAGGCTACAAAATCAGCCGATCATCGCTGTCCCGCTACGCTTTCAAGGTGGTCGAATCAGCACAGCGCATTGCGGATGACTTGGAGAAAACCAAGCATATCATTGATGTTATCGGCAGAAACCCCGACCTGGATACCACCCAGGCCACCAGCGCCATCCTCAAAAGCGGACTATTGCAGAAGATTTCCTCCGCTGAGGAAGAATTCAACGATATGCCGATAGAAAAAGCGGGGCGTTTGTTCGTCCAACTTATTAAAGCCGATGCTGATCGTAAAAGGACAGACTACATCACCAAACGGAAAGCGGAGCTTGCCCTTGACCAGATGGAGGCAGACTTACTGGCCCAGATCAGGCAATATCCGGATTTGACCTCACAGCTAAAGGATGTACTCAATCAAGCCCGTACCCGGATAATCGGCTCGGAACTCGAATAGAGCACAGCAGCGGCCCGTCTCTATCTTATGAATGAGGCGGGCCGCTATGCATACTTATTCTATTTTGCGTCCAGTTATTCCTGTTTAAATATCGTTTAATTGCAGATAAAACCGCCTCTTTCAAGGTACCCCAGTTTCGTTTTGTGTGTCCCATGACAAAAGCGCATGAGGATGACGGCCACCTCGGCGCGGGTGGCGGTGCCGGCGGGGTCGAGCCGACCGCCGTCCTTTCCGGTCAGCAGACCCTCGCCCACGGCCCAGCACAGGGCGTCCGCCGCATAACCGCTGGCCGCGTCCTTGTCGGCAAAGCCGTCCAGGCCGCCTGTGGGCTCCGGTGTGCCCGCATAGCGGTACAGCATGGCCGCTAATTGCTCCCGGGTCACCGCGTCCTCCGGACCGAAGGCCCCGGTGTCATACCCGGCCACAATCCCCTGGGCCGCCGCCCAGTTCACCGCGCCGGCATACCACGCGTCCGCCGCCACGTCGGTGAAGCCCGCCCCGCCGGGGGCGGCAGGACTGCCCGCCAGGTTCCAGAGCACCTGCGCCGTCATGGCGCGGGTCAGCACCGCGCCGGGGTCAAAGGTGACGGCGCTGGTACCGTCCATGAGGCCCTTTTCATACACATAGGCCACCGCATCATAGTACCACTCGCCGCTGCTCACGTCGGTGAAGGGCAGGGATTCGGGCTGTTCCGGCTCGGTTTCGATCGCGGTGAAGACCGCCTCGACCTCCACCTTGGAAGCGGGCATTTTGAAGGTATATTTGCCGTCGCCCTTGTCGGTGAGCTTGATGGAATCGCCATCCTTGCCGGTGACGGTCAGCTTGTCCAGCTCATAGCCCTCGTCGGGCTTGACGG
>ENA-ORTD01002652-ORTD01002652.1-human-gut-metagenome-genome-assembly--contig:-NODE-2652-length-9875-cov-2.956823_pt1 | contig 9875 bp, 6 predicted proteins | sample MGYA00241907_ERZ509178 | MGnify/ENA primary metagenome ERZ509178 (study PRJEB26280, sample SAMEA2338793) | human gut metagenome | biome: human gut; feature: human-associated habitat; material: faeces...
CGGCGGCGGCCTGTTTGTCGCCGGCCAGCCACCACGTCAGCAGGGCCGCCAGCAGGGCGCCGAGCAGGAAAAAGAGAGTTTTCGAGGTTTTCATAGGCGGTTGCATCGGGATTTCACGTTACGGCAAATATAAACGAAAAAATCGGGAAATGCGGCAGGACGGGTCCAATCGGTAAAAATGCGGGGTAAATTAATCGTTCCCGTGTTTGGAGGGGGTGCATTTTATCGTTACCTTTGTCCGGATCATATCCCAGAAAGAAAATGCACAAATCGGGCTTTGTAAATATCATCGGAAATCCCAATGTCGGAAAATCGACACTGATGAACGCTCTGGTCGGCGAAAAACTGTCGATCATCACCTCCAAGGCGCAGACCACGCGCCACCGCATCATGGGCATCGTCTCCGGCGAAGATTTCCAGATCGTCTACTCCGACACGCCGGGCATCCTCAAACCCAGTTACAAACTGCAGGAGTCGATGATGAAATTCGTAACCGGCGCCGTGACCGACGCCGACGTCATCCTCTACGTCACCGACACCGTGGAGCAGGGCGACCGTTCGGCCGAAATCATCGGCCGCATCCGGGAAAGCGGCATTCCGACCGTCGTGGTGATCAACAAGATCGACCTCTCGACGCCCGAAGCGCTCGACGCGCTGGTGGACAAGTGGCGGCAGGAGCTGCCCGAAGCGCAGATCGTACCCGCATCGGCCAAGGAAAACTTCAATATCGAGGGGTTGTTCAAAACCATCCTCGCCCTGCTGCCCGAAGGTCCGGCGTTCTACCCGAAAGAGACGCTGACGGACAAGACGCTGCGTTTCTTCGCATCGGAAATCATCCGCGAAAAGATCCTCAAATTCTACGACAAGGAGATCCCCTACTGCTGCGAAATCGAGATCGACAGCTACAGGGAGGAACCGACGATCGACCGCATCGCCGCGACGATCTACGTCGCCCGCGACTCGCAGAAAGGCATCCTGATCGGCCACAAGGGCGAAAAGCTCAAGCGTGTGGGACAGACCGCACGCGAGGACATGGAGGAGTTCCTCGGCAAGAAGGTTTTCCTGCAGCTTTTCGTCAAGGTGAGCGACGACTGGCGCAACAACGAGCGCCAGCTGCGCCGTTTCGGATATGAATTGGAATAAACCGGAATAATAAACAGCCCGAAAAGAACGTTAGAGGGACAAGTGAGTCGGAAAATGCGTAAATATATCTTGGGAATCGCCCTTGCCGCCGCGCTGATGTGCGGGACGAAATCGTATGCACAATACAACCGGGAATATTTTTTCTGGGTCGGACGTTCGTGCATGATGAACAACGATTACCAAGAGGCCATCCGCACGCTCAACACCCTGCTGCGTTTCGACGAAAACGCCTTCGAAGGCTATTTCCTGCGCGGCATCGCCAAATACAACCTCGACGACCTGCTGGGCGCCGAAGCCGATTTCTCGACCGCGATCCGCATGAATCCGGTCTACACGCAGGCCTACACCTACCGCGCCATCACCCGCTCGCGGCTGGGCAACTACGACGACGCGCTGCAGGACTTCCGCGAAGCCATCGAGCTGCGTCCCGACCTGCCGGGACCTTATTACAGCCGCGGCGTCACGCGTCTTTTGAACCAGCAGTTCACCGAGGCCATCGACGATTTCGACAAGTTCATCCGTCAGGAGAACAAGGTCGCCGACGCCTTTATCTGCCGCGGCTTGAGTTACCTGCACCTCAAGGACACGGTCCGCGCCTACGACAATTTCAACACCGCCATCCGCACCAACCGCGAGAACCCCAACGGTTACAACCGCCGGGGCGGTCTCTACATGGAACAGAAGCGTTATCCCGAAGCCGAAGCCGACTTCAACAAGGCGATCGAGTGCGACTCGACCTACCTGCTGTCATACTTCAACCGGGCGCTGGTCTACTCGAACACCAACCGCCCGATGCTGGCCTTGTCGGACTTCGACAAGGTGATCCAGCTCGATTCGACCAACTCGCTGACCTACTTCAACCGCGCCATGCTGCGCACGCAGATCGGCGACTACAACCGCGCGCTGGAGGATTACGACAAAGTGGCGCTCTATTCGCCCAACAACGTGCTGGTATACTACAACCGCGCGGGCGTATACGCCCAGCTGGGCGAGATCGAAAAAGCCGCAGAGGACTATACCTCGGCCATCAAGCTCTATCCCGACTTCGCCAACGCCTATATCTACCGCGGCCGCCTGCGCGAGCTGCTGCGCGACCCGCAGGGCGCCAAGAAGGACCGCGACACGGCGCAGAAGAAAATCGCGGAATACCGCTCGCGCCTGAGTGACAGCCCCTATTCGATATTCGCCGATACGACGCAGCGCTTCGACCGCCTGCTGTCATTCGACAGCAAATTCTCAGGCGGCAGTTTCGACCGCGTGACGGGCCACAACGGCGGACGCGAAGAGATGCGCCTGCTGCCGCTGTTCAAATTCACGCTGATGCGCCCCGACACCGTGCCGGCCGTGGAGCGTTACCACGTGCAGCGCGTCGAAGACTTCAAGAAACGCGTGGACAACGAATTCCTGACGCTTTCGTGGCGCGAAACCAACATTGCACCCGACACGCTCGTGATGCTCGACAAGCAGTATGTCGAGGAGCTGAAAGCGGCGGAAACCTCGTGGACGGTGCTCTTCGAGCGCGGCGTCTCGCAGGCGCTCATCAAGCAGTACACCAATGCCGTCAATACCTTCTCGTCGGCCATCGAGCTGAATCCGAGCAACCCGTTCCTCTACCTGAACCGCTCGACCACGCGCGCCGAGATGATCGACTTCATCTCGTCGATCGACAACTCCTACCAGCGCATCACCATCGACTCGGACCCGGCGAACCGGCTGAACAACAACAGCAAACGCACGTACAGCTACGACGAGGCGGTAGCCGACCTGAACAAGGCCATCAAGCTCTTCCCCGATCTGGCCTACAGCTACTACAACCGCGCGAACCTGCGGGCCTTGTCGGGAAGTCTGCCCGAAGCGTTCGAAGACTACACGAAGGCCATCGAACTCAACCCCAATTTCGCCGAGGCGTATTACAACCGCGGCATCATACAGATATTCATGAAGGACACGCGCAAAGGGTGTCTCGACATTTCGAAGGCCGGCGAACTGGGTATCGTCGAGGCTTACGAGGTGCTGAAACGTTACGCGCCGACGGATAAGTAAGCTAACTCAAATCAAATAACTATGACGGAAATTATCCAACGAAAACTCAACGATTCGGCATTCGTCCGCTGGACGGCGCTGATTCTGATCGCGCTGACGATGTTCTTCGGCTACATGTTCGTAGACATGATGTCGCCGCTGCAGAGCATGATCGAGGCCCAGCGCGGCTGGACGCCCGACGTCTTCGGCATGTACGGAAGCTCGGAGTTCATTTTCAACGTCTTCGGATTCCTGATTCTGGCGGGCATCATCCTCGACAAGATGGGCATACGCTTCACGGGAGTGCTCTCGGCGTCCCTGATGTTCATCGGCGCCAGCATCAAGTATTACGGAGTGAGCGACGCCTTCATCGGTTCGGGCATCGAAACGTGGCTCAACAGCTGGTGGGTATCGTTTCCGGGCAGCGCCAAACTCGCATCGCTGGGATTCATGATCTTCGGCTGCGGCATGGAGATGGCCGGCATCACCGTATCGAAGACCATCGCCAAATGGTTCGAAGGCAAGGAGATGGCACTGGCCATGGGACTCGAAATGGCCATCGCCCGCGTGGGCGTATTCGCCGTGTTCACCATCTCGCCATGGCTGGCCAACATGGCGCCGGCAACGGTCGTACGTCCGGTGGCGTTCTGCACCCTGCTGCTGCTGATCGGCCTGCTGACCTACGTGGTCTTTACGTTCATGGACCGCAAGCTGGACAAACAGCTGGGACTCGACGCCAAAGGCAACAACAGCTCGGAAGAGGAGTTCCGCGTCAGCGACCTCGGCAAAATATTCGGCAGCAAGGTCTTCTGGATCGTCGCCATGCTCTGCGTGCTCTACTACTCGGCGATCTTCCCCTTCCAGCGTTTCGCCACGAACATGCTGGAGAGCAACCTCGGCGTCTCGGCCCAGACGGCCGCCGACATCTTCCGCTGGTTCCCGATGGGCGCCGCGGCCATCACGCCGCTGCTCGGCAGCTACCTCGACCATAAGGGCAAGGGCGCTACGATGCTGATCTTCGGTGCAATCCTGATGACGGTCTGCCACCTGATCTTCGCCTTCGTACTCCCGGCCTATCCGAGCACGCTGATCGCCTACGGCGCGATCATCATTCTCGGCATCTCGTTCTCGCTGGTTCCCGCGGCCCTCTGGCCCTCGGTTCCCAAGATCATGGAGACCCGCTATCTGGGTTCGGCATACTCGCTGATCTTCTGGATTCAGAACATCGGGCTGTGCCTCTTCCCGGCCGTGATCGGCTATGCGCTCAAATTCAGCAACCCCGGCCATATCGACGGTACGGCCTACAACTATACGCTTCCGATGGTGATCTTCGCAAGCTGCGGCGTCGTCGCCATGCTGCTCGGCATATGGCTCAAAGCCGAGGACCGCAGGAAACATTACGGGCTTGAACTGCCCAATATCAAGAAGTAGCCAAACTACGATAAGTAAATGAAGAGGAAGGGCTGTCGTGCGATGCACGACGGCCCTTTATAATTTACTGCTACATAGCCCGTTAATCGTACAGTGCCGAAGCGGCGGCACCGCGCCGGAAGACGAAAAAAAGCAGAAGGTTGCTGTTTGTAATATTTTTTACTATATTTACAGCCAAGTTGTTAGGTTAAAACAAACAGGATAAAACGTAAAAATCAGCGTAACGAACTTACAGTTTGTTACTTCAGACTTCGCACCCGGCGGAAGCGGGGCGGATACGGTTTGTTCGATTAAAACGAAAAAACAATGTGTGATCCCATCAAATCAATCGCCAACCGCCTGCGCGGACTGCGTGAAGTGCTCGAACTCTCGGCGCAGGAGGTGGCGGAGAGCTGTCATCTCCGGGTCGAAGAGTATATGGCGCTGGAGAGCGGCGAAAGCGACATCTCGGTAAACGTCCTGCAGACCATAGCCCGCCGTTACGGAATCAGTCTGGACGTGCTCATGTTCGGCGAAGAGCCAAAGATGAACGCCTATTTCATCACCCGTGCGGGTGCGGGCGTGTCGGTCGAACGGCGCAAAGCCTACAAGTACGAAGCGCTGGCGTCGGGATTCCGCGACCGGAAAGCCGATCCTTTCATCGTGACGGTAGAACCCGCTCCGACCGACGCCCCGATGCACCTGAACAGTCACGAGGGGCAGGAGATGAACTACGTGCTCGAAGGGCGTCTGCTGCTGAGCCTGAACGGGAAAGAATTGGTGTTGAACGTCGGTGACAGTCTCTATTTCGATTCCAGCCTGCCGCACGGAATGAAGGCGCTCGACGGGCGGCCGGTCCGCTTTCTGGCGATAATCATGTAAGCTATGGTAGAGAGATTCTTACAGCAAACGACCTTCCGCTCGCAGGAGGATTACAGAAAGAACCTGCATATCCGCGTCCCGGAGAATTTCAACTTCGCGTATGACGTGGTGGACGCCTACGCGGAGGAACAGCCCGACCGGAAAGCGCTGCTCTGGACGAACGATCAGGGTGCGGAGATTCAGTTCACGTTCGCAGACATGAAGCGGGAGACCGACCGCACGGCCTCCTATTTCCAGAGTCTCGGCATCGGAAAGGGCGACGTGGTGATGCTGATTCTCAAACGGAGATACGAATTCTGGTTTTCGATCCTCGCCCTGCACAAGCTGGGGGCGGTCGTGATTCCGGCGACTCACCTGCTGACCAAGAAAGACGTCGTGTACCGGTGCAACACGGCCGGAATCAAGGCGATCGTCGCGGCGGGCGAACGGGTGATCGCCGACCACGTGGCGGCGGCCATGCCGGAAAGCCCGACGACCGAGCTGCTGATAAGCGTAGGGCCGGAAATTCCCGAAGGATTCCTCGATTTCCACGCGGGAATCGCAAACGCCGCCCCTTTCGTGCGTCCGCAGCGGGTGAACGCCAACGACGATATCATGATGATGTACTTCACATCGGGGACCACGGGCGAACCTAAAATGGTGGCGCACGACTTCACCTATCCGCTGGGGCATATCAGCACGGGGTGTTTTTGGCACAACCTGCACGACGGGAGCCTGCACCTGACGATCGCAGACACGGGATGGGCGAAGGCCGCTTGGGGCAAGCTGTACGGGCAATGGCTGGCCGGAGCCAATATTTTCGTCTACGACCACGAGAAATTTACGCCGGCGGACATCCTGCACAAGATCGAACAGTACCGCATCACCTCGCTGTGCGCCCCACCCACGATCTACCGCTTTCTGATCCGCGAAGACCTCTCGAAATACGACCTCTCGTCGCTCGAATACTGCACCACGGCCGGAGAAGCATTGAACGGGGCCGTCTACGACACCTTCAAGCAGCTGACGGGCGTCCGGCTGATGGAGGGTTTCGGGCAGACCGAAACGACGCTCACGCTCGCCACATTCCCGTGGATGGAGCCGAAGCCCGGCAGCATGGGCGTGCCCAACCCCCAGTACGAAATCGACCTGCTGACGCCCGACGGACGTTCGGCCGAGGACGGCGAACAGGGGCAGATCGTGATCCGCACCGACAAGGGAAAACCGCTGGGGCTGTTCAAGGAGTACTACCTGAACGACGAACTCACGCGCGAGGTCTGGCACGACGGAGTTTACTACACGGGCGACGTGGCATGGCGCGACGAGGACGGCTATTTCTGGTTCGTGGGACGTGCCGACGACGTGATCAAGAGTTCGGGCTACCGCATCGGCCCCTTCGAGGTGGAGAGCGCGCTGATGACCCACCCCGCCGTGGTGGAGTGCGCCATTACGGGCGTGCCCGACGAAATCCGCGGACAGGTGGTCAAGGCGACGATCATCCTCGGCGAAAAGTACAGGGCGCAGGCCGGGGAAGCGCTGATCAAAGAGCTGCAGAACCACGTGAAGCGGATCACGGCGCCTTACAAGTATCCGCGCATCATCGAATTCGTGGAGGAGCTGCCCAAGACGATCAGCGGCAAAATCCGCCGCAAGGAGATTCGCAACGGGGATGAAAAACGGTAATCCCCGCCGGGGCGGACCTATCCGCCGGCAGATTTCCGGAGCCAGCCGGATACCAGAACCTTGCTGAATTGCCCGGAATCTGCAGGGTTGCCCGGAGTTTTCGGGTTATCCGGAGTTTTCGTGCTGCAGTTCGGGGACTTGGCCGGGCGCTGTTCCTGCGACCGAGGTCCGGCTCCACCGCGATATACACCCCTTTTTCTATTCCGATCGCCTGAAACAAATGTTTCGGGCGATCGAGTTTTTCCGCATCGGAGGGTCGTCACGATCCGGCACGCCCGCGCCAGCACCTCGATACGCTCCGCAACGACTCGATGCGGCCCTCCAATGCCCCACGGGATCAGCATACTCGCAGGATCAGCGTACCTGCCGATCAGCGGACCCGTTCGTACAGCTCCGTGATGCGGCTGCACATCTCTTCCCACGAAAAACGCTTGCGCTCCTCGATGCAGTTCAGTCGGAAACGCTCGATCGCGTCACCCTCGTACATCTTCGCAACGGCTTCGGCGACGCCCCGCGCCGTCGGTTCGCACACATACCCTACCCGTCCGTCGGGCACGATCTCGGCCAGCCCCCCGACATCGGTGACGACCATCGGAACGCAAAACTGATAGGCAATCTGGGTCACGCCGCTCTGCGTGGCCGTTTTATAGGGCTGCACGACGAAATCGGCGGCCGAAAAATAGTATTTCACCTGCTCGTCGGGAATAAAGCGGTCGTGAAGAATCACGTCGTCCTGCAAGCCGTTGTCGGCGATCTGACGCAGGTAACGCTCCTTCGGGGTGTAGAATTCGCCGGCGACGATGAGTTTGCGCCCTTCGGCGCGCCCCGCGCGTTTCAATTCGGCCCACGCATCGAGCAGCAGATCAAGCCCCTTGTAATCGCGGATCAGGCCGAAAAACAGCGCGTAGCCCACCGCAGGATCGAGTCCCAGCCGGACGCACGCTTCGGAGCGCGCTACCCGCTCGCCGAAATTTTCGAACAGCGGATGCGGCGAGAAGAGCGCCGGAGCCTTGCTGTAGGCTTCCAGTTCGCGGTGCACCTGCTCGGACATATAGACGAAGCCGTCTACGGCCCGCAGGTAGTAACGGTTGAAGGGCTTATCGGTCAGATGGCGTTCATGCGGCTCGACATTGTCGATCTGGCAGAGGACCTTCGTATGGCGGTTGCCGCGCGCGATGCGCGCGATGGTGCCGAAGCAGGGCGCCATGAAGGGCGTCCAGTATTTCATCAGCACGAAGTCGGGCCGCTCCCGGCGGATGCGCCGGCCCACGCGGAGCCAGTTGAAGGGATTGACCGTATTGACGCACCGGCAGATGTCGAGGTCGGCGGGAGGCGGCGTATCGACGGTCTGGCTCTTGCCGGGGAAGAGCAGCGAAGGATATTGCAGCGTGAAAGTTTTGATATCGACCTCGTTGCCTCGCAGCCGGAACGTGCGGGCCATGATCTCCATGATCGAAGCCAATCCCCCGCGGTAGGGGTGCGCAGGTCCTAAAATCGTAATTTTCATAGTACAAATATAGGAAAATATGCGACATGGCAACCGTTTTCCCGCTCTTTATCGCCGACGCAGAGGGCGCATCGGCGGATCGGCCGCCCGCAGGCACGGAAAATCCCCGCCGAAGCGGGGACTTCCCGTGCCGCAGAGGGCAGAAACGCATATACGATTAAAAAACGGGATCCGGCCCGGAAGGCATCCGCGGTACCGGTCCGGCAGGACGGACTATTCTCCGTCGCCGGGGTGTCCGAAGCTCTTGGCGGCGTGCTTGCTTCCCGCGGCGGATTGCAGCGCGAGGTACTCCTCGCCGTAGTCGAGTACGTTTTGCAGTTCGGTGCGGAAGGTGTCGAGGTGCTGCTCCTCCTCGGCGATGATGTCCTGAAACATCTTGTGCGTGACGGCGTCCTTGTGTTCGGAAGCGATGCGCGAAGCCTCGTTGTAGGAATCTATGGTGCTCTGCTCCAGCTGCAGCGCCAAACGGAGCATGTCCTTGACGTCGGTCACCTGCCGGGTGCGGAACGAAGCGTTCATATCGACGTCGCCCTGCAGGAAGAGGATGCGGTCGGAGAACTCCTCGATATGGCGCATCTCGGCGATCGAGATTTCGCGCATGATCTTCGAAAGGTACTGATAGCGGTCATCCTCGAAATGGGTGTGGAAATACATGTACTGGAGTGAAGTGGCGATCTCCTTGCCCACGGCATCGTTCAGCAGGTCGATGCTCACCTGATACTTGTTTTGTGTTTTAACTGCGTTTTCCATAATGAAAAAGGTTTTGCAGCCGTAACTGCAAAACCCGTTCCACGAAGCAGATGCGGGACACGCCCCGCAGGCTTATTTCCACTCGATAGAGGCGCGCACGGCCGGAGTGCCCTCGTCGCTGCGTATCTCGAAAAGCGCCGTGCGGCCGCGCTGCTCGTAACCGACGCTAAGCGTCTGGCCGTAACGGCATTCGCGCAGGAAATGGATGTCGAAGCGCACCGGCGTCTCCTGCATGAGCAGTTCGACAGGCAGCATGTCGATCATCATTTCGATATAGCGCATCGTATTGACGTGGCGGTTGAAGTCGATGTCGCTGTAGACCACCTTGTGTTCGACCGTCTGCGCAGGGTTCACCTCGCGGATCTTGCGGGGCTTGTCGGTCGGCGACGGAGCGTCGACGATGGCGTCGGCGTGGGCGTCGCCCACCCACGACAGATCGAGCGCCGAACGGCTCCGAAGGTCGATCATCGCCCACTGCGTCACGGCGCGGCCGAATTCG
>ENA-ORTD01002653-ORTD01002653.1-human-gut-metagenome-genome-assembly--contig:-NODE-2653-length-9867-cov-3.088667_pt1 | contig 9867 bp, 10 predicted proteins | sample MGYA00241907_ERZ509178 | MGnify/ENA primary metagenome ERZ509178 (study PRJEB26280, sample SAMEA2338793) | human gut metagenome | biome: human gut; feature: human-associated habitat; material: faeces...
CAGACGATACAACGGACGCGAACACGACCGTCAGCTTCTTTACCGGCTACACCGATACCGCCGTCATTGCCGGCAAGACGGGCAACCGCAATTGTATGAGCTACGGTCCTGGCTCGTTGGCGCTCGCGCACAAGCCCAACGAGTATGTGCCCCATGCCGATATCGTTCGCTGCCAGAACGCGCTCATCGCGCTTGCCGACAACACGCTCTGGAGCGCGAGCAGCCAAGTTGGGGCATAATAAGCCGCGAACAAACCGACTCGCGCGTTAGGACCGCCCATGAAAGCACTTCCGTTTCCCTGCATCCGCCCAGCTCAGGACCGCGTGCTCGAAGCGCTGCCGCAGATGGGCGACATTCTAAGCGACAACGACGCCCTGCGCGATGCCGTTGCCGACGGGCTCATGCTCAAAGATCCGGGTGCGGCATACTACGTGTACGAGTGTTCGGGAGAGCCGGGGCGCGTGACGGGCGTTGTAGCAATTTGCCCGGCCGGCGTACTGGCGGGCGACGGCGCAACCCCCGCAGATGCGACCGCAGCCGCCCGCGCAATCGCCGAGCTTAAGGTGCAGCCCCGCCCTGTGGCACTTACCTACGAAGCCTCCCCCGTCATGAATATCATCCTCGGCGCCGCCAAAGAGGGCGCTTCGCTCTATGCCGTCACCGACCCCGCCGGCATTACACACCGTGTGTGGGAGGTCAAGCGCGAGGACGCCGTTGCCGCCATCCGAGCCATGCTCGACCAGGCGCCGGAGCCGACGCCGGCAGACGACCCCGCCTACGCCGCCGCGCTGGCGGGGGCGGCGCAGCTCCTGGCAAACGAGGCCCGCACAGCCGGCACCTACACGGGCAAAGAGCCGTTCAACTTTGCTGTAGCCGCGCTGTTCCCCTCCGTGCAGGTCGCCGGCGGCGCACCGCAGGTTCCAACGGGTTTGCTCACCCACCAGATCGCACGGTTCTAACAGGGCGTAAACGCCTCGTACAAAGACTCGATAGCTCAACAAACAAGGGGCGGGGATACATGCGTATGCATCCCCGCCCCTTTCGCATCGAACAATGATGTCGGCGATCCGCATCGCCACGCCCGCGCTACCCGCGCTGCGGACCCGCGGCAGCAACCAGCGGCTCAAGCCCCAGCTCGCGCGCATAATCTTCCTGTGTAAAGACTTCGACCAGGCCAAACGTATCGGTCGCATCGTCAAACGCAAAATGCAGCACCGAACAGTTGCCCGGCACGCGCTCGTGCTCGTCGGCCGCCGCGCCCCTCACGTGGTCCAAAAACTCCTTGATTGCCGAGGCATGGCTCACCGCGAGCACGCACGAATGGTCCGGGCGTCGCATAAGATCGGTTAACGTCGCCACCATGCGCTCGCGCACCTGCATCTGCCCCTCGCCGCCAAACTGACGATAAAAGTCACGCCACGGACGCACGGGCATCAGCATCACGCGCTCGGCCTCAAAGTCGCCAAAATACCACTCGCGCAGGCCATCAAGGCGCTCGTAGGCAAGACCCGGCCACAGGCTGGCGATGGTCTGCTCGGTGCGGTGCAGCGTAGAGGTGTAGGCGTGGTCGGGCTCAATGCCACGTGCGCGCAAAAACATACCGGCGCGCGCCGCCTGCTCGCAGCCCAACTGCGTGAGCGGCGAGTCACTCCAACCCTGAATGATGCGTTTAAGGTTGAATATCGTCTGTCCATGACGGACCAGATACAGATCTTTATTCATAGGGGTCCTTTCGTTTGTTACCAACCCAAGAGCGAAAACGCCCCGTCGAAATAGCCAAAATGAAGCACGGCACCGTTGTCGGGTTGCTCTCCCCCGCCGGTCACGCATCTAAGAAACTCATGGCAGGCAGAGCCATGAGAGACCGCAAGCACACAATCGTGCTGCGGCCTGGCCATGATGTGGGACAGCGCCGCGACCATACGCAACTGGAGCTGCGCTTCCGACTCGCCACCAAAGGCAACCGGATAATCACCCCAAGGCTGCGGCGGCATCTCGCGATTTGATGTACCCTCCAGCGAGCCCAGGTGCCACTCGCGCAGGTCGTCGACCGGCTCTATGGGAAGACCCTCGCCAACGATCAGCTCGGCCGTGTGGAGCGCCCGACCCAACGGAGACGAATACGCATGGTCAAAGGAGATGCCACGCGCCTTAAACGCGGCGCGCGTCGCCAGCGCCTGCTCGCGCCCGCGCGCCGTAAGCGGCGAATCGTGCCAGCCCTGCAAAATGTTCTGCACATTGAGCTCAGTCTGCCCATGTCGCACCAAATACAGATCGGCCACACGCCCTCCTCTCGCACCACCACAAAGGGGCCAGGCACCTTTGTGGTGGTTTTGCCGCCGGATCACGCCGAAATGGCGCGCAACTACAGCAGCACGTCGGCAAGCGGACGCTTGGGAACGTGGTGCACCTGCGCCTCGTCGCGCCAGTAATTGATAGAACCATCCGGGTTGGAGTCGATCGCGTCGATCACCTGTGTCTCGGCTGGCACGCCAAAAGCCATGATCAGCTTGAGCTCGTATCTGTCGTTATCGAGCCCCATGGCATCGATTGCGCGGGGCGTAAAGGCCTTGAACATGCAAGCCGCCACCTCGGGCGTTGCGCTGCGCGCGGCGAGCATCATCGTCTGAGCCGCGATGCCCGTGTCGACCTCGGTGATAGGCGCGGCGGGCTTGCCAGGAACGGTGCGCTCGGCAAGAACTGCGATGTAGCCGGTCGGGCGTTCGCCCTCATTGGGACCCGACCAATCCTTGAGCGCACCGGCCCACGCGAGCTCATCAAATACACGCGCGCAGTCCTCAGCACCGCTCACCACATGAAAACGCAGACGCTGAGCATTAGCGCCGCAGGGAGCCAGGTGCGCCAGCTCTGCCAGCTCGAGCAAAAACTCGCGCGGCACGCGCATGGACTCGTCAAAACGGCGGCATGTGCGAGCGCGACGAACCAGCGCATCAAACGTATCCAAGCCAAGCTTTTCACAGCCTTGCTTTGCCATCGACTCCGCACTCGACGGCGCCGCGGGAACAGCTTCGTTCATAGAGACCCCCAATACAAGCCAATTGTTCTTAGAAAATCTAACCTAAAACGCAGACAATAACGAACAGAGCCGCAATGTTCTACACCTGTTAAATAGAATAACGCGACATGGGGAACAACGAGAACAAATCGGGGCCTTTGGGTTACACTTCGCCCTCCCCGACCCTTACGCCAGCGCCTTTAGGCGATACTGGTTGTAACGATTAAGGCTTACGCCACGCGGAAAGGAGACCTCATGGGCATCTTTAAGAACGATGACAAGCAATCGAACGCGTTTGGATTTGACGAGAAAAGCATGGCAGGCAAGGCAATCAAGGCCGTGCGCTGGATCTACGCCGTCACGGGCGTCATCGCACTGCTTGCCGGCATCGCGTTGCTGTTTGCGCCCGCCAAGTCCCTCGTCTTCCTAACGACCGTCCTGGGCTTCTACTTTGTAATCACGGCCGCGATCAGGCTGTTTACCGCTGTTTTCGAACCGCTGCTGCCCACCGGCTGGCGCGTTACGAGCATCATCGCCAACCTGCTCATTATCCTGGGCGGCGTGGTGATCCTGCGCAACCAGGCCTTCTCGGCCGCTACACTCACCACGCTCGTGGTGGTCGTGGCCGGCTTTGGCTGGATTGTCGAAGGTGTCATGTCCATTCTGGAATCCGAGCTTTCGTCTAACCGCGCCCTCGCTATCCTGAGCGGCGCGCTCTCCATCATCGCCGGCGTGTTCGTGTTTATCTATCCGCTGTGGTCGGCAAAGATGCTCGTCATCTTTAGCGGCGCCGCGCTCCTGGTGTTTGGCGTGACGCTGATTATTCGTGCTATCCGCTTTGGCAAGCTGGTGCGCTAGATGCCGCGAACGCTGTTTATTGATGCCGACGCCTGCCCGGTCACGCGCGAGTCGATCGACTGCGCGCGGCGGGCGGGCGTCGCCGTGGTTATCGCCGGCAACAGCACGCAAAACCTGGAGCGGCACATTCGCCGCGACGATCCGCGCGATGCCGAGCACGCACGACGCGGCTTTTGGGTCACTACGCTCGATGTGAGCGTAGGCGCCGACAGCGCAGACTTTGCCATTGTCGAACGTCTGCAGGCGGGTGACGTGGTCGTGACGCAGGACATTGGCCTGGCGAGCATGGTGCTCGGCCGCAATGCCGCCGCCATCGGTGTGCGCGGGCGCGTGTACGACAAGGCGACCATCGACATGCAGCTGTTTATTCGCCACGAGGAAAAGAAGGTGCGTCGCGCCGGCGGTCGCACCCGCGGGCCGGCAGCCTTCACCAGCGAAGACCGCGCCCGCTTTAAGCGCAACCTCACCGAGCTGCTCCGCTAACCAAGGCAGATTTTAGGACATGCCTAAAATCTGCCTTTTTGTTTTGGACGGTGTGAGCGCTCAGGATCCATGGCTCAACAAAAAACGGGCTTCAAAATGCCATGCGCCGCCGCATTGTGCAGGCGCCGAGCATGGCTATTTTGAAGCCCGTTTTGTTAGGCCTACTTAGAGGCCGAAGGCAGATAAAACGAGCCCCCAGCCAGCGCCGATGACGTACATCATGATCAGGAACACAGCGTTTTCGCGGGCGCTGCGGTTGGTGCGGAACAGGACCAGGTAGCCCACGCCGGCGGAAATGAGCGTGCCGGCGAGCATCGGTGCCAGTTGCAGCGCGCCTTCCAGATACAGCTGCGTAATGACCACGCTCGCCGAGCAGTTGGGGATCAGGCCGACAAGCGCCGAACCCAGAACGGCGAGCGTCTCGTTGCCGCGCAGGAACTGCTCGATTGCGGACTCACCAAAGGTCTCGAGCACGGCGACCAGAATCAGTGTTACCAGGAAAATGAATACCGATACCTGCACGGTATGCGAGATGGCGCTGCGGATAATCGACAGGACGGGCGCGCCTTCATGAGAGTGGGAGTGGCCGTGGCCATGATGGTGTTCATGCTCGCCCTCTTGACCGTGATCATGGTCATGTCCATGTTCGTGCCCATGCCCGTTCTCGTCCTCATCCTCGTCTTCATCACAACCGCAATGGTCGCGCTCGCACAGCTCATGGATGTGATCGGCACTCACGCCAGCCTCGGCCACCTCGTCGATGATGTCACCGCCGCTGTGGTCGTCATGCGCGCAGTTAACGTGCGCCGGATTGGCAGCAGTTCCCAACACGGTACGGCGAATCGCCGCATGCGCACGGGCGTTGCGACGCAGACCGCGAATGGCGGCATCCACGATAAAGCCCGTGACCAGCGCGATCAGCGCTTTCGAAGCCAAAAGCATCGCCATAGTCTGCACGGGAACCTGCTCGGCAAGTAGCAGCGGCAGCATCTCGTCGGAGGTCGAGAGAAACACCGCCACCAGGGTACCCAGCGTCACGACGCGACCGGCGTACAGCGTTGCCGCCATCGCCGAAAAGCCGCACTGCGGCACCATACCCAGCAACGAGCCAACGACGGGGCCGGCGGCGCCGGCACGCTTGATGGCGCCGTTAACGCGGTCGCCCGCAACATGCTCGAGCGTCTCGAGAGCCAGATATGTCACCAACAAGAACGGCACCAGCGAGAGCGTGTCCTTGCCGGCGTCGAGCAGAATATCAATCAGCAAATCCATGACGGATGGAACCTTTCGTGTCTTTCGGCAGCATTGTAAAAGTCCTAGCGGTCAACTAGGGTATTGTAGTTGTCCTAGGCGCGATGCCAATAGTTGCCCATGGTAAACTATCATCTCGCCATAACTCGACAAACCCGAGCCGCATGACGCGGCCCGTCCAAGGAGCAGCATATGAACGTATCGCAAGCACTCGAATACGAGCGCCAGCCGTTTATCCCCATGTTCATCTATGGCGATCACGGTGCCATGGAATCCGAGCGCCAGAAAGGCGAAGAGGCCCTCAAGGTGCTCGAGACCGAGTACTTTACCGCCGAGGACGACCCCGGCTTCGACTTTGCCACCGTGCGCGACCTGGCCGATCGCAACCGAGACCTGTGCGACCAGATTGGCGAGGCGCGTCTGCGCAACGTGACGCCCGCGACGCTTTCGCGCGGCCTGTCCGACGCCGACACTTGCGCCGCCATCGGCAAGATGCAAAAGCGCACCGCCGCGTCCGTCATGCGCGAGATCCGCGGCGACCGCGACGCGCTCGGTGTCGCCTACGCCCGCAAGCCCATCCAGGGCACGGTGCTCGGCATCGACATCGAGACCACCGGCCGCGCACCCGAGCGCGGCTACATCATCAACGTGGGCTGGGAGATCATGGAGCTCACCAGCGACGCCGTCCCGCACGACGCCGAGGCGCACTACTGCGGTCTGCCCGATATCTACCGCGGCGAGGATGTGCCGCTGTCGAATATCCACCACATCACCTGGGATGACATTGACGGCAAAACGCCCTTCCGCGAGAACAAGGAACTGCAAAAGCAGTTGCTCAAGCTTATGAAGAAGTACCCGTACATGGCGCACAACGCCGCCTTTGAGGACAGCTGGTTCAAGATCCACCTGGACGGTTACGCCGAGGCACGCCGCGCCGGCAAGATTATCGTCATCGACTCGCGCCAGATCTGCCGCAGTCTGGATGCCGATGTGCGCTCGCTCCCCCGCGAGTCCGCGCCCGCTGCACTCGAGAACTGGGCGCGCCGTCGCGGCACCCTCGCCGTCGACGCCAACGAGCAGCACCTGGGCCTCGACGACACCGACCTTATGCTCCGCACGGTGCAGGCCGAGTTCAACCTCAAGAACCTATTTGCCAAGTAGATTGCCAAGTAGAGGCGCCATTCGCGAGCAATACTTGCCGGGCCATAGCGCCTGTGCAAAAGCGACACGCCGAGGCGTCCCTCTCAAGCAACGCAATGCGGGTCGATATCCAAGTGGATATCGACCCGTTTTTGCACGTCGCTAGGGCACCCACGTTGGCACCGGCGCCTTATCCGCGCCCACCAATGCCCTTAGCCGCCACTAGGGCCATTCGATAGCAAAATATTTCACAAATTAGATTGACATATGAACATGCACTCATATACTCGGAAGTAAGTTATATGAGCGCATGTTCATATGAAAGGATATTGCTATGAGCGATCCCGCTGATGAAATAAAGTCCAGCATCGACACCACCATCGTGCCCGACATCCCCACCACTTGCTCGCCCGAGGACCTTCCCGACGAGGAGCTGCTGTACGACCTTGCCGACCTGTTCAAGGTCTTCAGCGACACCACGCGCATCAAAATCCTCTACGCCCTCATGGGTCGCGAGCTCTGCGTGGCAGACATCGCCGAAGCGACCGCAACCTCGCAGTCTGCGGTGTCGCACCAGCTGCGCACGCTCAAGCAGTCGCACCTGGTTAAATTCCGGCGCGACGGGCGCAATATCCTCTACTCGCTCGCCGACGACCATGTCTACACCATGCTCAACCAGGGCATGAGCCACATCTGCGAATAACGACCAACCACGGTACCAGCGCGGCCTGCACCCAAGCCGCAAAAACAGGGAAAGGAACCCACCATGAAAAAACAGTTCAAGCTCGACGAGATCGACTGCGCCAACTGCGCGCGTAAGCTTCAGGACGAGCTGGCCAAGCTCGATGGCGTCAAGTCCGTTTCGGTCAACTTTATGACCCAGAAGTTGACGCTCGAGGCCGACGACGCCGAGTTCGACGAGGTCCTTGACCGCGTCGTGGAGTTTACCGCCGATGCTGAGCCGGACTGCGAGATCATTCTCTAGCCTGCGCATACGCTGACCCGCAAGGCCGCGCTTGCCGCGGCCTTTGCTCGCGAAATTATATGAGCGAGTGTTCATACATTCAAATGGGAGGTTTAAATCATGGCAGCCGCCGATCCCACAAAGAAAAAGAAAAAGCGCAAGAAGAAAGAGTCCCTTGAGCATAAGCGTAACCGCATCCTGGTAGCACTGGGCATTTTTGCCGTCGTTTATGCCCTCGACGAGCTCGGCGCTCTCGCTATCGCATTTGGGGAGCCCGGCAACATCTACGCCAGCTTCGCGCTGTTCCTCATGCCGTTTTTGATTGCCGGCTACGACGTACTGCAAAAGGCATTCAACAACATCCGCCGCGGCAAGGCGTTCGACGAAAGCTTCCTCATGGCGGTCGCGACCATCGGCGCATTTGCCATGGTACTCTTCCCCGACACCGACCCGCACATGGCCGAAGGCGCCGCCGTCATGCTGTTCTACCAGGTCGGCGAGCTGTTCCAGGCCTACGCCGTGGGCAAGAGCCGCAAATCGATCAGTGCAATGATGGACATCGCGCCCGACTACGCCAACGTCGAGCAACCCGACGGCACACTCGAGCAGGTCTTCCCCGATGACATCGCCGTCGGCACCGTCATCGTCATTAAGCCCGGCGAGCGCGTGCCCATCGATGGCGTCATCATCGAGGGCGAGACGCAACTCGACACCGCCGCCCTTACCGGCGAATCGATCCCCCGCCCGGCCAAAACCGGAGACGATATCATCAGCGGCTGCATCAACATGACGGGTCTCATCCACGTGCGCACCACCAAGCCATTTGGCGAGTCCACCGTCGCGCGCGTCCTGGAGCTCGTAGAAAACGCCAGCGAAAAGAAGGCGCGTACCGAGAACTTCATCACGCGCTTCGCCCGCGTCTACACGCCCGCCGTCACCGGCGCGGCCGCGGTACTCGCGCTCGGCGGCGGCTTGGTCACCGGCGCCTGGTCCGACTGGATCCTGCGCGGCCTGACCTTCCTCGTCGTCAGTTGCCCATGCGCGCTCGTGATCAGCGTGCCGCTCAGCTTTTTTGGCGGCATCGGTGGCGCATCCAAGCTGGGCGTCCTCATCAAGGGCTCTAACTACCTCGAGACGCTCGCGGATGTGGACACCGTCGTCTTTGACAAGACCGGCACGCTCACCAACGGCACGTTTTCGGTCGTGGCGGTACACCCCGAGGCAGGCTACACCGAGCAGTCGCTGCTCGAAGTCGCGGCCCTTGCCGAGTCATTCTCCGACCATCCCATCGCGCAGTCGGTACGCACCGCCTTCCAGGGCGAGCTCGATCCCAAACGCGTAAGCGACTCCACCAATGACGCGGGCCATGGCGTGACGGCGATTATCGACGGCAAGCGCGTCATCGTCGGCAATGCCAAGATGCTTGCTGTGGCCGGTATCGAAGCGCCCAATTGCGAGATCGTCGGCACCATCCTCCACGTGCTGGTCGATGATACGTACGCCGGCCACATCGTAATTGCCGACACCATAAAGACCGATGCCGAGCAAACGATTCGCGACCTGCACGCCGCCGGCGTCAAGCGCACCGTCATGCTCACGGGCGACCGTGAGGAGGTTGCGGCGTCTGTAGCCAAGCAACTCGGTCTCGACGAGTTCCACGCGCAGCTGTTACCGGGTGATAAGGTCGAGCGTGTCGAGGCATTGCTGGCGGCCGAATCGGTCAAGGGCAAGCTCGCCTTTGTCGGTGACGGCATCAACGATGCGCCCGTGCTCACCCGCGCCGACATTGGCATTGCCATGGGCGCCATGGGTTCCGACGCCGCAATTGAGGCTGCCGACGTCGTGCTCATGGACGATAAGCCGTCCAACATCGTCCGCGCGATCCGCGTGGCGCGCAAGACCATGACGATTGTTTGGCAGAACATCATCTTTGCGCTGGGCATTAAGTTGCTGATTCTGGTGCTCGCGGCGCTGGGCATCGCCAATATGTGGCTCGCCGTCTTTGGCGACGTGGGCGTGGCGATCATCGCCATCCTGAACGCCATGCGCGCGATGGGTGTCAAGAACCTGTAGCGTCCGTAGTCCCTCCGGCCGGGACCGGGCTTGGTTTTGAAAACGTCCTCGCGCATGAGGCCCGCCTTTCCTGCTCCTGCGG